>Ga0214192_1000139_pt1 | contig 42781 bp, 29 predicted proteins | sample TroBogEpilimnion_44_FD_153030 | JGI IMG/M metagenome (GOLD analysis project Ga0214192, IMG submission 153030) | Freshwater microbial communities from Trout Bog Lake, WI - 29JUL2008 epilimnion | ecosystem: Environmental > Aquatic > Freshwater > Lake > Epilimnion/Euphotic zone | place: Trout Bog... | reverse complement strand
GTCAAAACTGATGGTCAGCTGAGGATCCACATGCTTGCGCAGCGCACGCTGCAGAGATGTGAGCGCACATCCGGCCTTGATCTTGCCATTGCCCAGATAGTGCAGCCATTCGCGACCCTGCAGATAGTTCTCATCGCGCATGATGATCAGTCGACGCAGATTGATGGTGAAGTTTGATGCCTGCACGTTGGAAAACGCCCAGCTCTCAAAGGGCAGGTCCTTGGTGTGTTCCCACCACACGTCACCTTCTTCCATGTTGCGGCCCTGTAACACGTTGAGGAACTTGGTAGCACCCTCCTTGCGGTTCTTGATGAAGAACTGATGGTTGTCCAAGCTGCCAGTCAAGCAATCGTTGAAGCTCTTCAAGCTGGGATGTAAGCTGGCTCCTGTGACAGGATCCAAGCCATACTTGACCAGGGCATAGGTAGGCCAATCCAAGACCATGCTGTAATCTGCCGTGGCTTCCAGCCAACGCAGCAGCTTAATGCGCACATCATCCTTGTCGTGCTGATGTTCTTCTGGTGTCTGCTTGGGCTTGGCATGCCATGGATACTTGAGCACGCCTGTGGCTGCTTGGAAGCCGCCGCTGTCGCCCAACAATATGGTGTTGGCACGATCGCGCTGCTGCACCATGCTTTCCTGTACCCAGCTTTCCTGCGGATCCAGTATGGCATGCCCTGCTGAATACAGGGCCACAGGATAGTAGAACAGGCTGTTGGCAGGATCAAGGAAGTTTAGGTCCTTTAGGCCCTGCGGCAAGCCTTCTGGCATTGTGTCGCGCATGTTGTACTGCACCATGCTGACGATCTTGGCATAGATCATGCTGATGCTGGGAAGGAACAGAGCATAATCGCTCTGCGTGGCGGCCATGTTCCTGCACTTTGCGTTGAAAGTGAGGTGGTCAGTGTTGAAACTGAATCTCTGGAAATCTTTGTTCATGTATCAGTATGGCCTATGGCGGTGATCTTGTCAAGCACGAACCAGCTCTTGGATTAATGGAGTTGCGGTGAAGAATTTCTCACCAACCTGTGCAGCTTCTGCGGTTGCATGGCTGGCCAAGCTGTTGCGATTCATGAGATAACGTATGTGCTTGATAATCTTATCTTTATTGGCCTGGTAGTTATCCCAGTCCTTGGTCCACTCGCTGGGATAGGTTTCGCTCCACATCTCAGAGTAGCTTAGCCTCGCTGGTACCATTGGATACGTGCCAACCAGCGCAGCTTCGTACATGCTGATGCCCAGCGTTTCCTGTAGGTTGGCGCTGAACGCGATCCGGCTTTCTGCTAAGTGTTGATGATATTCCGCCTTGGTCAGCTGCTGTTCTTGTGCTACGAACCATTCGTATTCTGGCATGGCAGCTGCTAGATCCCGGAATATCTCCAGCTGTTTCTCTGGTGCCAAGCGATGCGGGAATATGATCTTGTCTCGTTTGGGCACCGATCGATATGGTTCTAACACTGCTGGTAGATATTCCATGGGCCAGCCGGTGAGCTTGAGCCGGTTGATCTCTGAGTCTGGACAACCCACGATGAACTCTTCGGTCTCGTCTTGGCTGAACATGGTTTCCACACCCAGCAGCTGGCGCAGGAAAAGATTGCTGTGGAAGCGCGTGGCAAACCAGTTGGTGTCATAGCAATAGAACATGCTGCTTTCGGCATTGCGCACCCAGGGTTTATCACCTATCAAACGCCCGAGGAAATCCTGCGGATCCCATGATCCTGCATGAAACATGCCGTGTATCTCGATCTTTTTGCCAAGCAATTCAGCCATGTAGCGCAGCTGGATCACCGTGGGGTTCCACGCGTCTGTGTAGAGGAATTTGTCACCATCTTGTATCTTGTCTTCGCGGAACAGCTGGGCTATGATCATCAGCTGGCTGCTCTTGAAGATGTTGGTAGCACCAAAGTCCAGGAACGCACCCGGTGTTGGCGTGGCAGGAACGTCCTCCCCTTCGATGATTACCACATTGTCCACTCCTGCTGTGTCCAACAGGATTGGAATGTGATCATACCATTGGCGAGTGTATCGGGTATCCAGTGGCTCTATGGGGACGACGTACACTGTCATTATTCTGCATCCCATTTTAAGATAGCACCGTTCTCACCGTCTTCTGAGACTTCGATCCAAACTTCGCGTCCTGGATAGCGAGCAGCAATCTGCTCATACAGTGCTTCGCTGATCATCTCGCAGCTACGATAGTTGAGCTCTAATGTCTTCTCCGAGTACAGCTTCTGTAGCCAACGCTGAAATTGGATGAATTCCACGTCGCGGTCATTGTGAGTGACTGAGATCCAAACTTGGAAGTGGAAGATGTGGCGATGAGGATAGCCCAAGAAGCTGACGTCATACTCGTCACCCGTAGCCAACGCAGGATCTGTCAATGCTGCTGGATATTTGTGGATGCCTTCTTTCTGGAACCGAACCCAGATCATGCGTTTTCTTGGATCTGCCATGTAATATCTCCTATTATGATATATGATGATAACACAGGTCAGAGATTATATCAAGTGCTTTGGCTGTGCGGCATTATACACATCGATGAACTGGCTGACTGCTGTCCAGTTTGGTTCCAGATCCAATGCTGACATCATTTCATGGTAGATATCATGGCTTGTGGCCGGATCAAACAAGGTTTCAAAATCTAACCTGTAGGCACAGGGATCGCTGCGATGATGATCGTGCCATTGCCGATGTTTCGCCAAGCTGTGATCCCATTCTTCGGCCCTTAGCTTGTCTGTCACTGCACGCACAGGTATGCATTCGTAGTCTGCTATGTCCAGATCCAACATTGGTATGTTTGGATAGATAGCATACAAGTGGTGCCACTTTGGTGGAGGTTTCAGCAACCACTTGTCCCAGAACAGGCGCAGTGCTGCTTCTGGATCACCAGTTACTGCTATGGGTTGGCAACCAGGCATCAGCTGTAGCGCTTGCTGCGATCTCATGTGGTCGGCTGTGACTATCTTGCGAGTCTGCAAACCCTGCATCAACGGCGTGCTGTCGTATCGGCTGAAGCACAGCTGTTGCAGGCAGTCTCGCCAAGCAGTGGCGTATGCAGAAAGTTCCAGATCAATGCTGTAATTGAACCCCTGCAGCTTGCAAAATTTCTGCAGGTTCAGCTGATCTTTGGTATTAGGCCAAATGCCAAATCTCATGTCCAGCAGATGCATGGTGCCATTGGGGTCTGGTTTGGTCAGATTTGGTTCGGTGTTGCGGTTGTGTATGCTGGGACTGAGCTCTATGATGCGTCCTATTGCATTGCCTCTGGCTCCCGGCGCGTAGCATACCACTGTGAGATTGCTGTATTCCATGTGCTATGCTACTTTGTCTGAGCAGCGTTGTAAAGTGCGATGAATCGACTGACTGCAGGCCAATTGGGTTCGATGCCCAGATGATCGGTCATGTCGTGGTACAGTGTCTCGATGTGCGCAAGATCAAAAAACTGCAGGTGATCTATCTTGAACGATCCCACATGTTCTGAGATAATTTGCATGTTTTTGGCAGTGCTGCGCCGTGTCATCTCCATGAAAGCTGTGCGTTCACCGTCTGTGACTGGAAATGCTGCAGTGTCGCGATCTCCTGCTATGTGCACATCCATGTTGTTTTTGGCCCAAGGGTAACGCCTCTGATAATAATGAGTGGGCGCAGCCAGCAACCACTTGTGCAGCCATTGATCCACCGCACTGTCACTGTCACCTATCACAGCTACTGTGCGGCAGCCCGGCAGCAGCTGGGCAAAATGCTGAGGATTGGCATGATCGCTGAACACCAATCTGTGGTCATTCCAAAGATCTCGCACGCGACGGCTACCACGGTCCGTGCAATGGAACCAAAGATCTGGTACCATGCGCTGCCACTCTGTGATCATCTGATCTGGTAATTGTGAATCAAACATCAGATCTAAACCCTGCTGCTTCTGATAGTTTTGCAGCGTGAAATGCGGATGTGACCGGTCATTGATCAGCCTACCTATGCGAGTGTCAATGATCATCCTACCCAGGGCATTTGGTATCGTGGTGCGTGGATCATTTCTCTGATACACGCTAGGGCTCAACTCGATGATATGCGATATGGCTTCGCCTCGGCTGCCTGGTGCGTAGCAGACTGCTATGAGATTGTCAAACATGCAGTGAGTTTATAGGTCTATGGCTGTGCGCACAACCTTGATCGTGATGTTATCGCTGCTCACAGGCGTGAACAACAGCTTTACCAATCCGCTGGCGATGTTAGCCGACCATGATCCCAGATTGTTTAGTGAATAGATGTCAGCATATTCAGTGAAGAACACATCGGTACCATCCTGCAGCAACAGCAACTGGCTGACCTGATAGGAGTTTGTGGTGGTATCAGTGATCTGCAACATGTATTGTGCGCTGCGGTAAGCAGCAGTTGGCCACGAGTCTACTACCTGCTGGAAGGTGCTGCTGCTGGTGTGTGCATTGCCGTCTATGACCCAGGTGTTGCCACTCACATAGCCATTGCTTTGGAGTACCTGCACGTTGGCAAAGCCAATGCTGTTGATCTGAGTGAAACTGCCAACATCTGCTGTGTAAGCATGTAGATTACCGTAAACCGCAAGGTTGGCGTTTACGTTGACGTTGCTGGCAAACAGCGATAGATTAGCCTGTCCAATGCCTGCAGCACTGCCACCTGACGCCTGTATGCGAGCATCATAATCATTGCTGCTGGCGCTGCTGTGGAAATCTATGTATGGTGTGCCAGGTGTAGCACGACCTTGCTGTCCTATCTCTATGCTGCCATTGGGATCGCCGCCTATGGTAACCGTACCAGCGGTGCCGTAGCTGGCTGTTAAGTTGCCGCCTATCAAAGCATTGAGACTGATCGCAGCACCGCCAGAAGTTACCAAGCTGGCTACGCTGAGATTGGCGCTGTTCACGGTGCTGTTGATCAGCAGCCCCTGTCCATACACGAATCGCGCCACTTGGTTAGCAGCAGCATTGCCGCCTTGCGTGAACACGATGTCATTATTGAGCATGGTGCCCAGGACCAGATTACCACCACCTGTGGTCGTGTTACCATGCACGAACAGATAGCCATCATTGGCTCTATCAACGGTGGTGTTGTTCCAGCCGCTGCTGTTGATACCAAGATCTATATACGTATCGTTGGCATTGCCGTTGTCTGCTGTGATTACGAGGTCGCCGCTTGCACTTGCTCCGCTGCTGTCGTTATGTACGCCTACCTGCACAGTACCGTTGATGTTGCCAGCAAACAGTGCTACAGTGTTTGGTTGGTAGTTTGTATAGTCTTGCACACCTGCATATAGTGCACCAAAGCCACCTGCACCGCCTTGCAATATAGCAGTCTTGCCCTGCATGATGGTGGTATTGCTACCGTTGAGGTTACCTGCAAGATAGATGTTGTTGCCTATGCTGGCGTTCAAACCAATGTTGGCACTGTTGACAACTTTCAAGTTGCTGGTGTTCAGTGCGAGATTGGCAACATCCCAAGCTAGATGTGTGCTGTCGCCGCTGAAGGTGTTGCTGTTGCCTGCAAACTGAATGGTATATGGCGAACCAAAGCTGGGTGTATAAGCCGCTGCAGTGTTTTGGAAGGTACCGTCGCTAAACAGGATGCCACTGGTTGTTGTTGCTGTGTTGCCAATGTGTATGTTGCCGTAGATGTCCAGCGGATATCGGATGCTGGCGGTGCCTATGCCCACGTTCACATTGGCATAGATCTGCTGTGCTTGCATGAACGTGCCGGCTGTGACACTGGTGTTGCTGACTACCACGTTGAATATGGTAAATTCACTGACAACCAAGTTGCTGGTAGTGATGCTGACGTTGGCCAGCAATGTGTTTACAGTGGCTCCATTGCGCACAGTAAGACTATTGCTGTCTACAGCTGTGTTGATTTCCAGTTGATTGCCACTGATGATGCTGGCAGCCTGCACAGTGCTGTTGCTGATTATGCTCTGTGCAATCACATAAGCGTTGGCCTGGATGCTGGTATTGCTGATGATGCTCTGGGCCATCACATAACTGTTGGCCTGGATGCTGGTATTGCTGATCAGTCCGGCGCCGGTTATGAACCCACCAGCTGTGATGATGGTGTTGGCCTCTATGCTGCTGTTGCTGGCCAACGCTGAAAACAGACCCGCACCCGAGCCCTGCACAGCACCATTGCTGTACAGTCCCTGCACCTGGATGGGACCTGCTGACTGAATGCCGGTGTTGGCATAGATGAAACCAGCAGTTACAGTGCCCGGTGTCTGTATAGACAGATTGGCCAATAAGCTGTTGGCTGTGACGGTGCGGCCTGCTTGTACATCAAGGTTGGATGTGATGTAGTTGCTTTCGATGTAAGACGCTACTGTTACACTGTTTGCCTGCACAAACGTGTTAGACGTGATGTTATCGCCCAGGATGCTGGTATTGCTGGTGATGCTCTTAGCCAGCAAGAAATTGGCAGCTGTGATGCCCTGACCAGTGATGCTGGTGTTTGATATGATGAATTCTGCTGTGAGAAATGCCGTGGCATTGAGCTGCTGAGCCGTGACCGTGTTGTTGCTCACGATGCTGTTGCCAATGATGAACCCACTGGTGCTGAGACGCCTGCTGTTTATGGTCTCGGCGTTTTCTATGTAAGTGCTATTGACCGTGGCTATGTTGGCCGTGGTATTGCTGACCAAGCTGTTCACAGTGGCAGCATCTGCTACATACAGTTCTGTGGTGCCAACCGAATTATTAGCTACAAGGTTGTTGCCGGTGATGGTGCCAGATACTGTGAGGCTTGGCACTGCGATAGCCACATTGGCTGCTATCACGTTGGCGCTGATGCTGTTTACAGCACTGATATCATTGGCACTGACGTTGGTGTTGCTGTTTAGAGCATTAACCTGCGCCTGCCCGCCCGTGATCAGCGTGGTGGTAACCACGCTGCTGTTAGCTATGATGTTCTGCGCTGTTACCTGATTGAGTGCCTGCAGGTATGGCGAGATAACGGCTACGTTACCAACCAGTATATTACCTGTGATGTTATTGAGCGCAGTTACGCTTGCTGATGTCACGCTGTTGTTTGCAGCTATCAACGCAGCGCTGATAGAATTGGTAGCACTCATGTTGGTGCTGCTGACTTCATTGTTAGCGTGCACTCTAGAACCACTTATGGTACCAACAGCGCTGATTGCTGCATTTGAATTCAGCTGGTTAGCCAGAAGATCCTGACCAAAGCGACCCTGTCCAGTGGTTGCAATCTGGCCTATAGCATTGACGTTACCACCTATGCCAACACCACCATTGACGACCAATGCACCGCTTGTGCTGTTGATGCTTACGGTGGTATTGCTCAGCAGCAAATCACCAAAGTGTGCGGCACCATACACGTAACCAGGCACGCTTTCAAACGGGTTGACAAGGTTGCTGACACCGGGCTGCACGTTTGTTAGGAAAACGAACCTGCCAGTGCTATTCTGCCAGCCCATGAACGCATTGTTGTCGTTTAGGACAAAATAGTTCATTACCACGCCGCGGTCATAACCATCGTTGTTGACGAGAACGTTGCCTTCGCCGTTGTCAGAACCAACTTCAATGGTTGGACCTGTGACGCTGATGGTGTTGCTGTTCACGATCGTGCTGTTACCGCGAACGATGAAGTTACCACTGACTATGAGGTTACCTGCGAACAGGCTCTGCTGTCCACCAACGTTGAGATTGCCACCTATGCCAACGCCACCGGTGACTATGAGAGCGCCTGATCCTGTGCTGCCGCTGGCTGTGTTGTTGGTGATGGTTACCACACCACTAGCGGCTATGTTGGCTGCTGTGATGCCCACGTTGCTGACAATAGTGTTGCTGCTCAGTTGGTTCAGCGCGTTGATCGCAGGCGACGTTATGCTGAGATTGCTGTTGATCGTATTGGCCAGTAATGAAGTCGCAGCCTGTATGCTGGTGTTGCTGGTTATGGTCTGGACCACAGCATTGGTTATGATGTTCAGCGTGTTAGCAGTGGCTTCTGTGTTGCTAACGAACTGCTGGACCACAGCTATGCCAGTGGTCTTTAAGGTCTGTCCCTCGATGAATCCGTTGCTGCGAATCTGCTGACCAGATATCAATCCGTTGGCGCTGATTGCAGTGTTGCTGCTGAGCGTGTTGACCTGTGCACCATTTCTCACTACCAGCGTGCTAGTGGTGCTGTTGTTGTTTACCACCAGGCTATCAACCGTGGCTAATCCGCTGCTCTGCAGTGTTGCGCCGTATACATTGTTATTGCTGATCAAAGCAGAAACTGTGGCAACGCCTGCGCTTTGTATGGTGCTGTTGCTGACCAATGAAGCAACAGTGGCCGCGCCTGCGCTCTGTATGGTGCTATTGCTTGTTATAGCTGCAGCTAAGACAGTTCCGGCAGCTTGTACTGTGCCGTTGCTGGTAAATGAGCTGCCTACTATGCTGCCATTGCTGTTTAGGCTGTTGACAGTGAGGCTGCCAGCTGCTTGTATGCTGCTATTGCTGTATAGAGCATTTACTATGGCTGTGCCAGCCGCTTGTATCGCTCCGTTGCTGTTGATACTTTGACCAACTATGGCACCATTGCTATTCACGCTACCTGCGGTCACCGGACCTGGTGTTTGTATGGATATATTGCTCTGCAGGCTGTTGACTTGTGCGCTGCTGGTAGCGTTGATGGTCGCAGTCTGTACTACCGTGTTTGAATAGAGTGCGTTGACGGTAGCAGTGCCGCTGGCCTGTATGGTGTTATTGCTGATCAAGCTGCCAACGCTGGCTGGTCCTTGAACATTAAGGTTTGAACCAAAGATGTTGCTGTTGCTGATCAGTTGGTTGACCACTGCTAGACCAGCTGTCTGGCTAAATCCATTGCTGTAAACGTTGCCAACCCATGCGGTGCCACTGATGTTCAGATTAGCACCGCTGATGTTGGCATTGCTGATCAGTTGGTTTACTGTGGCAAGACCTGTGCTCTGTATGGTGCCGTTGCTGTAGACATTGCCAGCCCAAGCAGTGCCTTGTATGTTTAGGTTAGCACCGTAGATGTTGCTGTTGCTGATGATCTGATTGGCTACTGACAGCCCAGCTGTCTGAGTGAACCCATTGCTGTAGATATTGCCTGCTCGTAGCAAGCCAGCTACGTTTAGGTTAGCAGCGTAGATGCTGGTGTTGCTGATCAGCTGATTGGTTACTGTAATTCCGGCTGTCTGCGTGAAACCATTTGAGTATACGTTCCCTAGCCAACCAGTGGCAGCGATGTTGATGTTTGCACCGCTGATGTTGGCATTGGCTATGAGGCTGTTGACAGTAGCTTGTCCCGCAGCCTGTATGGTTGAATTGCTGAAGATGCTGCCCACTGAAGCAACATTGCCAACGTTGAGGTTGCCGTTGATACCAACACCGCCTGCAACTACCAAAGCTCCACTGGCAGTATCTATGCTTGGTGTAGACTGTTCAAGCACAAGGCCCTGACCGTAGACAAATCGCGCTACTTCGTTGCCGTAAGCAGCTCCGCCTTGGGCGAATATGATGTCATTGGCAGCTAGGGTGCCCAACACCAAGTTACCGCCGCCAGTTACAGCATTGCCAGCCACATAGAGATAACCGTCATTGGCGCCGTCTATGGTAGCTTGGAAGAATTGGCTGCTGTTGATACCCATGTCTATATAGGTGTCATTGGCATTGCCGTTGTCTGCCGTGGCTACGATGTCAGTGCTGGCAGCAAACCTGTAGTTTACGTTCTGAATGTTAAGCTGCGCGTAATTGTTGACATTGGCACTGAGCTGCAATACTGTGTTGGGTTGGTAGGTATAACCCATGGGAATGCCGCCATATATGGCGCCAAAACCCTCGCTATCGCCGTAGAAAACACCAGAGTTGCCTGTGATGACGCTGACATTACTGCCAAATATGTTGCCGGCAACGTGTAGATCGCCACTTATACCTACGCCGCCCTGTACCACCAGCGCACCAGAAAATATATCGTTGCTGGCTATGTTGCTGGTAAGGAACAGACTGCTGGATATCAGCGTAGAATTGCTAGTGTTCCAAAAGAAGCTGCTGCTGTCACCGCTGAAACTATTACCTACACCTGCAAACTGTACCGTGCCGGGTGGGCCAAAGCTTGGGGTGTTCTTAGTTGCGGTGTTTTGGAAGCTGCCGTCTGGGAACACTATACCATTATTGTCGCCAGCCGAATCTGCTATCTGTATGTTGCCATAGACGCTGAGCGTGCTGGCAGGAGTGCCGGTACCGATGCCAAGTCGCACGTTGGCGTCGTCAAAAGAAAATAGGCTGTTGCCTGTGAACAGATTGCCTTGGTTAAATTGCACGCTGCCGTTGCTACCACCCGGAGGTGTATAATAGGCAGCAGTGGTCTGGAATGTACCATCTGGCCAGATGATTCCGCTGGTAGTAGACGTGGTGTTGCTGATGTGTATGTTCCCGTATATGTCAACGGGATAATAGGCTTGAGCTGTGCCAACACCAATGTTGGCAAAGAAACCCTGATTTACGGTTATGTTACCTGGTTGGCCATCAAATGTGACGAACTCTACAGAACCATTGCTGTTCAGCAGGCGCGGTCCGTTCTTGCCTAATGAGAGATCGCCAGATACGCCGCTGAGTTTATATTCAAATGTTGGATTGTTAGGCAGCGTCATCCTGTTCCCAGCTCGCAGATCTTGGTCATATAGCTGGTATATTTAGTTTGGCCTTGTGACTGTGATCAGCTGTAGCTCATCTTGATGCGCCAGATGCCTGCAGTGCTGGTTCCCACACCCACATATGCGTTGATAGTGGTTGGTTGTGTGATCAGATAGTTGGGTTTGGACACGTATGTGCCGGCCACAGCAGTGTTGATCTGTGCGTTGCCCATGAGCAGAGCATGAGCATTCCCAGTGCCCACAGTGAGGAAAGACCCGGGATCGTTGAATGCAGTAAGTATGCTCACGTCTATGTTTGTGATCGTGGCTGATGTAGCCATGGTACCGATGACTGCAGTGTTACCGCTAGCCCAGCTTCCAGACGCAGTGTATTCATAGCTCAGGGTCTGGAAGCCGCTGGTGCTGTTGCCAACATTGTTGCCATCTAGATTGAGCCCCAGGGGTACCCACACGGTTGGACCCAGCTGAGCTGCCAAATAGGCTTGGTTGTGGCCTGTACCATCGTCGTACACGTACACGATGGTTCCCAGCGTGACCGTGAGCGTGTCGCGCACAGCAATGTTGCTGACGAAGTAACCCACTGCCACGCCTGTGGGACCTGTGGGACCCGTGAGCTGGCTGATGGTGCTCACGCTCCATGCTATGATGTCAACCGTGTCTCCTGCCACGCTGCCTGCGTTGAGGATAACCTGCGTGCCATTAGTAGCATTGAACTCGCTGGGTGTAAGCTTGACACCGTTGACATAGACTTCTACATAGGGCGGCACATACACGCAGGTGAATATGGTCTGTCCCTGAGACGCACTGAAGCTGTATTCCTGGAACGCTCCCACGTTGGCTGGACCTGTGGGACCAACAGGACCGCTAGAACCAGTTGGACCTGTGGGCCTTACTCCTGCTATTTGCCAAGCCACTATGGTAACCGGATCGCCGGCTATCGCAGCATTGTATAACACTATAGCCGAGCCAGATGTGGCATCGTACAAATCAGGTGATAAAAGCACACCATCATAGTAAACTTCCACGAAGCCCACGTAATACGTAGCATAAAACACGGTTTGACCGCTTGTGGCTACCAGATCATAACGAACATAAGCACCCATGGCGGCCGGGCCCGTTGGACCTGCGGCACCGGTGGGACCAGTGCTACCAGTTGCACCCGTGTTGGCAGCAGTGCCAGGCGTGCCAGTGGCACCTGTGGGACCTTGCGGTCCTGTGGCTCCTGTGGCACCCTGTGATGCAGAACCCAGCGTCTGCCAATTGGCATTACCTGTGGTTGGGTTGATGCAGATATAGGCCACGTGAGTGGCTATGTCTATCCACATGCTGCCAAAGCCATACCCCTGGGTCTCGTCGTTGTTTATGGTGGGCGGTACCGTGGCAGTGTAGTTGTTGATCGGGCCAACGAAGCCAACCTGAGCCAACTTGACTGCGCTGGTATCATTGATCTTTATGTACACAGCCATGGCCAAGTTGGCAGGCTTGACGTTGGTCAGGCCACCAGGCGTGTCAGGGCTAAGCCACAGCACGTCTCCAGGATTGCCGGGCAATCCGCTTAGATCATACAGTATCTTGCCTCGGGGCTCCCAGCTGAAATAGTCATAACCTGGTATGCCCAGCTGTCTCACGGTGCCTATGACATTGGTGCTCACAGCCGCGTTGGCCACAGCTTGGCGATACACGCCATCGGAGCCAAGGTATATGACGTCGCCAACGCCGAAACCATTGCTTGGCTGATAGACTGTCACCAAGTTCTGCTTGAGGTTCCTAGCTTCAAACTTGCTGATCACGTCCTGCAGGAAGCCTGGATAGGGCTGTATGAAGCTGTTGTACAGAGTTAGCGTGTGGAATACAGGGATACCATCTTCGTCTATGGTGAAGACAAACCCTGGATCACCTGCTGTTGCAACACCATTGGGGTTGCTGAACTGTTCCCAGCGACCTGTGTCTTCTATCACGCATGTGATCGAGTCAGCTGTGGCAGCGATGATCTCCACGATCTGCACACAGCGTCCGGTGGCCGCTTCGCCATACCACATGCCCACTTGTATGTCTAACGCATCATAAAAGTACAACTGAGGTGTGCTGAAGCTGCTGTGGTTCTGTTGTGTAACCGTGGCAGTCATGGTCCACTGATAGGGTTGCGGTGCAGGCCCACCTACCCACCATTGGTCATAACCATACACAGGACCTTCATCAACTGGCCAGTATGCCAGAGGTTCTATGCTGATGTTGTCCACGTAGAGCGTGAGTATGGGGAGAATGGATGCCATGTTATGCTCCCATCAGCCCGTGAATATCATGGTTACCCAGAGATATCCATTGCCGCTGGCTGGTATGCCTGTGTTGCCTGGCGTGAGAGCAAACAAGCTGGTGGTGTTGATGTCCAAGCTCAGTGAGCTGTAGCTGCCAGTGGTGGCAGCATTGGGCACTGTCTGCCTGTATGAGCCTGCGGGCTGAGCCAGAGGACCTCCTTGGCAAGTGACCATGCCCGGATAGGCATCCATGTTATGCACTATGGTAATCTGGGTATCACTGGCCCTGGTGATCTGGCTGGGATCGATGTTAACACAGTTGTCCACGAAATTGCTGGGTAAGATGATGCCACTGTTGAACAACAGCCTGAAGCTGATCAAGTTGGTGGCAGCGGCGCCTGTGGGACCTGCGGCACCGGTGGGACCAGTGTGTCCTGTGACACCAGTTGGTCCAAGCACGGTGCTGGTTGGCCCCGTGGCCCCGATTTGGCCCGTGGGACCAGTATAGCCTGTGGGACCTATAGGACCGCCACTGGGACCAGTTGGACCCGTGATCTGGCTCACGCTGGCTATCTCCCATGCCACGATGCTAACTGGGTCACCGCCCAGCGCAGCGCTGGTAAGCACCACTGTGGACCCATCAGTGGCTGTATAGTCGTTAACCGGTACCAACAACAGTCCGTTGTAGTACACATCCACATAGCCAGGCACATAAGAAGAATAGAACACGGTCTGACCTGGGCTGGCATAGCTGTCATAGCGCTGGAAAGCGCCGCTGGCTGCTGGACCTGTGGGTCCTGCGGCACCTGTGGGACCTGTGCCCAGAGGACCAGTTGGTCCAGGAGGACCTGGAGGTCCTTGGGCACCGCCTGTGTTGGTTGCCTGTGGCAGCGTGCTGCTGCCGGCGATGGCCCCGTAATTCAATAATATCTGGCTCACTGCACCCACGAAATAGGGATCAGTGGGTGGTGGAACCAGGTAGGTGCGATCGACCACTGCACGTATCCAGATGTAATTGCCGCTGAAGCTGTAGGCAAATATGCCAGTATCACCCTGTTGAGCAGTGGGATATTGGTTGGCAGGCCATTGATTTAACGCAGGATTATAACCTGTTGGCAGGGCCACGTCCAGAGGGAACTGCACGTAGGCAGTGCCATTGCCAATGGGAATGTTGAACCAATCTGTGTCTGCGTTGGGGTCTGTGGCCAAGCTGCCCTGTATGTAGATGCGGCCTACGAAATTGTCCAGATTGATGCTCACGGTGTGGTTGTTACCAACCGTGTTGTTGTAACCAGCGCCTGGGACCTTCTGTCCAACGACGTTGATCTGATCGTAAGTGGTGCCTAGTAGTGTGACGCTGATCATGATGCCGCCTGAATGCTTGCAGTATTTAGCGGCAGGTGATTAGCCCAATTCTGCCAGCTCTACCATGACTGCTGCGTCACTCAGCACTTCTTCTATCAGCGCAGGTGCAGTGGCTTCCAGCACAGCACGCTGTTCTTCTGTGAGCACAGTGTCATCAGCTGCGCTGTCCTTGACCATGCGGCTCAGCTTGATCACCACCAGTTCTTCTACCAATTTTGCCATGTGTCTTCTCCCAGTTGGCACAGATACTTATGGCTCAAATTGATGATTTTATCTGATCTTTGGTTTGCGACCGCGCTTGCGACCCATGCTGCGCAGGCTACCATCTGGATTGATGTTGTAGATATCAGCATATCGTTCTATGCTCATGCCATCTATGGCCATGACATCTTCTATCTGCACGCTAAGTTCTGCTGTACCATCATTCTCTCGCAGGCTTAGCATGCGCCCATGTGCTGTGTGCACTATGTCCTTGATCACGTACTCGCTGGACCTATAGTGTACCACACCAAACCTGTTTGCTGTGCCCTGTCTGGCTGTGACTATGCTGTCCTTGGCCAGCGCACCAAGATCAATCAACGCGGTTAACACTGCACTCATTGTGCCACATCCTCAGTGGCAGGGCTGGGCAGCAGCAGTGTAGTGTCAGTTGTGGGTTCTGGATTGCTGAGATATTCAAACTCCAGCTTGCCGTCCTTGGCTGTGATCATCACGGCACCACCGTGGCGCAGCTTGCCAAACAGCATCTCGCGGCTCAGGGGTTTCTTGATGTTGTCTGCTATGACTCTGGCCAATGGTCGTGCTCCCATGTTCGTGTCAAATCCCTTGTCAATCAGCCACTGCTTGGCAGAAGCATCGCACACTATGTTCACGTTCTTGCGCGTGCTTAGAGTATTGAGCTCATTGAGGAATTTGTCAACGATGCTGTCCATGTTGTCCTTGTTCAGCTTGTTGAACTTGATGATAGCATCTAAACGATTGCGGAACTCTGGCGTGAAGAACCTGTTGATAGCCTGTGTGTCCTCGTCGCGCACCGTGCTCTTGGTGAAGCCGATCAGCTCTTTTTCCATGTCAGCTGCACCCAGATTGCTGGTGAAGATCACTATGGCATTCCGTGCGCTGGCAGATTTGCCTTGACTGCTGGTGACCGTTCCGTGATCCATCAGTGCTAAGAAGATGTTGTACACGTCTGGATGTGCTTTTTCAATCTCGTCAAACAGCAGCACGCAGTGTGGATGAGTGTCAAGCTCGTTGATCAGCACGCCGCCGCCTGCACCGCCGTCACCGTAGCCCACATAGCCTGGAGGTGATCCTATGAACTTGCTCACGGTGTGGCGTTCTTGGTACTCGCTCATGTCAAATCTTGCGAAATGCACGCCCAAGCTACGAGCCAGCTGCTTGGCTACCTCGGTCTTGCCCACGCCACTGGGTCCCGAGAACAGGAAGCTGCCCACGGTCTTGTCGCTCTCGCGCAGGCCGCTGCGGCTCATGTAGATGGCATTGACCACTCCGTCAATAGCATCCTGCTGGCCAAAGATCTTGGCCTTGAGATCCGTGTCAAGGCGTGCAAGATTGTCTGCTTCCTTGCTCTTTACGGTGGTAACCGGTACCTTGGCTACTCTGCTGACTTCTGCTTCGATCATCTCGCGAGTGAGCGTGGTAGCACGTTCTGACTCTGGTTTGATCCTCTGCCAGGCCGCTGCACTGTCAATGATGTCGATGGCTTTGTCTGGCAAGCACTTGTCATGCATGTGCCTAGCAGTGAGTTCCACAGCTGCATCCAGCGCTTCTGGTTCAAACTCGATGCCGTGATATTCTTCGTAGTGCTTGGCGATGCCCTGTAGGATGCGCTTGCTGTCCTCGATGCTGGGTTCAAATATGTCCAGTTTTTGGAAGCGACGTACCAGAGCACGATCCTTCTCAAAGTGCTTGCGATATTCTTCGTTGGTAGTGCTGCCAATGCAGCAGATCTCACCGCGGCTCAGTGCTGGTTTCAGCATGTTGGCTGCGTCAATGCTGCCGCTGCCACCGCCGTTACCGGCCCCCATGATCATGTGTATCTCGTCAATGAACATGATGGTCTTGGGCAGAGCTGAGAACGCTGCTATGATCTGCTTGAGTCGCTCTTCAAAGTCACCTCTGAACTTGGTACCTGCCACAAGAGTGGCGACATCTAGGTTCCAGATGGTATGATCCGCTAGGCTGTCTGGCACGTCGCGCTCCACGATGCGCCGCGCTAGGCCTTCCACGATGATGGTCTTGCCCACGCCTGGATCGCCCGTCATGATCACGTTGTGCTTGTTGCGGCGTGCCATGATCTGGCAGATCTGTTCCACTTCGCGCTCGCGACCTATCAGCGGATCAATGCGTCCAGCCTGTGCCTTTGCATTGAGGTTGATGCAGTATGCCTGCAGTATCTCGTTAGCCGTCTTGCTGGACATCACAGCGTCTGCTTCGATATCACCCTTGTGCAGCAGGTCCAGCACCCTTTCTTTGCTGGGTGCATGCTGCTCTATGAACCAACTGGCAGGACTGTCTGGTATGTGATACAAAGCCAGGAAGATGTCCACAGGACCTATGTCACTGCGTCCGCTAAACATGCTCTGCGTCTTGGCTTTCTTGATCACGTTGCTGAGCAGCGCAGTGTGCCGAGGCTGGAAGCTGCCTGCCTTGATCACCACGTGATTGTTCTCATTGCCCAACCAATCGCTGGTGGCTTTGACCATGCTTTCCAGATCCCCACCACCTCTGGCAATCAGTTCCTGGATGAATTCCACCTCCAACAGTCCTGCCAGCAGATGTTCCAGGGTCACCAGTTCATGATTTAGGCTGCTGGCCAGCTGATAGGCCCGCTGCAGTGGTGCTTCAAAGGTGTTCATGGTCATGCTGCGGCCCTCTGTTGGCGCTTGAGTTTCTTGGCTGCTTTGCGACGTGCCAAATCTCTGGTGACCCTGCCCACACGGTCATCGATCATCACACCCTGCAGGTGATCAAACTCGTGCAGGAAGATCCTGCTCCAACCTTCGCCCATGTCTATGATCTGTTGGTTACCAGTTCTATCCCTGAACATGACCTTGATCTGCTTGCTGCGCTTGATCTTCAGCACCACACCTGGCAAGCTGAGGCAGCCTTCTGGATGTTCGTCCATCTCGTCGCTGGCATTCAGCACCACCGGATTGATGAACACATGATCTTGGCCTTCTACCCTGACCACGAACAAATTGATGCTGTGTCCAACCTGTGGTGCTGCCAATCCCACACCTCCGGCGGCAGCCAGCGTGTCAAACATGTCGGCGATCAGAGGTTCCAGGCCTGGGATCTCTTCTGGTTCAATCAGCCTGGCTGCTTGCTTGAGCACTGGATGTGGGCGCGTGACTATGGGCAGTATCATTGTGAACTCCTCTGGCGTTGTATTTCTTGCAACATGTCTCGTTGGTTCTGCGTGAGATTGGTTGGCGTGATCAGCTCCACATGTATGTAGAGATCACCGCGGTGCTTGCTGTTATGCTGCACGGGCATACCATGCGCCTGCACTCGCAGTGTAGCTCCGTGCTGTGTGCCTGAGGGCACGCTAACGTTGATCATGCTGCCGTCTATGGTCTGCAGATCCTGCTGCAGGCCCAACATAGCGCCGATGGCATCCACTTTCATGTTGGTGTGCAGGTGCTGCGCATGGCGTTGGAACAGCGGATGGTCGTTGATCATCACGGTGATATATAAGTCACCAGGGGGTGCGTTTGGTACAGTGCGCTCGCCCTGTCCTTGGTAACGCATGCGAGCACCGTGCTCGATACCTGCAGGGATGTTCACAGTGATGCTGGTGTTCTTGCCGTGTGCATCAAAGCTCACCGGCATGCTCTTGCCGGCATAGGCATCTTCCAAGCTGATGTTGAGATTGAACTGATAGTCCCTGTTGCGAGGCTGCTGCCTGGCAAAGGGATGACCACCAAAGAACTGATTGAACATGTCTTCAAACGGCTGTCCACCGAAGCTGAAATGGAACTCCTGCCCTGGGAATCCGCTGAACGGATTGCCATGCTGTCCTGCCTGCCCATATCGCCGCTGCTGATCGTACTGTGCTCGTTTCTGCGGGTCGCCCAGCGTGTCATTGGCTTCGTTTATCTTCTTGAACAGTGCTTCTGAGTTGGCATTGCCCTGGTTGAGATCCGGATGATGCTGCTTGGCCAGCCTGCGATAGGCAGACTTTATCTGGTCTGGCGTGGCTGATTCGTCCAGTTCGAGTATCTTGTAATAATCTTCCATGTGCACAGTTTACCTAGTCAATGCCAGCGTGTCAACGCCAGCAAGATCCAATAAATAACTATTAGCTGCATGTTTTTCAAGGGAAATCTAGTGGAAGAAGAAAAAAAGATAACATTGGCAAGCATTGCTGCGGACTATCTAGCCAACACTCCTCCACTGATGTTGGTCATGCATGTGCTGTATATCGCTGCTGTGAGCATGGTGCTGAGCGCCAGCTATGTGATAGCTTTCCATTTCACCAGCTTGGTCAGCGTTTACGAAGAAGCACACAGCATCACCAGTTTCAGCAGCAACCTCAAGACCAGCGTGGAAAATGACAACGCTATCTACGCTGATCTCAACAGATTGGTAGCAGAACTGGATGGCATGAGGGCCTATGTGTATCGCTATCACAATGGTTTGGCAGCCATCAGCGGCGTGCCGTTCTTCTTCCAGACCATGACTCATGAGAGCATATCACCTGGCACTGCTCGCATCCTGCCCTTTGAGCAGCGCATACCTGCCAGCATACACTTGGCCATCAACAATGCCTTTGTGACTGATCACTGTGCAGTGATCAAGAACACGGACAAAGACAAGGACAACCAAGACTACTATTTCTTCCTCAGCCGAGGGGCCAAGCATCTGATACGCTGTCCTATCTACATGAGCAACGGGGATCTGTTTGGCTTTGTGGGTGTGGACTGGACAGCCGACATCAAGGACTCAGAAAACAGCCAAAAGCAGATCAAACAAGCAGCAGATCACATAGCTCAGCTGTTTGCCAACAACAAGCATTGAAATATTTAGGCACTTGCTGCATTTGATCCATAAAATAATAATACGCAAGGGATTAGATGCATGCATATACTCATACCCATGAGCGGGCGAGGTTCGCGATTTGCCCAACAGGGTTATGCTAAACCCAAACCGCTGATAGAATTCTTCGGTAAACCCATGGTCCAGCATGTGCTGGAAAATCTTGGTTTACACAATACCTATACCCTGTGCGTGCTGCGCAAACACTATGATGCTGATCCCGAGCTGTTCAATCGTTTAAGAGACATGGCAGCTGATCTCAACTTGGTATTCGTTGATCAAGTCACGCAGGGAGCAGCTGAGACCTGCTTGCTGGCCAAGCCCTACATCAAGCCCAAGGAAACACTGTTCATTGCCAACTGTGATCAGATGATGGTCTGGGACCAAGAACATTTCGAGGAATGGTTGGCAGCTGAGCGCCTAGATGGTGCCATGCTGACGTTCTTCAAGGACACTACCGCCTACAGCTATGTTGAAGTCAACAGCGATGGTCTCGCGGTGCGTACAGCTGAGAAGCAGGTGATCAGCCCACATGCTACCACAGGCATATATGTGTGGACTCGCGGTGAAGATTTCGTGTGGGCCGCCGAGCAGATGATCGCAGATGATGTGCGCGTGAATAATGAATTCTACGTCTGTCCAGTCTATAATTGGAACATTGCACGCGGCGATCGCATAGGTATCTATCCACCCCAGGAACATTGGCCCATAGGTACGCCAGAGGACTTGGACATCTACATAGAGGCGCACAAATGAAAGTATTTGATCCCAAGATTTTCACAGGTGGTTGGTTCGTCGGAGACTTCCAACCCAGCATCTGGAACACCAAAGATTTTGAAGTTGGATACAAGTTCCACGCAGCCGGAGAACCGTGGCCTGCGCACTATCACGAACACATGGATGAGATCACAGTGTTGGTAGATGGTGTGATGCGCATACAGAATCAGATATTGGTTGGTCCGACCATATTCTTGCTGAAAAAGGGCGAGATAGCAGATCCAGAATTCCTAGCAGATTGCCAAGTGGTGGTAATCAAGACCCCCAGCGTGCCTGGCGACAAGATAGAGGTAAAGAAAGAATCATGAGCATAGATATTGTTAGAGACGAGAAAGAACTGGGCACGTATTTCTACGTTACCTATGAAGTTGAGAGCACAGTCAGCGTGTATGACGCAGGCTGGAACATAGCAGTGGGTCAGAGCATAGGCAATCCCACTAAGCGCTCAGTCTGGGAAACCGACGAGATGATCGAAGCCTATTGCGCCAAGATAATACGCAACAAGGACTTTGAAAAGAAGAAGGGACTAGTGACCATAGGCTATCCCAGTGCCAACATAGACTGGGATCAGGACGGTATTGCTCATCTCTTGTGCATCATACAGGGTGGTCAGGTAGACATCGACAGCATCAAGAAGTGCAGAGTTGTCGATCTCGAGATACATCCGCAGACCATCGACACGCACTTCCGCAAGCCCAAGTACGGCATCACTGGCATGCGCGAATACACTGGTAACTTTGGCAAGCCTTTCTTTGGTGGCATCGTCAAGCCCAAGACTGGTATCACGCCACAAGTACTGTTGGAGATGACCAAACAGCTGGTTGAAGGCGGCGTCAACTTCATCAAGGAAGACGAGATACTCAGCAATCCTGCTGTGTGCCGATTGGAAGATCGCGTGGAACTGATCAGCAACTACATCACAGGCAAGAACGTGGTCTACTGCTTCTGCATCAACAGCGATCCTGCTCACATAGAGAATCGCGCAAGGTTTGTCAGCCAGAACGGCGGCAATGGTGTGCACATCAATGTGTGGAGTGGACTAGGCAGCTATCGTACCATACGCAATCTGGATCTGCCACTGTTCATACACTATCAGAAGAGCGGCGACAAGGTCATCACGGGCAAGCGCAATCCATTTGGCATTGAATGGACCGTGCTGTGCCAGCTGGCAGCTATGAGCGGAGTGGATACCATACACGCAGGCATGTGGGGCGGATACCTCAGCGATCCAGAAGACGAGATCACTGCCTACATGAAGACGCTGCATGACGGCAACGTGGTACCGGCACTGAGCTGCGGCATGACCGCTGAGCTGATACCGCCTATCGTGGAGAAGTTTGGCATAGACTGGATGGCCAACGTTGGTGGCGCTATCCATGGACATCCAGAAGGCACGCTGGCAGGTGCACTGAAGATACGCCGCGCCATAGACAGCCTGCAGGTGTGACATGAAGTTCATAGCACACAGAGGCCTCATGGATGGCCCAGATGACAACATGCAGAACCGTCCTGATCAAATCGTCAAGGCTTTGGACCATGGGTTTGAAGCTGAGATAGACGTATGGCATGTGGATGGCAAGTGGGTGCTGGGACATGACGGCCCTGAACATGACACTGACATCGGATTCCTGCAGCAGAAAGGCCTCTGGATTCACTGCAAGAATCTCGATGCGCTTTTCACTCTGCGCAGCCTCAAGCATCACTACAACTTCTTCTGGCACGAGAGTGACACCGTCACGCTGACCAGCACCAACGTGATATGGACTTACTTTGGCAAGCCAGAGACAGTGAGCCCGATGAGCGTGTGCGTGATGCCAGAAGTGACCTATGGCTGGGATGAGATAGAAAACATGGTGCGCAGCTGGCATTGGTATGGTTTCTGCAGCGATCACGTTAATCGGCTGAGGGCATGGCAAAGCTAGCACTGTGCTTCGCAGGATTGCCGAGGATAACCAGCGTCAGCACAGAAAGCTGGCGCCGCCTAATTGATCAGCATGAAACTGACGTGTTCGTGCATGCTTGGTCAGACAACCAAGAGACCACTTGCAACTGGATCAGCAGCGTCTATGCTCCCACGGAGATGATCATAGAATCTCAGCGCGAGTTTGATACCAGCATGTACACGTCACGCATATGGGCCTATAGATCACAGCCTCGCAACGTTCTCAGCATGTGGTACAGCATAGGTCAGAGCCTGCAGCTGGCTGATAGGCATGCTTGGCAACATCGCAAGACCTATGATTATGTAGCTCGTGCACGTTTTGACTGGCACTGTGATCAGTTCACCCTGGAACCATTTGACGGCCTCACTGTGCCAGACGATCCCGGCCTTGGTGGTCATAATTTCCAGCATCGCGGACAGTGGCACGTGGCACATAACGATCAGTTTGGATACGGTAGCATGCACGTGATGCGAGACTATGGCGAGACGTTCTCGAGGATACCTTGGTTGTATTCAGTAGATGGCATAGACTTCTGCAGCGAATTATTTCTCACTGCTAACATGATGACCAAGAGAATTCCGGTTAAATTACAGAAAGGCATGCGCTATCGCATGGTGAGGGACTGAGATGCCAAAGATAGGGGTGTATACGATTGCGCTAAACGAAGCCAAGCATGCAGAACGTTGGGCCAACAGCGTCGCTGACGCAGATTACCGAGTGGTGCTGGACACCGGCAGCACAGATGGCACCGTGGAATTGCTGCGTTCTCTGGGAGTCACGGTGTTTGAGCAGCGGTTTGATCCGTGGCGTTTTGATCATGCTCGCAATGCTGCGCTAGCCTGCTTACCAGCAGACACTGACATCTGCATCAGCCAAGACATGGACGAGTTTCTCGCCGCAGGTTGGCGAGCCAAGATGGAAGCTGCCTGGCGGCAGGGTGAAACCACGCGCTTGGCCTATACATATGTGTTTGACTACCGAGAAGGTGGGCCCAATAACGGCTATCGCATGGACAAGATACATGCCAGGCAGGGCTATGAATGGCGGCGTCCTGTGCACGAGACGGTGTTCAGCACCCTGGGCTATGAGAACGTGGCGGAAGACCTCAGCATCGTGCTGAACCAGATACAGGATCGCACCAAGGGCACGCGCATCAACTATCTGCCCCTGATGGCTATAGCAACTGCGGAAGATCCCACAGACAGCCAGCTCAGCTTCTGGTATGGGCGTGAGCTGATGTATGCTGGCCAACACACAGAAGCAGTGGGTGAACTCAACCGCTATTTGGATCTGGAAACCAGCAGATGGCCCATAGAACGCTCAGAAGCCATGCTTTACATCAGCCGGATGAGCGACAGCCGCAAATTGGAATATCTGCAGCGTGCACTGATCTGCAGCCCAGAGAGGCGACAGGTTTGGTTGGAGCTAGCACGTTACTATTACAACAATCAAGATTGGCATGGCCTGCTGTGGGCAGCGGGCGCTGGCATGGAAAAGAGCCAACGAGATCACAGCTATCTGGACAACGCAGACGCCTGGGGTAACCAGTTGCTGGATTTTGGTAGCATAGCTGCTGGCAATCTGGGATGGTACAGCCAGGCAGTGCTATGGTGCCAGCAAGCTCTGGATCAAAACCCAGGCGACGATAGATTGAAATCCAACCTGCAATGGATGCAGGGCAAGCTCAAGGAACAAGCGTGATGCGCATAGCAATATATGGACCAACCAAGAACCAAGTGCACCATGTGCAGGCATGGTATGACAGCTGCAAAGACGCTGACGTCATCTGCATCGCAGACACTGGCAGCACAGATGGTACCAAGGAAAAGATGTTGGAACTGGGAGTGCAGGTCACAGACGTGCGCATCATACCGTGGCGCTTTGACGATGCATTCAACACTGCCATGTATCTGGTCCCAGACGACATAGACGTATGTATACGCTTGGACACGGATGAGAGATTGACCCCCGGTTGGCGTGAAAAGCTGGAAGCTGCTTGGAAGCCAGAGACTACCAGGTTGCGCTATCCCTACATCTGGAACTGGAACGCAGACGGTACACCTGGTCGCCAGTGGTATGGTGATCGCATACATAGCCGCAAGGGCTATCGCTGGATGGGTGCCACGCATGAGGGACTGATCAGCAGGCTGCCAGAGATACACACCTTCACAGATGATTTTGAAATACATCACTTTCCAGATCCCAAGAGCAAGAGCGGCGACCTGTCGCTGTTGGAAGAGAGCGTGCGAGAATGGCCACATGATAGCCGCATCAAGGCTTATCTTGGACGTGAATATGCCTATCAGAAGCAGTGGGACAAGTGTGCAGCCACCTACAAGGAGTTCCTTGGCATGAGCTACGATACTGTCGAGCGCTGCCAGGCATTGACCACTCTAGCACAGGCCGAACCAGACAACAAGGTATTCTGGCTCAAGCAGGCAGCATACGAAGTACCAACGCATCGAGAACCGTTGGTAGCACTAGCACAGCACTACTACGAAGCTGCAGACTGGAAGAATTGCTATGACTATGCCAAGAAAACCCTGACCATCACTAGGCACCCCATGGACTACACCTGCACACCAGAAGCCTGGGGCTGGCAGCCGCATGATTTGCTCAGCATAGCTGCCTGGAATCTCAAGATCTATGAGGAATCTCTGGAGCATGCCAATCTGGCCGTGGAGAAATCCCCAACCGACAAGCGGCTGCAGAGCAATCTCAAACTCATAGAAGATTTCATAGCCAAGAATCTCCAGGGTTGACATCACTAAATATCGCCATGAGGCTCGTAGATCTTGATAAGCACCAACCCATACGCCTGGCTGAAGATCTCAGCAGCTTTGCTTTCTTTGCAGAGTCTGGCGTGGGTAAGATTGTCAAGGGAGTGAACACCACACCCGATGTGGGTGTGGATGAGATACCTCGCCAAGCTGCCAAGTTCAAGATCAAGGTTGATCGCAACGGTTATCCGCCGGTGACACGCAGCGACGGCAAGATACCCAAGCTCTAGTCAGGAAAAGAGGTGGGACTGGCCCACCTCTGATCGATATCAAATACGGCTGCGGCGGCTTGCTGCGCGTGCTTCTTCTTCTGTGTCTTCCACTGCGATGGGAACCCAACGCTGTGGGATAGGTAACCCACTCTTGCGATAATAGTCCAAGTCTGCCTCAGGATCGTCTACCTGAGTCCAAACAACCCATTTCTTATCTGCCGCACGTTGCTTGATATCGTGTTTCTTGTCCATCTCTGGTTTCTCTTTATGCTTATTCTAGGGTTACCGGAACAGCCCGGCTCTACAGTTTAGCAGCAACTAGCACAGCTGCCAAATTCATTGTGATGTGGCAGTAACCCACCAATTTTCATAGGGGAACTCCAACCATTGATCATTCTCAGCCTTGTTGATCTCCATGGCTGCATAATCAACCTTGGTCTCGCTGGCAAGATTGTTTACCAGCACAGCGAAACGCACGTTGTTGTGCCACACGTGATCCCAGTTTGGATTATCAGGCAGGCAAGTGCTGCGCCAATCTGATTTGATCCAATCCAGAGTGGCACCAGTGTCGTTGATGTCATCAACTATGAGGATCTTTTTAGGAGCATTGCCTTCGGTGGGGAACTGCTCATCATACCCAAAAGCGTCTTCGCTCATCCACCAGTTGCTTTCATTTTCTGCGCCATCGTCTCGCAAACTGACCTTGAGCGTGTGACAAGGCACGTCAAACCAATGGCTTAGCAACACAGCAGGCAGCAGTCCACCACGAGTAAGTCCAACCACATAATCTGGCTTCCAGCCATCTGTGGTTATCTGCTGAGCTATTGATAATACTTGTGAATTTACGTCTGCGTAGCTGAGATAGCGTTTGTTCATCATTGGCATGTCCCTGTTATCATGCCAGTATAGCAGGTTTTGATTAGGCGTCAACCGCTAAGATAAGGTGGTTATCACCGTCCGAAATGGTAACATGATCGTCGGCGCAGTCCACATAATACTCAGAACCCAACAGCCTTTGCAGCGCGATGCTCTCACGCAGCACTGGACTGCCAATGTCCAATCCAAACACTGGCATGGCAGCATAAGCCCCGCTGCGATAATCGTTGATCTTGTACACACGTTGCTGACCGCGATCTGTGATGCGCAGCCATTTTCCTCGCACTTCTACGTTCTCTACCAAGCTGTTGGCAAAGAACTTGCCAATGCTTTCTGCTGTGGGTTCGGCCACTGTGGCTGGTTCACCTTGGGTTTTGGGTGCGGGTTCTGATACCTGTGCTTGTGGCTCAGGCTTTTCTGTGTCAGGTTCGTCTGTGACTTCAACCTTGCTCGGATCGAGGTTCACATATCTGCGAATGTTGTCCTCTGTGAGATCATGGAACTCGCCCTCGGGTTCACCGTAGGGATGGAACTGCCATTCCTTGGTACCTGTAAGGTTGCTGACCTGCTCGCACATCTCTACCACTCTGGTGGGAAACTCTTCGTTGCGCGTCATCTCCACAAACACCAGATAGTATCCGTCGTCTGTGGGAGCAGGGCTGACTTCTGTGTCCAGCGGGCGTATGCTGCTCTTTTCTATGAATATGCTGAGATCCACTGCAGGATCCTGATCAGTCACATAGAAACCGGTTACCACCACTCGGCGATCGTCAATCTTGCTCTCAAACTCATCAATGGTAACCATGGGCATGACCAAATACTCTAGAGCATGGCGAGTGAGACCTTCTTTTAGCTTGCTCATTGCTGCTTCACTGCCTTTTCGCTGTCGATGCCTTCGGCTTCTGCGTCATCTACCGTGTCAGTATCAACTTCTTCTTCGTATTGATCCATGACTTCGTTGTCCAGATTGCGCACGAACTTGCGAGGTATCAGCATGTCTATGAGCCAGATCTTTTCTTTTTTCATCTTGGGCTTTTTGGTACCGGGTTGGTAATCGCTTTCGCTCTTGACCTTGACTGGCACTTCTTCTTCGGCCATCTTGAAGTTGATCTTGGTACCATGCTGCAGCAAGCGCAGACCGCCTTCTGGGTCTGGCATCTGCTTGTAGGGATACTTCAGCGTGATCTTGATCCAGTAGGGTTTGGTGAATGGTCCTGCTACCACTTCGCCCTTGATCCAGTTCTTGTACACATAGAGATTGTTGCTGTCCAGATAGTTCTCGATGTCAATGAGGATGTCAGTTAGGTCCTCTGAATCAGAGATCCTGTTTACTGCGTCCTGTGCTGATTTGCTATCGTGTTGGTGCGGCATGGAAATATTTATCCATGCCGCAGCAGTGAGTGTTTATTCTTCGCCGTACATGCGCAATATGTCAGTGATCACAGGATGGCGTTCCACGCTGTCCTTGTCAAAGTGGCAGACTGCTATGCTGGGAGTGCCGTCAAAGCGAGCGATAAAGTCAGTTAAGCCATTATCCTTGCCACGATCACTCTGGCGTACGTCGCCGGTTATGATCATCTTGGTGCCCTCACCTATGCGTGTGAGTGCGCTAAGCATGCTGTTGCGGGTGGTGTTCTGTGCTTCGTCCAGTATCACCACAGCGTTCTTGAAGGTCCGTCCACGCAGATAGGCCACCGGCACCAGCTCTATGGTACCTTCCTCTATCATGTGAGCAATCTCTTTCATGCTGTAGTATTCTTCGAACACATCCAACACTGGCTTGATCCAGGGGCCCATCTTTTTAACTATGTCACCCGGTAAGAAACCTATGTCCTTGTCATCAACGGCTATGTTGGGTCTGGTTATCACAACCTTGCTCACTGCACGAGACTGCAGCTGCTGAATGGCATGCACCGTGGCAATATACGTCTTGCCGGAGCCAGCGTAGCCTAGTGCGAATACCATGTTGATTGAGGGATCTTCCAGTGCTTCTATGTAAGCTTCCTGGGCCAGGTTCTTGGGTAGCAGCCTTATGCGCTGCCTAGTTTGGGGACTTCGTTGGAACTGTTCTATTCTCACTACATTTCCGTGTTGTGTATGGTGTGTGCCTCTGCCGTGGTCTAGTTCAGCGTATGATGCTCGCGTTGCCGAGCGCCTTGCACGTTTAGCCAAATGATGCCTCCCTGGGTTTTTGACTAGCAATATTTATGGTACGTGGGCCAGATTGCCAGTGTATGATACCTGTGCTGCTCACCGCTAAATACACGCAGATTTCGGATGATCAGCACCCATGGCCATAGACCCAAACACCATCAATGCACAGTTTCCCGTAGCCAATCAGGACAATGACAGCCAGGGTTTCAGGGATAACTTTGCTGCCATCCAGCAGAATTTCATCGCTGCAAATGTGGCCATCAGTGGGCTACAAGCTAGCACGATAGGTATCACAGGTCCAGTTTACACGCCTCTGCCGGGCAATCTGGCCACAGGCAGTGTTACACTAGTAACCCAGTTCCAGACCAGCGATCAAAACTATCAGCTCACCTTTCCTGGTACCAGCGCTGTGGTGCTGCCAGTAGGTGACAGCAGCCAGCGACCCAATCCAGTCATAGGGCAGATACGCTATAACACAGATACCAACACCATAGAGTATTTCAACAGCACCAACTGGTATCCGGTGGGTCCAACTGGTCCCACTGGAGCTGCAAGCCAGATCACTGGTCCCACGGGTCCTGCCAATGGCCCAACTGGACCCACGGGTCCACTTGGATTGCAAGGCGTACCAGGACAGCAGGGTTTCCCTGGCATACCAGGACCGACTGGTCCAACGTCAACGGTAACTGGTCCAACAGGTCCAACTTCTGCTACCACAGGTCCAACTGGTCCTACAGGAGAAACAGGACCAACAGGTCCTACGGGAGAAACAGGTCCAACTGGTCCTACGGGAGAAACAGGCCCAACTGGCTACACAGGTCCGACTGGTATCACCGGTCCTACGGGTGTAACTGGTCCCACTGGCATAGGCATACCTGCTCCGCCTGTGCGCAGCGTGCAGTTCAATGCCGGTGCCAACGTGTTTGGCGGCAGCAGCCTGTTCACCTGGGGCACGGACAACGTGCTCAACGTCAATGCCATTACCAGCCAAAACACGCAGATAGTTAACGATGTCATACGCAACAGGCTAGCAACTGCCAACTTGGTGCTGCAGACGTCAGTAGATGGCGGCGTGTATGTGACCAACGATCTCTACGTGGGCGGCATAGCGCACGGCACTGCACCTCATGTCACGGGTGTGATGTACGTGACCGTGGATGGTGATGACAGCAACTCAGGTCTCAGCGAAGATCGGGCCAAGCGCACCATAGCCAGCGCTTGCACAGCAGCTGCTCAGCTGATTGCCAATCCCACCACGCCTTGGATATACGCTACCATTTATGTGCGTGCAGGTGTGTATGAGGAACCCAATCCCATATTGGTGCACAGCGGCATCACTGTGTTTGGTGATAACCTGCGTTCTGTCACTGTGACTCCGCGCAATCCCACGCTGGACATATTCTGGTTAAACCCCAAGACATATCTGTATGGCATGACCTTCAGAGGTCACCAGTATCCCGCTGCAGCTGTGCAATTCCCTGAGAATGGCACCACAGTGATCCACGAGCTGCACGATTGGGCAAGTCCATATGTGCAGAACTGCAGCAGCATCACGCTTGGACAGTATGAAGGTAACGTGCAAATCAGCGAAGCAGGCAGCGGCTTGATCGTTGATGGTGTGCGTGGTCGCAAGCTCAGCGCACCAGACTTTGGTAACGTCCAGGTGCAGACCATGAACACATGGACCAGCGGTAACACTGCTGTGTTCTACCAGATATATGCACCTACCTTTGGCGGCAACGTGGCACCCACTTGGTTGGTACAGAGCGGCATAGAAGGCAGCCCTTCCAACGTGGTGTCCGTGGGCACCACGGTGCTGAACGGTGAGCCTGCCTACACCTACACAGTGGACTCTGACATCTACAACAACGTGGACGTCTATGCCTTTGACAACGTGCTGACCAGCAGCAGCGCCATCATACTCAACAACACCAGCCCTGGATTTGGCGAGACCGTGGTGGGTGGTTGGTATCTGCAGAATCCAGCTCGCGACAGCATCGTGAACGCAGCCACTCTGCTGCGACAGAACATACCGTTCATACAGGCACAGGTCGTGGCCTACATGCAGGCCGAGTTTGGCTATCCAGTGAGCAGCACCAGCGCTCGCGACATAGGCTACATCACTGACAGCGTGATCACCGACCTGCTGGCAGGCAATCATGATCAGAGCTTCAGATCAGGGCAGGATTTCTGGACAGAAACTGTGAATGGTCCTGTGAGCGTGCTGCCGGGTGCCACTGCTAATGTGTGCGTGGCGGGCATACAGTTTGCCAACAGCATAGCACAGTCTGTGGTAACCAATACCAGCTTCACTCCTGTGTATGATCCCACTGTTCCGCAGCAGTTCTATGGTTATCTGGGAGGCGGCGCGTTGGCTGTGACCAGCATCGCTGTTAACTACAACATCGTCACTACCATAATACAGACCAGCCCTACCACCAATCCATTGGCCAACGCACAGCGGTTGATGACCGAAAACACTGTGTTCGTGCAGAGCGAAGTGGCTGCGTTCTTGCAGTCCAACTATCCCAGCAGCGTGGACACTCCCAGCAATGCTGCCTACAGCTATCGCGACGCAGGCTTCCTGTGGCAAGCAGTGATCTATGACACTTTCAACAGCGGCAACGCACAGAGCGTGACCTTTGCCATGCTGGAACTGGGTCAGCTGCCAGACGTGGCCGCATGCGTGGCTGCCTGGGGTTACATGCAGACATTGGCCAACAACATACTGCAGAACGTGCAAACATCGCCTACCTACCAGAATGTGTATCCGCAGATCATAGACAATACCTTGGTTGGCGGCAGCACCGTGTTGCAATACGTGGACCAGCTGTTCCAATATGTGATCGAGATAGTTAACAGTGGTGGAGAAATAACACCTACCATGTGGAACACACCTGGTCCTGGCACGCTGATCAGCAGCGTGACCTACATACCGGGATACCAGGGCATCAATGACAACAATGCTTGGTTGATAGAATTCGCAGACAATCTACCTGGTACCAGCTGGAACGACAGCATAACCATACCCACTGCTGGATTGCAGTTCCCGCTGTACAACCTAGTTTTTACCAGCCAGGGCGGCCCGTTCACGTTCGTGCCATTCAAGAGCACGCTGCCCTATCGCGGGCAGGGTCTGAACAGCATGGTCTTGGATGCGTTCACTCAGTACAACGAGATAGGCTACACACCTCAACCAGTGCCGGTAGGAACCTATGACATCAATGCTCTGAACCACGGCGGCAACGGCATAGTGATCAAGAACGGCGGTTATGCACAGCTGGTTAGTATCTTTGAGATCTGCTGCAACATTGGCGTGATTTGCCAGAGCGGCGGTACCTGCAGCATCACCAACAGCAACACAGACTTTGGTAACTATGGCCTGTGGGCAGATGGCATGAGCGACCTGCAGTACGTGTGCAACATATACAATGCAGGCGCCACAGCTGCAGGCGTTACCAATGGTTACGGCGGCGTTTGGTTCGTGAACAACCTTCCATTCTACAACGCAGCTGCACCAAGCCAGGGCTATGTGCGCCCATACGTTGGACAGGTATGCTATGTGGACAAGCTGTACTACACCATACAAGCAGCCAACGTCACGGTAGGCGGCAGCGGCTACACCTTCCCACCCAGCATCTCAGTCAATCTCAGCAGCGATCAGTACCAGGCGTTCATATTGGCAGGTGGTACCATCGCACAGGCACAGCCCATCATGGCACTGGATGGCGGTACATACGGCGGACTACCCACATATTACGTGGAATCTGTGGTGATGTTGGTCAGCGGCAGCCAATACACAGCAGATGATTTAGCATCGCCAAACTTCTTTGTGTTTAGCGCGCCAGATTCACCGGACGGCGTGACAGCACAAGCCACTCCTATCGGTTATCCAACCTACTATGACGTGACCTACGGTACCAGCGTGGGCGACAGCCTTGGCACCATCACCTTGGATGAGAACCTGCCATACACACCAGCAGATGGTGCAAACGTGTACATGTTCCAAGTCAGCCGCATCATCACCAGCAGCCACTGCATGGAATATGTGGGGTCTGGCACAGACATCGCCAAGTGCATACCAGCACGCACCAGCAGCATCGCAGGAAACCCGCCAGATCAGACACACGAAGTGGTGATGACCAACGGCGGCAGGGTAGCATACACCACCACTGACCACCTGGGCAACTTTAGGATCGGTCCGGAATTGGTGATAAATCAGAACACAGGCACGCTGAGCGGACGCACGTTCCAGAAGAGCCTGTTCGCAATAATGACGCCATACATACTGGCGCTACAATGACAAGGACCGAGTGACATGGCCAGTATTCCATTAAACACATTCAAGACGGTGACCAGCTACGTGCAGTATCTGGAACCAAACACTGCTATACCTCCAGGAACTCCCACTCCTCCCAGCGGTAATCCGGCCAACACCTACTGGGTATACACAGCACCTCCTGGCACCACTGGCATCATACTGTACATGCAGATAGCCAACACCAGTGCCACTACCACATACGCAGCCAGCGCTTGGCACTATAGGTTGGTGACCAACTACAATGTCAATCCTCCCGTGAGCAGCAACGTGTTCACTACTATAGTCAATGATATCCCCTGCCCCACCAACGACAGCAGGCTGATGCTGGCAGGCAAGCTGGTGTTGGAGACTGGTGATCAGCTGTATGTGGCAGGCACAGATGCTTCTGCCACTGCTACCAGCGGTTATCTGCAGCTCATAGTCAGCATACTAGAATCTGCCAACGCATGATGGTTCTAGCACACAATAAATATCAGGTTATCTCAAGGGTGAATGCATGACCAGTCTGCTCTCAGGTCGAGTAGTAAAGACGCCGAACAATCAGGTTCCGGCAGATCGCTACCAATTCCTCGGCCTAGAGGCCGCAGAACCAAATCTTGGAAATCCAACGGGCACATCTGATGCCATATTGGCTTCCACGGTAGAAGGTTATCGCTACTGGACCAGCAAGGTCACAGGTCCAAGCGGACAGCAAGGCAGCACAGGCGCTACTGGACAGACAGGTCCCACTGGACCAACAGGTCCCACAGGTGCTAGCGGGGCCACTGGCGCAAGCGGAGCCACAGGTGCAACAGGAGCTAGTGGTTCGACTGGTGCAAGCGGCGCTACTGGTGCATCTGGTGCAACAGGTGCTAGTGGTTCGACTGGTGCAAGCGGAGCTACTGGCGCATCTGGTGCTACAGGTGCAAGCGGCGCGACTGGCGCAAGCGGCGCTACCGGTGCTAGCGGAGCCACGGGGGCTACGGGTGCAAGCGGTTCAACCGGCGCTACGGGTGCAAGTGGAGCAACTGGTGCGAGCGGAGCTACAGGTGCCACGGGTGCTTCCGGTGCAACAGGAGCTAGCGGTGCTACTGGCGCTACCGGTGCTAGCGGAGCTACAGGTGCTACAGGATCAAGTGGTCCCACAGGCCCAACAGGGCCAAGTGGTGCAACAGGTGGTACAGGTGCCACAGGTGCTAGTGGTCAGACTGGTTCAACTGGTGCTACAGGCGCTAGCGGTGCAAGCGGATCTACCGGTCCTACTGGACCCAGCGGTGGTCCTCCGGGTCCAACTGGTCCAACCGGCCCTAGCGGTGGTCCTCCTGGTCCAACTGGTACGACTGGTACCACAGGTCCAACAGGACCCAGCGGCCCAACTGGCCCTACCGGTAATGCAGGTTTCACTGGTCCCACAGGACCAACAGGTCCCACAGGCCTCCAGGGCACAGGTGTAACTGGACCAACCGGCCCAACAGGCTACACAGGATACACGGGACCAACTGGTGCTAGCGGTCTCACAGGACCCACTGGTGCCACTGGCGCTACAGGTCCAACTGGCGCCAGCGGATTGACAGGACCCACTGGTCCAACTGGTTACACAGGCTACACAGGTCCAACGGGTGCTACTGGCCCGAGTGGTAATGCAGGATTCACAGGTCCAACCGGTGCCACAGGACCGACTGGTTACACAGGACCCACAGGCGCCACGGGCAGCAGTGGATTCACTGGACCCACAGGTTCCACAGGTTATACTGGTCCCACTGGGCCTACTGGTGCTACTGGTGCTACTGGTGCACAAGGCACTGGTTCAACTGGACCCACTGGTGTCACCGGTGCACAGGGTCCCACAGGTTACACAGGCCCCACTGGTGCCAGCGGTCTAACAGGACCCACAGGAGCCATAGGCACAGGCGTGACTGGTGCCACAGGCGCCACAGGTGCCACAGGACCAAGCGGTCCCACGGGTCTTCCTGGTACTGCAGTAAACACCGGTGCCACAGGTCCCAGTGGTCCCACTGGACCCACTGGTATTCCAGGCGCAGCAACCAACACTGGTGCCACTGGTCCAACTGGTCTGCAAGGACCGACTGGTGCGCCAGGCACTGCAGTCAACACTGGTGCCACAGGCAACACTGGTCCCACAGGTGCCACAGGTCCCAAGAGCGTGGTCACTGGCCCCACTGGTTACACAGGCGCCACTGGTCCTCTGGGCACTGGACCGACTGGTCCTTCCAGCACTGTCACGGGCCCCACTGGTTGGACTGGTTACACAGGACCGACTGGTCCCACAGGTGCAACCAGCACCGTGCCTGGTCCCACAGGTTATACTGGTCCCAGTGGTGTCACTGGTCCCACCGGTCAGACTGGGCCTTTTGGTCCAACAGGTTACACAGGAGCGCAAGGAGCCACAGGTCCAACTGGTACCACAGGTTACAGCGGTCCCACAGGTTATACTGGCCCCACTGGTCGCAGCGGTCCCACAGGGGCCACAGGCGTTACAGGCGCTACAGGTCCCTTAGGTACTGGTCCCACTGGTGCAACATCCACAGTAACTGGTCCCACTGGTTACACGGGTCCAACTGGTAACACGGGCGCTGTTGGTAACACCGGACCCACTGGTCCAACTGGTGCTACAGGAGCCACAGGACACACTGGTGCCACAGGTTTCACAGGTGCACCCGGCCCCACAGGCGCAACTGGCGGTGCAGGTGTCACTGGCGCCACGGGTGCCACAGGGCCCACTGGTGCGGTAGGCGCTACAGGCGCTACAGGCGACACGGGTGCCACAGGCGAGACAGGCGCCACGGGTTACACTGGTCCAACTGGTCCCACAGGTTACACAGGTCCCACAGGTCCAACTGGTCTCACTGGTGCCACTGGACCAAGCAGCACTGGTGCCAGTGGGGCCACAGGTCCAACTGGTCCAACTGGTGCCACATCAACGGTCACTGGTCCCACAGGACCCACAGGTGCCACAGGCGCAACTGGTGCCACAGGTGCCACAGGTGCTACCAGCACAATTACTGGTCCAACGGGCTACACAGGCTCCACAGGGCCTGCTGGTACTTCTGTCAAGATCATTGCCAGCGTTGCCACAGCCAGCAGTGCCAACTTCACAGCAGTTGATCCCACCCCTGCGCTAGGCGACGGTATCATCGCAGAAGACACCGGCGATCTCTGGGTCTATTCAAACAGCAGCCAGCCTGGCAACATCAACGGATTCTTAAACGTTGGACGCATCGTTGGTCCGACAGGTTCAACTGGTCCCACAGGTGCCACAGGCACAACTGGTGCTACAGGCGCCACATCAACCGTGACAGGGCCTACCGGTCCAACTGGTGCCAGCGGCGCTACTGGTTACAGCGGAGCCACAGGCGCCACAGGTGCCACTGGCGTCACAGGCCCTACTGGTCCGAGCGGTGCTACTGGCCCAACTGGGCCTGCCAGCACTGGTGCCAGCGGACAAACAGGTGCCACAGGTGCCACGGGTGCTACTGGTGCCACAGGTGCAACGTCCACTGTGAGTGGACCAACTGGTGCCACAGGTCCCACTGGTGCACAAGGCCCCACTGGTCCGATAGCCACTGGTGCCACTGGTGCTAGCATAACCGGACCAACTGGTCCCACAGGTCCCCAGGGTATAACTGGTGCGACATCTACTGTGACTGGTCCAACAGGTCCCACTGGTTCCACTGGTGCTACTGGTGCACAGGGTGCAGCTAGCACAGTAACAGGACCCACAGGCTATACTGGACCAACAGGAGCTCAAGGACCCACAGGTCCTGTGGCCACGGGCGCCACAGGGGCCAGCATTACCGGTGCTACTGGTCCCACAGGACCCACTGGCTATACCGGACCAACGGGTGCCACATCAACTGTAACAGGTCCAACAGGCTACACAGGTTACACTGGACCAACTGGTGTTACAGGGCCCAGTGGCGGTCCTAGCGGTCCGACAGGTGCGACAGGTCCAACTGGTGCTGCGGGTACAGCGGCCAACACAGGTGCCACTGGTCCAACTGGCCCAACAGGCGCTACAGGTGCTACTGGATCAGCCAGCACAGTAAGTGGTCCCACAGGTTACACTGGTCCCACTGGTGCTACCGGTGTCACTGGTCCCAGTGGTGGTCCCACAGGCTACACTGGTCCCACAGGTGCCACTGGCGCAGCAGGCTTAGCATCAAACACTGGTGCCACAGGTCCCACTGGTCCCACAGGATACACAGGTCCCACAGGTGTGGGTACTGGAACCACAGGTCCAACTGGTTATACTGGTCCCACGGGTGTTACTGGCCCAAGCGGTGGTCCGAGCGGTCCCACAGGTTCTACTGGTGCCACAGGTGTCACAGGCCCAACAGGTGCTGGCAGCACCGCAAGCGGCCCCACAGGTCCAACTGGTTATACTGGTCCCACAGGCGTCACAGGACCCAGCGGTGGTCCCACAGGTGCCACTGGTGCCACTGGTCTCACAGGTGCCACAGGTCCCACGGGTCCAGGTGCCACAGGTGCCACTGGTTCCAGCCAATGGTCCAACCAAGTGGCACCAAATGCCAACGACATCTACTATGGCCCAACGGGTTCGCTGGGCGGCAACGTGGCTGTTGGCACGGTGGTTACCACAACACTTGGCGGCAGCAACAACTTCATCGCAGGCGGCAACGTTTATGTCGCACGCCAAACGCTGGGCAATGCTAGTGATACTCTAACAACACCAAGCTATTCATGGTTGGGTGCGCTGACCACTGGCTTGTACAGGCAGGCCAGCAACGTTGTGGCATTTACAGCCAACGGTGTAGATCAGCTCCGCATAGGTCCTCAGAGCCTTGGCGTCGGCAGCACGTCTGCCCAGGTCAGCGTGCGCGGCGATCTCACCATGATACAGGGCGGTGCTATCGTACCAAGCACTAGCAGCAGCACGTCGGACGGTGTGCATGGTATCATATGGCAACAACCTGCTGGTACCAGCGGCAGTGCATGGATCAAGTGGTATGCTGGCGGCTTCAGCAGCGCCTATACCACGCTTGAGATAGGAACTGGCACAGACACGCATGACATCCTCTACTTCAATACCAGCGGTAAGGTTGGTTTTGGTGTAGCAGTGCCTGCCTACAAGATAGACGTAGGCGGTGACATCAACATCAGCGGAACCTACTACGTGAATGGCGTGGCCATAGGTACTGGTTCAGGTACCGTAACCAGCATTGGCATGACTGTGCCAAGCTTCCTCAGCGTCACTCCATCCAGCATCACCACCAGCGGTACGTTTGCTCTAAGCTACAGCGGTACGGCTCTGCCGGTAGCCAACGGCGGAACTGGTTTGACCTCTACACCTGCCAACGGTCAGATAGACATAGGCAACGGCACAGGCTTTACCAGAAGCACCATCACGCAGGGTACTGGCGTATCTATAACCAACGGTGCTGGCAGCATCACTGTAGCCATAGGACAGGCTGTAGCAACAGGTAGCAGCGTGCAGTTTGCATCTCTGGGTGTTGGGGCTGCGAACGGTACAGCTGGAACTATCACTGCAACAGGCGAAATCACAGCATATAGCTCTGATGCACGCTTGAAGAGCAATGTTATCGCAATCTCAGGCGCGCTGGACAAGCTGTCGCAGATCAACGGCGTGATGTTTGATTGGGACGTGGAAAAGGCCAACCCGTTGGGCTTCAATCCAACTTACGATCGCGATGTTGGCGTAATAGCTCAAGAGATACAGGCGGTCCTACCAGAAGCAGTGCGTCCTGCACCGTTTGATAGGACGCCAGACGGCAAGGACAGCATCAGCGGTGAACACTATCTCACCGTGCAATATGAGAAGCTAACTGCACTGCTGATCGAAGCAGTGAAGGAGCTTAAAGCTGAAGTTGATGAACTCAAAGCAAGGCTAGACGGTCAATAACCCTGCGCTAAATATCACACTTATAACAGTGGCATTGGTGGAAAGGGAAACTAGTGGCCGCACGCAATCAAGACTTTGTAGTCAAGAACGGACTACAGGTCACCAGCAACCTCGTGGTCGGTTCATATGTTGGTCCTGGCCAACCCCAGATAGCCAACGGCGCTGTAATCAGCGGCAACGTGGGAATAGGCACCAGCAATGTCATAGCTGGAACAGGCCTAGGCGTATACAATGGCAACATACAGGTTGGTACGCCGGGATTTGGTTATCTCTTTGCTGATGGTAGCATACAGTATACCTCTGCCAAAAACACACCCAGCTATGGTCCACCTGGGACGCTGCAGTTCGCCGGCAACAGCAACACATTCACAGGCGATAGCAGCCATCTTTTCTGGGACAGCGGTAACCTCACTCTCGATGTAGCAAACATCAGCGTTGCCGGCAACGGGACCATTGGTCAAATCAATCTCTGGGGCAGCAATGGCAACGTAAGCGGTATCAACTTTGCCACGGCCAATGCGTTCGTTGGCAATGCCTTGACTGTCAACGGCAACGCTGACATATATGGCAGCCTGTACGTCAGCAACGACTTTACCGTTGGTGGTAAGGTTTTCTTTGCAAACGTTGGTGGCATACAGAATCTCGTGGTCAACAGCCTGACCAGCAACACCTACATACAGGCTGCAGAGACCATAACGACCAACAACCTGGTAGCCAATGTCAACGTGGGCATAGGCACAGCATCAGTAAACTATCCATTAGATGTGTACGGTAACATACACATAGGTAACACAGCAACTGCCAGCGGCATCGTGTTCCCTGATGGCAGCTTCCAAGGCACTGCTGCAGCCAACACTCCCAGCTTTGGCGATCCTGGTACCATACAGTTTGCCGGAGCAGGCAACACGTTTGCAGGAGATACTGCTGCCCTGTTCTGGGACGATACCAATTCAGTATTGGAAGTCAACGGCACCATAGATGCCACTGGCATGATCATAGCCCAGAGCTTGGTCAGCAACACTACCATACAGGCAACAGGCAATGCCACGGTTGGTAATCTCATCACTGGCGGCACTATCACCACCACAGGATCAGGCGGCAACATCATTGGCGTGAACACGCTGTTCACGCAGAATGTGGTAGCCGATGCGCTGATCACAGCTAGTGATATTGGCATAGGCACTGCTACAGTCACCGGCAGCAATCTGCTCAGCGTGTTCGGTTCATCTGAATCAGTTGGCAACATCTACATAGTCAACAGTGCCAGCACCATCAGCGGCATCGTTTTTGCCGACGGAACGTTTATGAACACAGCGGCCAGTGGAGGCGGCGGTTCACCTAGCTTTGGTAACCCTGGTACACTGCAGTTTGCAGGTGCTGCCAACACCTTCACTGGTGATACTAGCAATCTTTTCTATGACACAAGCACCAATACCCTAGAGGTCAACGGCGGTTTGATCAGCCTCAATAGTGCCACAGCCAATCTCATAGATTTTGGCATGAATGGTGCCGACACTCCCTATCTCGGCAGCCCTGGTAACAAGATCAATCTATACAATGATGGTGTAGATGCGCCATACAGCATAGGCATCGATACAACACCTGCCATGACCCTTGCTGTACCAAGCAATGCTGCCTTCAACTTCTATGGCGGCGGTTGCGTTGTTGCTCAGCTGGACAGCGTGGGCAATTGGTACAACGATGGCAGTTCACAGATATATGGCAGCGTGACCATTAGTGGTGGCACTCTCACGCTCAATAACAACACAGAAAATTACATTGATTTTCTAACCTATGGCTATGCACCGCCCAGCTTCAACACTCGCAGCCCTGGCAGCAAGCTGGTGTTGTTTGATCAAGTTGACTCTATCAATACTGATTATGCCATCGGCATAGACACTGCCACGCTGTGGATGGGTGTACCTCAGAACAACAGCGGCTACGTGTTCAAATGGTATGGTGGTACAACACCTGTTATGACTTTGGACGGTGCAGGCGATCTGTCAATACTTGGAACGGTAAGCACAGCAGGTCAGCTGACTGCAGCGTCTATTACTAGCAACACTAACATACAGGCAGCTGGCAACCTCACAGTAGCCAACATAACCAGCAATGGCAGCATCACAGCCACTGGTGAGTTTTATGCAGACGGCAATGCCACCATAACTGGTAACTTGGTTGGGTATGGCAACACCAACGTGTTCTATGGCAGGCTGGGCATAGGTACCAGCAACATCAAGATCGGCGATCAACTGACGATTGCAGGGGGTAACCTCAACGTAGCCAGCTTCGGTACAGGTATATTCTTCCCAGACGGCAGCTTCCAGCAGAGCTCAGCTGGCAGTTCTGCTGCTGGTTTTGATGAATATGTTCAGTTTAATCGCAACGGATCTTTCGCTGGCCAGAACAACTTCCTGTTCAACTATACTACCAGCAGCCTTGGTATAGGCACTACCGCAGTTAACAACACCCTATCTGTGTACGGCAGCAGCCCTGCGCTATTCAACACTACCAATGGCAGTGATCAGCAGTTGATAGTTGGTAACACAGCAGCTAACGGTGCAGTCGTTGGTTTCAATAGCGGTACACAACCAGCCTACGGTTATCTGGCAGCTGCGGGTGCCAGCACTACCAACATTATTGTTACCAAGATTGGTACTGGCATAGGCGGTATAACCATTCCTGTTAACACGCTAGACGTTGGCGGCGGCACAGCCATAGGTACTCCATACGGCGGTGTGTTTGCTGCACCAACTGATGGTCTCATAGTCAGCGGCAAGGTAGGCATAGGAACCTACTATCCAGACAGCCCACTAGATGTGGTTGGTAACAGCAGCTTCCGCAGCAACATCAGCGTAGCCAATGAAGCAGATGTTGGTTATCTAATATCCAACGCTGGTGTACAGTCGGGTGGTAGAGTAATTGCCAGCGACATCGTCAGCAACACCAACATCACCGCAGGTACTCTCAACGCCTATGGCAATGTGCAAGTAGGTGCGATAACCAGCAACAGCACCATACAAGCTGCTGGCACAGCTACAGTAAACGCACTGTTTAGTAATACTCTTATTAGCGGTTCTAATCTACAGATTACGGGTACTAGCACCTTTGCTAACCTCATCGTCAACACTAACATAACCACCAATCTGTTGAACGTGACTGCTGAAGCCTATCTCAGCGATGTGATAAGCAACAACAACATCACCACCAATACCCTGAACACTCAAACTGTAGCACAGGTCAATAGCTTGATCAGCAACACCAGCATACAGGCTATAGGGGGCGTTACGGTCAATTCTCTGACCAGCAACACCAACGTCAATGCTGCCAGTGCAAACGTCACTAACAATCTGTATGCAGGTTCGTTGAACGTAAACGGCACTGCCCAGGCGCAGCTGATCATCAGCAACACCGACATCAGCACACAGACTCTAGGTGCCAGCGGTACCATCGTCGGTCAAGACATAGTCAGCAACAACACCATACAGAGCGCTGGCACCGCTACTGTTAACGCCCTGTACAGCAATACTACGGTCACTGCTGGCAATGGATTGGTTGCCACAGCAGGCGGATTGCGTGTCACAGGCAACACCAGCATCAGCGGCAACGCATACGTGAGCGGAAACCTCTACGTTGGCGGTAACATCGTGGCCGTGAGCAGCGACAAGCTCAACGTCACTGCGCCGATAATATTCGTGGCCAACACCAATCCCGGCGATGTATGGGATCTCGGTATCGTAGGCAGCTATAACACCAGCCAGCGCTATTACACAGGCGTGGTAAGAGACTACATCAACGGCGCATGGACAGTCTTTGACACAGCGACCAATGAGCCAAATCTAACAGTTGATTGGAACCAAGCAGGTCTTACCTATGGCGGTTTCATAGCTGGCAACATCAATGCTGCAGGACAGACTGCCAGCATTAGCAGCGGTACTGGTGCTATCACCATATTTGGCAGCGGTGGATTGGGAGTTGGCGGTGCCATAAATGCTGGGGATCAGATAGCAACCACGGCGGGCTTGAACGTTGGTGCCACAGCCATAGTCAATGCGCTGGTCAGCAACACCAGCATACAGTCCAGCGGTAATGCGGTTGTAGCAGCTTTAACCAGCAATAGCACCATACAATCAGCAGGCACTGCTACTGTAAACGCTTTGGTTAGCAACACATCTGTCAGCGCCAGCACGCTGCAGGTGACCAACGGTGTTGTCGTCAACAGCCTCACGTCCAACACTTTCATACAGGCAGCAGGTCTTACTACCACACAGACTTTCCAGAGCAATGGTGCTGCTACTATAGGCGGTAACCTTGTCATCAACGGCAATGTGCTGATCACAGATACCACCCCTACATTGGACTACAACACAGGCGCGCTGCAGGTAGCAGGCGGTGTTGGCATAGGCGGCAACGTGCATCTGCAGGGTTCACTAACTGCTGGTAATGTCTATGCCAACAGCGCCAGCTTCTTTGGCGACACTATCACTGGATTTGGTGCTCTGTATGCTGGCTTGCCCAGCGGC
>Ga0214192_1000138_pt1 | contig 42826 bp, 66 predicted proteins | sample TroBogEpilimnion_44_FD_153030 | JGI IMG/M metagenome (GOLD analysis project Ga0214192, IMG submission 153030) | Freshwater microbial communities from Trout Bog Lake, WI - 29JUL2008 epilimnion | ecosystem: Environmental > Aquatic > Freshwater > Lake > Epilimnion/Euphotic zone | place: Trout Bog... | reverse complement strand
AGCTGGACCGCAGGAGGGTCGACGGTGACGACCACCGGCACCGTGCGCGCGATCACGACGACACCTCCAGCATCGCGGCCTCGGCGCTCGCGTCGTCGGGCGTCGCCTTGTGCTTCGGCTTCGCGTCCTTCGGCCCCACCGTCACCGCGTAGAGGTCGCACGTGCGCGAGTCGCAGAGCAGCGCCTTGCGGAACGTGAAGCGGCCGAGCCCCTTGCCCCAGTCCTCCCAGGGCGAGATCCCCTCGAACACGATCTCGCCGGTCGCGGCGTCGGTCTCGTAGGCGAGGATGATGACCGCGTGGTTGCACGGCACGCGCGGGTTCGTCTCCGGCTCGACATCGCCCGCGCCCATGTAGCTCTGGAAGACGTTGCCGACCGCGATCGCAAACTGCACCGGGTAGCCCTGCGAGATCGCGTGGCACACCTCGGTCACGCGCGAGTCGCCGTCGCTGGTGATCTCGTAGACGCCGGTCAGCTTGAACTGCGTCGCGTCCTTGACCGCCTGGAGGTCGGGCTCGTCGTTGATGTGGTTGTCGAGCGCGTCCGCGTCCGAGGGCAGGTCGGCTTCGAGCGGCACGCCCCACGTCTTCGCGGCCTCGTACCCATCGCTCGGGCAGCACCCGTCGTCGGTGAGCGGGGTCTTCGCGTCACCGCGCTCCCAGCACCGCGTGAAGTCGTACACGCCGCGCGGCGAGTGCTCGGGCGCCTGGATGCCCAGCACGGCGAGGCGCGTCTCGATGGCGCGCCAGATCGCGAACCCCACGCAGCTCGACGAGCCGCGCTGGCTCTTGAATCGAGGCGTGTACGGCATCAGCGACCAGCCCGGAGGGAGCCGCACGGGCGCGCCGAGCAGGTGCTTCGCGCTCAGGTGCTTCGCCTTCTGCGCGGGCGTGTCGGGGATGTAGCCGAGCCCGCGGAGAGGCTTTGCAGCCATCGGCGCGGGCTCGGTGGGCGCGACCTCCTCGGGGGTCGCGGTGTCGTCGATCGGGGGCGGGATCTCGGTGGGGTCGCTCATGCGAGCAAGCTACACCGACGAGAGATCGCGATCGATCTCCGCCCACCCGCCGCGGGCCGGGCGGTGGGGTCAGGCGGCGAGCCCCCACGCAGGCGCCACGAACGGAACCACTGGCAGCGTGCCGGTGCGCGTGAGCGTCGGACCGCCGCCGCCCGTGTTGCCGCTGCCGACGACGGACGCGAGCGTCGCGCCAGCGTTCTTCGCGAGGTACGCATAGGTCAGCAGCGGAGAGTTGAGCAGCGCCCCTTCCGGGCCGAGCCGGCCGACGTCGAGCATGATGGCCTGTACCTGCGCGGCGCTCAGGCTCGACGTCGATACTGCGACGCCCACGATCGAGCCGTCGCCGAAGCCGTACGACCCGTCGATGCCGAGCCCTCCGAGGCAGACCCGCGTGCCGGTCTCGACGTAGCCTGCCGTGGTGTTCGTCGTGCCCGGAACGCCGTTCACGTACAGGATCGACGTGCCCGCACCGAACACGAGCGAGAGCAGCATCAGGTTTCCGCGCGCGCCGTTCCCCGTGCCGGTCGTAACGTTGGCATTCAGCACGCTCTGCCAGTAGTTGACCGTATTGGTCGACTGAATGACGTTCGTGATGTCGGCCTTATAGACGTCGTTCGCGCTGCCCGCGTTCTGAAGGATGATCATCGCGCCCGCGGCGATCGACGCCGTGCAGCAGCCGAAGATCTCATCCACTGCGATGGTGAAGTTCGTGTTCCTGCGCAGCAGGATCGTCCACGTCCCCGCCGCAGCGGTGACCCCGGTGCCGGTGGCCGCGGGCCCCTGATAGAAGTTCGTCGGCGTCGCACCGCTGACGAATCCAGTGATCTCCGACGCGATGACGCCTCCGCCGACCGGGCGCCACACGGGCGCAGCGGGAGTGCCGGCGTTGTAGACGTCCACGTTCATCGTCGCATCCGAGCAGTGGTAGACCGTCCCAGCGGGCGGAGTGGGGAGCGCGAGGAGCGCCGAGTAGGCGATCGCCGGGTAGCGCATGCCGCCGACGCTCGACGCGAAGTCGACGCCGACGCCGGCCGCCGGAGCGCCCGCGCCGACGGCGAGCGACGACACGTTGCCGATCGGCTGCTGGTCGCACAGGTCCGCGCCGCCGTCGTCCGACGCGCGAGGGTACGCGCCCGCAGCGGCCCACGCGGCACTGCCGACCATCGTCGCAGCCGTCGTCGAGAGCGTCTCTGCGGGCGCTCCGGTGCCCTCCGACAGCAGCAGCTCGCCCGTCAGTCCGGGAATGCGACCCGACTCTAGGGCGTCCGCTTCGATCCACCGAACCGCGTCCGCGAACGCGGGGAGCAGCGCACCCGAGCGCATCTCGACGCGCTGGTACGAGCCGACCGCGCCAGCAGTCGTCACAGGCGTCACGTACCCGAGGTACGCCGACTGGCTTACACTGATGCTCCACGCGGCGCCGAGCGCGTATGCGTTCACCACGACGCCGTTGATCGCGAGCATCACCCATCCCGTCGCGGCGTCGGCCCAGAACGTGATGCGGACCGGAACGCCAACCTGAAGCGGCCACCCAGCGATGCACGTGGCGTTCGCGATGTTCACCTCCAGCGTCGCGCCGTTCGCGCGGATCGCGAAGCCGTTCGCGACGGCATCGGCGTACTGGTAGATGTTGTGGACGCCCGCCGGAAGCGCGGTCGGGGTGAAGTCGAGCGACAGGCAGAACGAGCCCGCGCCGGGCGGCTTCAGGTTCGCGTGATTCAGGCTCACGCCGTCCGTCGTCGCGGCGAGCACGATCGAAGGCGTGGCAGGCCCGCCCTTCGTCACGCGTCGCGGCAGGTGCCCGCTCGGCGCGTCGTGGATGTACGCGGCGACGGTCTCCGCGATCAAGATCCCGATCTGCGTCGCGCACCGTCGGTTCGGGTGCCCGTCTGCAACGTGGTCCGCCGCGTTCACGAAGTCGGCGGCCGTGATCGCGTTCAGCCCCACGATCGGAACGGCACGCGAGCCGAAGCCGGCGAGGATGCCAGGCAGCGCCGCGTTCCACGCCGCGATCAGAGCGTTGCAGTCGGCGAGGATGGTGCCCGACACGCTCGGAACGGCGAGGGGCGCGACGTCGCATACGAAGACGCGTTGCGTCCCGGCCGCGACGAGCTGGTTGAAGATCGACGTCAGGCCCGCGGTCATCGTCGCGATGGCCTGGCCCTGCGTGATGCTGCCGGAGTGGATCGAGTTGCCGAGCGATGCTGCGTCGTTCGTGCCGAGAAGCACGACGGCGAGATCGGGCGCGCCAACGCCCGCGGTGGCGATGTAGCCCGCGAGGTTCGTCGCCATCGTTGCGAGGTCGATCCCGCCGTGCCCCTCGTGCCATCCGTACGACATGAACGCGTGCGGGTTCGTGAGCGAGGGCGGCGACGTCTGGTCGGTGCACTGTTCGAACTGCGTGCCGATCATCCGCACCGGGCGGCCCATCGAGCGCAGACGATGGTCGAGCGACGTGCGGAAACCGTCGAGGCGCGAGGAGACGCCGTTGCCGTGCCCCCACGAATGGGAGAGCACCATCAGCGATCGGAGCGTGCGCGGGGTAATGCTCGCATCGGTCGCGAGCCCGGTCGCGGAGAGGGTCGAGGCGAAGAGACCGAGTTTAGATGAACCTGCAAGCTGAGAAGCATCGAGAGCAGCACTCATGATCGCATCGAGCACTGCCCCGCTCTGCCCCTGCTTTCGCAGCTTCTGACACTGCGCAGCCGCGACCGCTACACCCGAATCACTCGACGGCCAGAGCACGCCGCCCGCGGTCGCGATCGCGGTCACGTCGTCGATCGAGTCGTCGATCAAGTCGCCCGCGGTCATCTGGTACGTGCCGACGCGGACCGTGTTCAGGAGGTAGAAGGTCGCCATGCGGGCGAGCCTATCGCACCTGCGTCAGATCGGCAGCGAGTGCCGGAAGGCTTCGAGCTTCGAGACGATCCACATCCCGAGACCGATCGCCGGCCACGTGAGGAAGCCGAACGCGTAGCCGACGACGAAGTGCGGGTTCGTGATCGTGTCCTGCGGGTCTTCGGGCTCGACCGGCATCACGACACCGCGCGCGTGATGTCGGAGCTCGGATCGATCGCGATCGTGCCCGAGTCGATCGTCGAGATCACGCCCGTCGCATCCATCGCCTGCACGTCGTAGAGCAACTTCGTCGGGGTGTCCGGGAAGAGCCGCGTGCAGATCGCAGGCATCGTCGCCGTGACCGCCCCGAGGTTGACGTCAGTCACCACGACGCCCCCTGAGCCGTCGCCCGTCTTCGCCGCGAAGATCGCCTGCTCGTCGGGGTCGCTGATGAAGCGCTTCACCGTGAACCAGAACGTCCAGCCCGGCACCGCGATCGCCGCGCCCGTGTTCGAGTCGCGCACGACGAGATTGATCACGAGGGTGTCGCCGCGCGTCATCTTCTGCTGACTCATCTCGGATCTCCTCGGGGCTTGCTCGTCTCGACGACCACCGCGATCGGCGCCGTTGACGCCGTGACCGTAGCAGCCGCGCGCGAGACGTTCGCAGGGGTCACGCCCGCGAGGCGCACCGGCACGACCTCGACACCCGTCGTCGTGTCCGTGATCGGGAAGCGCACCGTGCCGACACCGGCGACGAGCGCGAGCCCGTTCGAGAAGCCCGTCGAGATGCGCAGCCCCTGCCCGACGCCGGCGACGCTCGCGGCGCCCGTGCTCGAACCGGTCGCGACGATCAGCTGCACGACGATCCCGGAGACCGTCGCCGCGCCCGCGCTCGCGCCCGTCGAGGTCCACGTCGACGAGCCCGTGCCCGTGACGCTCGACGAGCCGCTGCTCGACCCGACGCCGATGAAGCGCGACGCGCCCGTGCCCGCGACGCTCGCAGCACCCGTCGACGAGCCGACGCCCGTGAAGAGCGCCGCCCCGATCCCGGAGACCGTCGCCGCGCCGACGCTCGTGCCGGTCGATCCGCTCGTCGCCTGCCCGATCCCGGAGACCGTCGCGAGACCGGTGCTCGATCCGAGCACCTGCCAAAGCCCGAGCCCCGTGACCGTCGCCGCCCCGGTCGAAGAGCCGAGCCCCGCGAAGGTCGAAGAACCCGTGCCCGTGACCGTTGCAGCCCCGCTGACGGCCCCGACGCCCCGGAACGTGCTCGCGCCCGTCCCACTGACTGTCGCCGCTCCTACAGCCGCTCCCGTACTCGCGAAGGTGCCCGCGCCGACACCCGCGACCGTCGCCGCTCCCGTCGACGAGCCGAGCACCTGCCACAAGCCGAGCCCGGTGACCGCCGCCGAGCCCATGCTCGAACCGACCGCCACCGTCACCGCGAGCCCGGTGCCCGCCACCGTCGCAGAGCCCGTGCTCGCGCCCGTAGCCGCCCACGTAGCGGCTCCGACGCCCGAGACCGACGCGACGCCCGCGGACGCCCCCAAAGACGCCCAGACGGCGCCGCCGATGCCGCTCGCCGTGGCGATGCCGCTCGACGCGCCGACGCCGACGAAGCTGGCGACCCCGGTGCCTGTGACCGACGCGAGCCCCGCCGAGCTGCCGAGCCCGACGAAGAGCGGCGCGCCGATGCCTGCGACGCTCGCAGCGGGGTCGTTGCACGTGCCGACCGCCGTGACCGCGGCGATGACGATCGGCGGCGTGCCGTTGATGGCGATGGCGGCCGCCGGTGCCGGGGCGCGCGCGTACAGGAAGAGCAGCCCGCCGCCCATCCCAGGGGCGAGCCCGCGCGCGATGAACCACGGCGGCGCAGGCTGCAGCGACGGGTGCGAGTTGCTGCGCAGCTGCGGCCGCCCAGCACCCTCGCCAGAGCGCAGCTGCGGGCGACCCGTGGCAGGCGCGGGCACAGGCACGATGAACGGTGAGTTCGACCGCAGCTGCGGTCGTCCGTCGATCTCGCCGACAAACTCCAGGCCGGGGAAGTTCGGGATCTCGACCGCGCCCTCACCAGAGCGCAGCATCGGGCGCGTGGGCGCCGGCGGAGCGGGCTGGACCGCCGTCCGCTGCATCAACAGCAGCAGCGATCCAAGCCCGCCGGCCACTTCTTACTCCAGGTCGACGGCGTACTCGCGCCACTTGAACGTCGGCGCGAAGAGCGGCGTCGTACCGGTGGGCGAGATCGTGGCGATGGCGAGCCCGCAGCCCGGCGGCACGATGTACTTCCCGCGCACGTCGGGGAGCTGGAACATCACGGTCTGCGCGAGCAGCGTGCCGTTCGGGTTCATCTGCCCGATGGGGAACCAGTTGCCGGCGGCGGTGTTCACGAGCGTCTGCCCGGACGCGATGAGCGCGCGCGACGCCTTCGCCGAGACGGGGTTGCAGTTCATCACGAACACGTTCGCAGCGCTCGCGGTGACGATGGTCGTCGGTCCCTGCGAGGGGCCGACGAGGCAGCCGTAGAACGCGCCGCCAGCACCGGCAGTGCCGCTCACGTCGGTGACCGCGATCTCGTCGATGAGGAGCGAGTTGATGTTGCCGAGCGGGTTCCAAAGCAGCCAGTGCGCCGCGGTGCTCGGGATCGTCTGCACGGGGGCGATGCCGGTGGCGCCGACCGCGTTGCCGATGAACCGGAAGCCCGCGCGCGTGTGCTCGTCGCCGTCGCCCTCGCTCTGCGCGACGCGCATCGACATCAGCGACGTGATGGACGCCACGAGCGCGCCCGACGCGCGCTGCACAAATCGACTGGCTAGACCTTCTGCGAGCATGGGATTACCTCGAACCTCGGTTGGAGATGTCGCCGCCGCGGGCGTCGATCATCGTGATCTGCTCGTACGCGTACCGCTGGAACGCGGCGTGCCCGCGCGCGGTGGAGCGCAGGCGCTCCGTCTCCGCGAGACGGAGCTGCTCGTAGTCGCGCATCGGCAGGGGCATTGCCTGCGACGCGTCGCCCTGGTCTTGGCCGTAGGCGCCGACGGCGATCTTCGAGCGCGGCAGCTTGTACTGCGTGCCGGGCATGTTCGGGTCGACGCGCGACCCCTGCACCGGGTCGATCGCCTCGTTCGAGATGACCTCGTTCGTGCCGAGCGCGGTCCCGTCGTTCGGGTTCTGCACTGCAGGGGCCGGCATCTCAGGTCTCCGTGACCGAGGACGCGGCCGCGATCTGCGGGGTCACTCCGTTGGCGATGGCGATGTTGGGGGTCAGCGTCCCCGAGTAGAGGATCTCGCCCGCGCCCGAGGAGAGCGAGCCGATCGAGAAGTACGTCGCGGTCGCGGTGCCGCCCGTGCACGCGGCGAAGGTCACCGCGGCGACGAACGTGACCGTGTTCGTCGACACCGTGAAGCCGCCCGCGGACCGCGCGACCGCGATGCGCGCGTAGCCGCCGGTGTACGAGACCTCGTTGGTCGACTGGTTGCCGGCGCTCGGGTCGGCGGTGTGAAGCGCGACGTAGAGCGAACCGGCAACGCCCGAGGGCTGCAGCCCGCCCGCGTTCCCGATGTTCGCGATCGCCGTGTTCTGGAAGATCAGCTTGAGCAGATCGTTGTCGAACGTCGTTCCCTTCGGCATGCCCGCGAGGCTACGCGTGCCGATGCACGACACAAGCGTCTAGCTTCGAGACACCCGAAGGGGTTCTGATAACGCCCCGATTTGTTGAGCTAATCGCGCGAGAGCAGCGACCGCAGCTCCGCGGGCGTGCCGCGCTGCAGACGGTTGTTGAGCGCCATCGGCACGCCCGCGGAGGGGCCAAACGCACCGATCGTCCGCGGCTCCTCGGGCGCGGGCTCCGCGCTCGGGTACGCGATCGGCTCGCGGTCGGCGAGCACGAGCAACGCCACCTCCGCGCGCGTGGCGTGGCGCGTGGCGATCGCGAGCTTCTTGCGGGCGAGCTCGCGCGCCGGGGAGCGGAGCGCACTCTTCTCGTAGCGTTTGCGCGCCTTGCGCAGCTTCGCCGACCGCACCTGGTGCTCGCGGATGGCGTCAGCGAGCTCCTGCGTGATGACGGCGAACGTTTGCGCCTCCACCGTCGCCCCGACGAGCCCCTTCACGCCTCGCCTCTGGGCGCGCTCACCTTGGCGCGCAGCCGCGCGTCACGCGTCGCCGCATCGGCCACGACCATCGTCGCCGCCTGCACGAGCACCTCGTTCCACGCCTTCGGGTCGATCGCCTTCGCGACCCAGATCGCGTCGATGTGCACGCGCCCCTCCACGAGGAACGTCTTCTCAGTCGCCGGGTCCGGCGTGAATTCGATCGCGAGATCCACCGGGCTGCGCATCGACTCGCGATCAGCCTCCCAGAGCGACCACGCGATCGTCATCGACGGACCGGTCATCATCCCCGACGTCACCGGCGGCTTCTCGTTCGCACGATCCACGCGTGCAGCTTCCTCGATCAGCGTCTTCTTCATGCGCGCCTCCCGGGCGGCCGCGTCACCTTGGCGCCCATCTGCCAGTACTCGTCCATCTTCGTCGCCGGTGGCGCGTAGGTGCGCACCGCGTAGTCCTCGACCAGGCCAATGTCGCGCGCGAGCCCGAGGCGCGCGACGATGCCTTCGAGCCAGTTGCGCTGGCTCTTCGTGAGGTCGTGCCGGATCGCGAGCCGCCCGCGATGCCGGTTGAGCGAATTCACCTCTTCGGGTTCGAGCCGATCGAGCCGATCGAGCGCGTGATCGATCATCGCTGCGTCACGCGCGCGCTCGGCCACGACGAGCTGCTCTTCGGAGAGACCGATTCGACTCATGCGCGGATCGTATGCCGCGCGACGATCGAAAAACGTTTTTCAATCCCGAGAGCGTCGCGCACGCGCCCACTGCGACACGCCGACGCTCTCACGCGCCGCGTCGAGGTCCACGTAGCGCACCTCCGCGGTCGTCTCGCCGCGCTCCATCGCACCCGCGAGCCGGTGATGCCCGTCGTAGATGCGGTCCTCGCCGTCGCGGCGGAAGACAAGCGGCTTGTCGATGAGCAGCCCACGCGGGTTGCGCTTGCCCTTCGGGACCGCGATCTCGCCGTCGCTGAAGTTCTTCGCCTCGTGCGCGTCGAGCGTCGGCTGCGTCGCCACGAGCTCGGCGAGCTTCACGGTACGCATCGGGGCGTCTTCGACGAGCGCGTCGAAGACCTCGGTCGGCACGTTGAGCCGATGCTTGCCGGTCCAGACCGGCCACGGCACCGGCTCACCATCCCCGCGGCGCATGTCGATCTTCTCGGCCATCGAGGCCCAGAGACTACTCGGCCCCTCGCCGCGGTGAAGCAGGGAGGGGCCGGGGAGCCGCCACGAGGCGAGACGCGCGTCAGGAGTACGTGCCGGTCGCCACGCTCTTGATCGAGAAGACGCCGACCGCCGTCATGGTGACGACGAACTCCCGCCACGTGTTCTGCGCGATCGTCATGGTGCCGGTCAACGTCCAACCGGTGTTGGTGACCACGGTGAACGCGAACGCGCCGCCCTGCGCGTTGCAGATTCGCAGGCGGTACGACGTGCCCACCGTCGGCGCGTGCAGCGCGGCCGCGAGCGCGGTGCCGAGGGGGAGCTGGAGGTTGCGACCCGCGGTGATCGCGGTGCCGCCCGCGACCTGCGTGTCGACGTTCGCGACCGCGCCGCTGATCTGTACCGCGGTGAGCACGATGTTGGAGTCGACGCTCGCGACCGTCTGGAGCACCGCCATCACCGGCGACGCCGGCTGCGAGTACCACGCGCCCGCCGCGGTGCAGTTGAACGTCGCCGCGGTGCCCGGGTGCAGCGAGACACCGACGCCCGCGGCCGCGCCGTTGATCGTCTCGGAGCCGCCCTGGACCGGGTAGACGATCAACGGGTTCACGCCGTTGTTCTCGACGGTGACCATGAGCCCCGGCGCGCTCGTCGGCAGGTTCACGCCGGTACCAGCGCCAACCGTCGTGACGTTGTTGACCTGCGCAGAGAGCTGCATACCCGTGGCCTGCGTGGTGCCGACAGCGGTGATCGCGTCCGCGTACTGCGCGGTTTCGAGCACCACCGACCCGTTCGGGTTCTTCGCGTAGCCCGTCGCAGCGCCGTTCGTGTACCACTTACCCGCGCCGTAGCAGGTGAAAAGGACGACGGAGCTGTCCATCTGCTGCAACCCGGTGGCCGTGGCGATGTCGTCGATCTGATCGGTGCCCGCGCCGTAGACGACGATCGTCACGCCGGTGTGGTTCTCGACCAGCACGTCCAACCCGGGCGCGCTCACCGGCAGGCGAACGCCCTGGAGCGCGGTGGCGGTGGTGACGCGGTTGTACGCGGCGACGAGCTGCGTCGACGCGGCCTGCGTCGAACCGGCCGCGCTCACGTTGTCCACCGCGAGCTCGATCGGCAGCACGCCCGAGGCGCCCATCCCCGCGTCGAACGCCCACGCGCCGACCGCCGAGCAGACGAAGATCGCGACGTCGCCGGGGGGAATCGGAACGCCCGTCGCCGCCGCGATGCCGTTGATGGTGTCGCCGGTCTGCGCGTACACCTGCACGATGTTCGCGGTGTTGTTGTGGACGAAGACCCGGCCGGTCGAAGACGCGGGCAGGATCACACCGTCACCGAGCGTCGAGCCCGCGGCGGGCGCCGTCGACGTGTCGATGCGGTTGTAGGTGGCCGCGAGCACCGTCGCGCCCACCTGCGTGCGCGTGGTGCCGGCGGTGATCGCCGCCGTGCCCGCCTGCGCGGCGACCTGGAGCGTCGAGTCGGCCGCGTCGGACATCAGCGCGGCGAGATCGGGGCCGCTCTGCCCCTGGAGCCGGAGCTTCTGCACCACCGCGGCCGCCGCTGCGACCTTGGCATCCGTCGACGGCCAGAGCATTCCGCCGACGGTCAGGATCGGCGCGGAGGCGATCTGGCTGTCGTCGATGTACTGCCCGGCCTTGTAGAGCTGCGTGCCAACGCGAACGTCGTTGAGGAGGTACCAGGTCGCCATGGCCAGCGAGGCTACGCGAGCGACCCCCGCGGTCAACACGCGCGAAGATCGCCCCCACCGCGGAACGTTCCGCGGTCAGCGCGTCGAGCGCCCGTGCGACTCCGCGTACTCGACGATCGCCGCGAAAGCCTCGGCGTCGGCCTCGAAGACGCGCGACGCAAGGCTCGTGAAGATCGAACGATGCACCGCGAGCCCTGACGCACACACGAGCTTGTGGCGCCCGAGCGCGTACCCGAGCTCGATGTAGGCGCCGCGCGAGACCGTCACCGGCGCGAGGTACCAGACGATGTCCGCGTGAAGCACTGCGTCGAAGTCTTCGCGCGCGTGGTGTTCGCGCACCTCGGGGCTGAGCGAGGCATCGCCACCGGCTACACGGTTCGCTTCGATCGCGTCCGTCCAGTCGAGGGTGATCTCGATCCCCACGTCGCGGAGCGCCGCGAGCCACGCGCGCACCCGCGGCAGCTCGTTGCCCGATCCTGCGACGTAGACCCGAAGCGCGCGCGTGGAGTCAGCCATGCATCGCACCGTACAAGGCAGCTCGCAGTCCCGCGATCGCGTGCTCGCCGGCCGCGGCGGTGCCCGCATCGACGACCGCCGTCACCGCATCGATCAGCTTCCCCACGCGCTCCTCGCACGTGAAGATCGCGCGCACGTAGGCGTCATCGCTCGCGAGCGACACGCCGCAGAGCTTCACCTCGGGCGCGCGCCCCGCCTGCCCGTTCGGGTACTCGGGTCGGATGCCGAACTGCGCGCAGAGCGCGAGCACCGACGCGCGGAAGTGCAGGATCGGGTTGCCCTTGCGCCCAAGGTCGATGCCTTCGAGCCCCGCGCGCTTCGAGAGCACCGCGACCTGCGTGAGCAGATCGGCGTTGTGCGCCTTCGCGCGTTCGAGCTCTTTCGAGAGCTCCTGCACGTCGTTGAGCGCTTGGTTGCGCTGCGCGGTGATCGATCGCGTCTCGGCGCGCGCGGTGTGCACCTTCTCGCATTCGGTTGCGACTCGGTCTTCGGCCTTCGCGAGCTCCGCTTCGAGCTCGGTACGCGACTCGCGCGCGCGCTCGATGGACGCCTGCCGCCGCACTTCGATCTCGGCGAGCGCACGCCGCCCGGCGTCGCGTTGCGCCGCGAGCACTTCGATCTCCTCGCGCAGCTTCGCAATCACGTCCTCGGGGTCGAGCTTGGCCATCACCGATCCCCCGCGGGTCCGATCATGTTCATCGGGCGCACGACGGTCCCGAACTTGCCGAACTCGTGCCGGAACTTCGCGACGCCGACCCCGAACGCACCCATCGACTTCGGCGGGAGGTACACGAGCACCGAGGAGTGCGGCGGGCTCTTGCCCTCGACGAGCTCCCCGTCGTCGCCTTCGTGCCAGTACGCGAGTCGCCGGCTCGGAAAGCACATCGGGAAGTCGAGCGGCACGAGCAGCGACTCGGTGAACCGCGGCTGACCCGTCTCGCGCGGGCGCTCGTACAGCGGCACGTCCACCTGCGTGGTCTGGAGGATCTCCACCGAGAAGCCGACGAAGATCGCCGAGAGCACACGCCCCTCAGTCCACTCGCGCACGAGCTTGAACCACCACGCCTTCGCGGCCGATGTGGCCTTGAGCCCCGTCTCGCCCTTCTCGACGCGCCGCCCATCGGGCTCCTGCCGTCCACCGGGCGGATTCAGGAACACGCGCGAGGCCTCGAAGGGCCCCGCCCACGACCGCACGAAGCCGTTCTCGGCGACGTCGTAGAAGCGCGTCGCCTTCACGACGCGGTTCGCGATCTTCGAGCTCGCGGGATCGAGGTCGATCTCCCCGAGCACGGTACGCGCGGCCTCGATGATCGTGGGTGGAGTGAAGTGCTCCGCACTCGCGGAGGAATGGCGCGCCGCGGTCGACGCGTTCGTGATCGTGGGGATGGGCGTTCGGGGCATGCCCCCTCCATGCCGCGTCTCCGGGCGCGCTGCAGCCCCGCTGGCGCGTCTTCGCCACTGGGAGGGACGGTGTCACGCCCAGAGGTGCCCGGGCGCCTACGCGGCCAACCCGGGCGCCTCTACGGCCTAGCGCGCCGCGGTCTCGCGATCGTCGTCGATGGCGAGGTCCGGGATGATCACGTGATCCGGCAGCCGGCGCGTGTGCGTGGTCACGTGCACGATCAGCTGGTTCGCGCGCACCTCGGTCTCGTAGGTGATGCGCTCGACGCCGGCGCTCATCGGATCGGTTGGGTAGATCGTCCAACGCACGTAGCCCGCGGAGAGCTCGGGCGTCGGATCGTTCGAGAGCACGAGACCGAACGGCACGACACGCTGCGAGAGCTGGCCCACCGCCTGAGCCTATCGCCCCACCGCGATCGCGAGCTTGTCGAGCTCGGCGCGCCGCGCGTGGATCTGCTCCTGCACGCGCTCGCGGAAGTACTGCTCCAGGTCCGCGGCTGCGTAGCGCGGGTTCACGCCGCTGCGCCACACGTCGAGCATCTCCCCCTTGCCCGTGTACGCGCGCCACCGGTGCCCGGCCTTGTTCGGCGCGTGCGAGTACGCGATCCCGACGCCGTCGGTCGGCGGCTTCTCGCTGAGCGCGATGCGAAGCGCCTGCACGCGCGACGCCCACGCCTCGAACCACTCCCACGGCTCCATCGGCGCGACCGTGCTCTCGCCGACCTCGTACGCGCGCTGCGCCTTCGCGGCGTCGCGCTGCTCCATGAGCTTCTCGACGCGGTACGCGAGCGAGATGCCGGTCTCGACGCCGGCGCGCGTGAGCACCGCGTCCACCGCCGCGAGCGCCAGGTCACGCGCCTTCAGATCCGCGCGCAGCACGTCTCGCTCTCGCTCCGCGTACGAGGCGCGCAGATCCGCGTTGTGCGTCTGCGTGCCCGCGCGCTCGACCGCCTGCAGCGTCGTCTCGCCCCCCCGCGCGCGCAGCGCCGCGCGCATCTTGAGCTCCGTGTCTCGGAAGCGACCGAGCTCGGCGAGCAGCTGCGCCTGCGCGTCCGGCGCACCGGTCGTATTCACGAGCTCGCTCGCGACCTCGCCGTGCCAGTGGCGGAGGATCGCGCACTTGAGGATCGAGTCCACGACCAGCGCCGACCCCCCGCGGTTCTTGTGGATCGAGACCTCGTCACCGTCTCCGACGATCGCCACGACATCCGCGGCGTCGAGCTCGCCGGTCCGTGTCGTGTTCACGCTGTTCGTGAGCAACCACCGTGCACCCATCACGTCGAACATCACCACTCGGGCCATTGGGCACCTCCACTGAGCTCGATGCCGCGCCCAAGCTCGGGCACCTCTGACGCGTCGTGACGTTTGAATAACGTTTTTCGATCGCGCCTACTTCGCGGCGAAGCGCCCACGCTCGTCGCGCTCGATCTCGGACGCCTTCGACGAGTGCAACTTGGCGTTGTCGTGGTGTTCCCGCGCTGCCTTCTTGTTGCCGCTCGCGAGCGAGTCAGCCGACGCTTTGCGATGAGCATCAGCCGCAGCCCTGTGATCAACCGACGTCCCGCTCTTCTCAGCGACGCGCGATGCGGCCTTCGCTGCGACTTGCGGCGACATCTTCGATTCCGCCCATTTGCTCACGTCGCTCATGATGCGCGAGCCTAGCGCAACATCAGGTCGATCCCGAGCCCGCCGCCGTTGTTCGCGTCACCGCCGCTCGGGATGCCGATCTGGCGAGCTCGCTCACGGGCGAAGTACATCGCCATCAGCGCGTCGTCCGTGTGGCGACTCGGCATGTAGTAGAGGCACGCGTCGATCAGCCGCTGGACGTGCTTGTGGCACGCACCGGTCGCGTCGTTCGGGAAGAGCCAGACGCCGTTCTTGATCTCGATGAAGAACGCTGGGACGCCCGTGTCCGGGTGCACCTTCGCGCGACCGGTCGTGAAGCCGTCGATCGGGACCAGCATGTTCTTCGCGAGCGTGAACTGCTTGATGTACGCCTGCGCGGCGTTGTTCTCGACCATCACGAGCGGGTCGAGATCCGCGACGCGGTACTGCTGCCACTTGGCGATCACCTTGTCGACGATCGTCGGCCCGTCGAACTGCCCGCAATCGACATCGAGCAGGCAGCGCGTGCCATCGGCCCAGACCTCGAACGTCACGAACGCGGTGTCGTCGTGCTCCTCGCCCGGGCTCACCGCGAGGTCGACGCCGATGACCACCCACTTCGCCTTCGCGGTCGGCTTCGATTGCATCGAATGGATGCCGAGCTCGCGTGCCTTCTTCTTGCAGCCCTCGATCCATTCGATCTTGCAGAGCGCGGTGTCGTCGTCGCGGCACACCTGCTTGAAGACGCGGTTGAACTCGACCGGGAGATGCCGGTAGCGGATCTGGTCCACGACGCCACGCGGGAACTTCTCCGGCCACAGCGTCTCCTGGTTCGCTTCGTCGGGGTCGTGCGTGGTCAAGCGCACGATCGCCCACTCGGGTCCGTAGCTGCTGTCGTCGCGCGGGCGGATGTACTTCGAGATCTCGTCGTCGATGCCCCAGGTGTCGTCGCTCATCGTGCCGTCGAAGTGCAGGATCGGAGGCGTGCGGATCGTGATGTCGCCCTCGATGTCCATGCGCAGCGTCGGCCAGCCCGCGCGCTCCAGCCGGTGCAGAAGGTCGTCCGGGTGCCACGCCGTGTTGAGCACGACGATGCGCGCGTCACGCGGGTCGAGGCGCGCGAGCACCGTCGAGTCGAACCACGTGTGGATCTTGTCGCGCTGCGCCTTCGTGTCCGTGTTCTCGCGCGTGAGCAGGTCGTCGACCACGATCCACGAGCTGCGCTTGCCCGGCACCTGATCGGAGTCCATCCCGACGCCGAGGATCGAGGGCGTGCGGATGCCGTAGGGACGATCGACCGTGAGCTCGGTCATCGTCCACGGCTCGCCCTGGCGCTGCGTCTTGCGCAGCCCGGGAAACACGAGCTTCAGACGCTCCGAGCTCTCGATGTACGAGCGCACCATCACGATCGGCGCCTTGGTCTGCCCCTGCGTCGCCGACACGAGCAGCCCGCGCGAGCTCGGGTCGTTGCCGAGCAGGTGCAGCGTGACGCCCGCGGCGGTAAACGTCTTCGCGAACCCGGGGGGCATGAACACGACCGCGCGATCGTGCTTCTCGATGAAGTCGAGCATCACGCGCTGGTGTGCGGCGACCTTGAGGTACGCCTGCGTGAGCTCGTCGCGCAGCGTGAACTCGAAGAAGTCAGGCAGGTTCGTCCGCGCGCGCTCGGCCTTGCGTAGCAGCAGGCGTGTCGCCGCGCGGATCGCGACCGGGTCGGTGAGCAGGTTGATCGGAGGGGCGGGTACGTGGATCTCGTTGGCCGGGTCGCGCATCGCCCGATGGTGCCACGATTGAAAAACGTTTTTCGATCAGCGCGCTGCCTTGGCCAGCTCGGCGAGCTCCCTGAGCGCGTTGGTCGCGTCGACGCGCGCCACCAGGGTGGGGCTGCCGATGATCCCCGCGTGCACCCGATCGACGAGCTCGGTCACCCGGGCGCGATGGATGCGCGCCGCGGTCTCTTCGATCGCACGCAGCTGCTCGGCCGCGGCACGCTCCTCGGCCTCCACGATCGCCACGCACGTCGGGTGACGGCACCCAGGCGAGCACACCACCGCGCGCCCGCTCGGCTCGATCGTCTGCGGGCCGCTCATGGCAGCTCCGGACCGATGATGGCCGCTTCGTCCGTTGCAGGCCCGACGGCGAACACGTGCGAGCACGCAGCGCACTCGCTGATGCGATCGCGCCCGACCGAGTAGGTGACGACGAACACGCGCGCCCGGCACCCGGTGCACGTCGTGTTCGGCTCCACGCCCATCGCCTTGAGCATGTCGATCGCCTCGGTGACCGTCGTCGGCGCCGGCCTCACGACTCGCCTCGCAACTTCGCTTCGAGCGCGCGACCGAGCTCACGCACGAGCGCGCGGCACCCACGCGACTCCTGCCCGAAGCACTGCGTCTCGCACGGCACGCACTCGCACTCGACGTCGTGCAGCGCCACCTCGGCGCTCGCCACGATGCGCGCACACGATGGGCAGCGCGCGGTGCCACTGAGGTCGATGGCGATGCCGTCCGCGGCCTTCTGCGCGTGACGCTTCTCCCAGGTCGTCTTCGGGATCGCGTAGATGCGATCGAGCTCGGTGCGCAGCCGCTCGACGAACGACCAATCGCGCGACGCCAGGTACGCGAGCAGCGTCACCGCGACGCCGCCGACCTCGGCGCGCGGGTCGCCCATCGGACGCCCGTACACGCGCGCCACGATCGCCTGCACCTTCGTGCTCGGGAGGCTCTCGGCCTGCGCGAGCTCGACCACCTCTTCGAGCAAGCGCGCGATGCGCTCGTGGCGATCCGTCGCGGCCTTCTCGCCGAACGTCTCGCGCACCCACCGGTGCAGCTTCATCTGCTCGCGGTGGATCTCCACCAGCGCCTCGGTCGCGTCGTCGTCTCGGTTCATGGGTTCCCTCGATGCCGCGCTACTCGGCCGCGTCGATGCGCCGCGCAGGTAAGCGGGGCTCGTCGACCACCACCTCGACGCTCGTCGGCGCGAGCTCGTCGAACGCCTTCGCCTTCGCGTCGATCGCACGCTGCTCCTCCACGAGCGCCGCGAAGTCCTCGGGCGTGAGCTCGGAGAGAACGTTCGTGATCGCGTGCTGCACCCGGTGATCGTGCTGCACCTGAATCGGCGCCATCGTGCCGTCGATGTCCGCGATCAGCTTCTCGATCGTCGCCACCGCGCTCCACTTCTTCTCGCTGCGCGCCTTGCGGGCGTCGTCGAGCAGCCGCTGCACCTGCCGACGCTTCCGCTCCGCGAGCGTCGAGACGTCGAGCTGCGCCTGCTCCTCGCGCACGCGCTCAAGCAACGTCTCGACGCGCGTGCGGGGCATCTTGTAGCCGACGAGCTGCGAGATCGTGTCCGCGATGCGTCGCGGCGAGTCGATGCCCTGCACCCAGAGCTGCTCGACAAGCTGCCGCTGCTGGCGCGCCTCCGCGGTCGTGTACGTGCGCGCTCGGGCGTGCACCGTCGACGGGTACTGGGGCGGCTTCGGGAGCGGTTTTCGAGGCATTGTGACCTTGAGAGCTTATTACCCGATCGACGCTCTACGCACGCCGCGGATCAGTATCCGTCGACGAGACGCGCAAGTTGCTTCGCGAATTGCGCAACGGCGCGAGCGAGCTTGAGGTGTCGCTTGTAGTCGAACGCGCACTGCTCATGAGCCATGCGCGCCTGCGCCTTCCAGTAGTCGAGCGCGGTGCGATGTCCCTCCATGCAGAGCTCGCACAATCCATCGTTGAGCGTCTTGCGTCGCGCATCGCAGGCATCGCACTTCATCGTCGTTCTCCATTGTGCTGCGTACGTGGCTCGAAGAAGTGCTCGGGCACGAGCGCGCGCAGCCTGCGTCCGAGGTCGTTGTCGGGGAAGTCGCCGTGCGCGGTGAAGACGTGCCCGCCGTAGTCGGTGACGACGAACGTGTCGTCGATGGTGTCGAGGAACGCGCAGCAGGGTTCGCCATTCGGTTCGAGCCAGTACGCGTCCGTGAGATCGACGAAGCGGATCACGACGACGGCTCCGAACCGGCCTCGCAGCGCGTGAGCTCCTTCGCGAGGAGCTTGTCGAGCGCGGAGGCGATGTGCTCGCTGAGCGGCACGCCACGCGCGGGCATCTGGTAGGTCACCGCGGCGCCGAAGTAGTGCCCGTCGAGGTGCGTCTCGGTCGTGACCACGGTGGCGGAGAAGAGGTTCATCAGGCGATCGATCGGGGAGCGCACGAACACCTCCAGCGCGCCATGCTGGGTGGTGAGCTCGACCCAGCGCGCGTACGTCTCGGGGGAGACGAGGACCGTGCGCTGGCGGCGCACCCAGCCGCCGACGTCGCAGTACGTGACGCGCACGTAGGGGCCGTCACCGAGCGGGGGCTCGGCGAAGTGCGACTGGGCCTCGGTGTCGCGCACGATGTCGCCGAGCGTGGCGAAGACCGGGCGCCAACGTTCGGCGATGTCCTCGGGCGCGAGATCGCCTTCGCGCACGTGCACCCCGTGGAGGATGAGGTGGCACGTGAACGAGACCTCCTCACGCGTGGTCGCGAGCTCGATGACCGAGATCCGCTCCTCGACCGCGCGACGGGTCACCCCTTCGACGAAGCGACCGAGGCGCGCCGGATCCACCCCGATCTGGTTGGCGCGGTACACGAACTTCATCTCCACGAACGGCTTCTGTTCGATCTCGGTCATGGGGTCCTCGTGAGCTGCTTGCGCAGGTGTTCGACGGCAGCGCGCTTGGCGTCTTCGACGGTGGCGAACTTCTCGCCATCCGCCCAGGTGTTCTTCCACGCGAGCCCGAACTTCTCGTTGGGAGGGATCGAGTAGCCGATCTTCACGCGTGACGTGTTCAAGCCCCCGACGCACGCACCGTCGACGCGGATCTCGAAGACGTCGAAGTTGTCGAAGCGCATCCGCTTCTTCTTCTTGAACGTGATGCGCGTCTTGGGTCCGTTGCCCTTGGCGCGTTCGGCTTCGCGGCGCTGGGTCTCACCGCACGTGCACTCGTCGATCATACCGGTCTGCGGATCGCCTCGGGGGCAGTCGGCGGCGTGGGTGGGACGCTTGCTCATCGGGTCCTCGGTGGGCGCGTGAGCGCGCACCCGTTGTAGGTCGCGCCCGAGCACTTCTTCGGGGTGAGCATCAACAGCCAATCGGGTCCAATGACGAGGCGCTCTTGGATGATCTGCGCGAGCACATCGAAGCTGCGCTTGTGATCGACGAGCACGACGTGATCGCCACGCCGCTCCAGCAGCGTGATCACGGTGTCGCGCGCCGGGCCGAGCGCCATGTCGACCCCGATCACGTGACGCTCCGGGTTGATGTACTCGCGTAACCACTCCTCCGGGCAGGGGCGTGGCGCGAGCAGCTCCATTCGCTCACCGAACGCCTCGGGCCACTCGATGTCGATCGGGCGCGCACGCGGCGCGGGCTCGTAGACCGTGACGAGCTCACCGCGCTCGACGAACGCGATCTCGGGCGTGCCGAGGAGCCAGCGTCGCCACGCCGCGCGCACGAGCTCGGGAGACCACGGTTCGATCCACACGACCTTGGCGCATCCGCGCTCGTGATCCACGTCCTCGCCACTGCCGGTCCAGATCGTCGGGCGGATGCGCACGTCGAAGCGCTGCCCGGGTGCGATGCCATGCCGGAGGAGCCACCGGTGCGGGGGGTTGTCGTCGCGGATGTCGGTGACGCCGAGGATCCACTCCAGGCCGCTCTGGTAGCCGTCGCAGGCGAAGTCCCACGCGATCCACCGGATCGCCGCGGGGAGCTCGTCTGGGTCGATGGCGTCGAGCGCGTACGCGTCCGGGCACTCGAAGACCTCGGTCTCAGGGTCGTAGTGCATCGACAGCGTCAGCGCGCGTGAGGCGTCGGTGACGATCACCGGAACCCCCGATCGAGCTGCTTGAGCGCGTCGGTGAGAACGCGCCACGCATCGAGCGCCTCCACGTACGAAGTCGCCTCGGTCAGACCACGCTCCGCGATCTGGTCGTCGCTCGCCACCACCGTGACACTCGCGCGCCGCGCCGCCTCCACGACCGCGAGCAGCTCGCGCAACGTCTCGGGGTGCATCACCACCGGACAGGTGAGGTTCGCAGGGCGATCGTTCTCGTCGCCCTGCCAGTGCCAGACCTCGCCCGGGCCGGCGTGGACCGCGGCGAGGTCGCGCTTGAGTTTCTGGAGCTCGGTGAGCGTGTCGCGCAGCTGCGCCGACACCACACACAGCTTGTGCTCGAAGTTCTCGGTCATCGGCTTCTTCTCCTTGGCGAGTCGTTCGGTCGCGCGGGCGTTGGTCGCGCGGGCGTTGGCCTCGCGCTCTTCGGCGTCCTTGATCGCGCACGCCGAGTCGCAGAAGAACGCGCCCCACTCGGGCGGGTACTTCGGCTTGCGGTATCGCTTCCCGCACACGCAGCAGATCATGGCGACGTCGATGCCGCGCTACAGACCGAGCCGAGCGAACGCCGCGTTCGCGCTCGCGAGCGCAGTGCCGGGGTCGCTCGCGTAGATCAGGATGCCCACCGAGTGATCGCTCACGACGTGGCCGTCGAGGCGCACCGGCGCGCCCGCGCGCGGCGCGAGCCACACGCACCCGCTCTTCGGGTGCACCGGGAAGTCGAAGCGGATCAGGCGCCCGTCCGAGAGCGCGACGAACGCGCCGACCAGCTGCATCCGGCTCATCGGGGCGGCGCACCGCGGACGGTCTTGCACTCCGAGCACACCTCGGTCGAAAGCCCGACCTCGCCCTGGCAGCCGTGCGTGTTGCACCCCATCAGGCGCGGCTTCACCCGCCCGGTTGGCGATTGAATAACGTTTTTCAATGGAGCCGCCGTGGGCGCGCCCGGCGCCGGGGTGGGGCCGGTTGCCCGCCCAGGGGGCGAAGGCGCGTCAGCGGGGCTCGTGGGCGCCCGGAGGGGGCCGTTCCGGGTCACGTCGCCGACCACCCAGGCCACCTCCTGCAGCGCGAGCACGTAGGCGTCGAGCCGGATCTTGGACCGGAGCGCGATCTCGGGGTCGGGGTGGCGCGTCGCCGTGTTCTGGACGAGCTCGGCGCGCCCGGTGAGCCGCCGCACCACTTCGCCGAGCACGATCAGCTGCGCGCGCTGCTCTGACTTCTCGCTCACGGTCGCCTCAGCTCGATCGAGAAGTCCACCTCGACCCCGCACGACGTCTCGGCGCGGATGGCGCGGATGACCGCGCGCCGCTCCCACCACCACAGCGGCCCGTCGACCTCGATGCGGACCTTGCCGGGCGCGACGTCCACGAACCGCGTGATGAGCGCGTCGGGTGCCACGAGCTCCACCGCGGCCGCGAGCGACGCGCGCGAGCCCGGGTTGCGATGGATGACCGCGCGCAACCGGTTCTGGTGCAGCGCCGCGTCGATGAGCGAACGCCGGTAGAACCACTCACCGACGCCGATCAGCGCGAAGGTCGCCGCGATCACAACGCTCAGCACCTCCCATCCGTGAATCGTCATCACGTCCTCCTACGCTGCGCGGTGCGCATCGCGTCCTTCGCCATCTCGACCACGCACTCGCTCCAGAGCGCGCCACGCAGCTGGTCGGCGAGGCGCGCGTCGAGCTCCCACTCGCCATCGACGCGAAGAGCGCGCGGGCGGTCCGGGAATCGCACGCGCACCCGAACCGTCCGCCGCCCGCGCCGTACCGGTCCGAGCTCCCAGCCGAGCACGGACCGCGTCAGCCTCACCTCACCGCTCTCGATCATGCCTCGGTCGATGCCGCGTCAGGCTTGTGCGCGCGCGAGCTCGTCGCGCTTCGCGATCGCCGCGGCCTCGCTCTGCACGCGTTGCTGCCGCTGCCAGATCTCCGCCGCGGCCTCGCCCTTCGTGTCGGCGATGTCCTCGTACGCGTTCACGTGGTCGAGGCACGCGCGCAGCGATGGGCAGAACGCCACGCGCCGCGGGAACCCTGGCCCCTTCCTGAACCACGCCACGCACACGAGGTCCGCGAGCGGTCCGGGCGCGCTGATCGCGATCTGGATGCCCGCGCCGACGCGGTTGCGCGTGCGGATGAACAGGCGATCGATGTCCTCGCGGTGCTTCTCCAAGAGCCCGTCGAGCTCGCGCGGCAGACCGATGCCCGGCACCGCCGCGTCGGGGTCGTCGTCCTTCGCGCGCGGCGCCGGGCGCTCACCGCGCACGTCGAGCGAGCCGTCCGCGCGCCCGGTCAGCACGTAGCCGCCCGGCACGTCCACGATCCCGCCGGATGGGTCACGCACAACCGTCGTCTCCACGATCGTCATCGGTTTTCGAGCCATCGGTCTCTCCTTCGTTCACGCGTTGTCGATGAACTGCTGCAACGTCTGCCCCGCGCGTTCGAGGAGCTCTTCGAGCCACGTCGGCATCGGGCGCCCAAGCGCGATGTGCTCAGCGAGCTCCAGCGCCGACGTGCAGAGGTCGCGCGGCACGCACTCCTCGGGCAGCGCCGACGCGATCACGATCGCGCGGATGCGCGCGCTGTGAATCGAATCCTCCATCACCGCCTGCACGACCAACACGAACCGGTGCGCGCGCGTCACTGGTTCCTCCGTTCCCAGCCGCGCGCCCGCGCGCGCCGCGACCGAGCGCGCGAGCGCACGTGGCGCTTGTTCTGACTCGGGTCGCTCTCGACGTCGCCGGCAACGCGGTACACCGAGAGCTCGGGCCGCGACTCGCGCCCGGCCGCGTAGGCGCCGGCGTAGTCGTCGGCGACGACATACGACTTCGCCCCGTTCGTGAACTCGACCATCCAGCGCATCACCGTCCTCCGGCGCGACGCCGCGCCGCGAAGGCGCTGTCGCTCTCACCGACGAAGCGTCGGTTCACCTTGTCGACCCGCTTGAGCCCGATCGCGTTCGAGAGCAGCTCGGTGCGCCGCACCCGCGCCGAGCCGTTGCGCCGCTCGTCCGCGCGTCCCATCAGGTAGCCGAAGACGAGCGTCGCCAAGAGCAAGCCGAGCCAGATCACGTCTTCCATCACGGCACCCCACTCACGATCTGCAGCGAGCCCTTCGCGCGGGTGACGCCGACGTACCAGAGGTTCGCCTCTTGGATGCCGCGCGTCGGGCGGAACGTGTCGCCGATGAGCCACGCGCGCTCGCGCTCCATGCCCTTCGCACGGTGCGTCGAGGAGAGGATGATCCGCGTCGCGTCGTCCTTGTCCTCGAAGAGGTTCGCGATCGCGCGCTCGATCTCGGTGACGTTCTTGGCCTGGTCGGCGAGCGCGTGGAGGCACGCGGCCTTGTCCTCGACCGCCTGCGTGTCGCGCTCCTTCGCCACGAGCCGCGCCACCTCGGTCGCCTTCCACGCGTCCACGTAGTCGCGGAAGACGGTCACGCCCGCGGGCGTGTAGCGGTCGCAGTCGATCTTGCGGACGAACGCGGCGAGCTCGTCACCGATCGAGCGTCCCTGGATGGTCGCGCGACGCCCCTCGCGGATGAAGCGCAGGCACATCGTGAGCAGCGGCGCGTTCACCCGCGAGAGGATGAAATCGCCGGGCTGCGCTTCGCGGTAGAGCGTGTCGATGCGCACGCCGAACCGCACCTCGCCCTCGCGCGCGCCCGGCGCGGCCTCGATGTCCGGCACGGTCTGCTGCGCGAGCTTCACGATGCTGCGCGCGCACCGGTAGCTCACGCTCAGCGGGAGGATCTTCGCGTTGAGCCGGTGCTTCACGCGGTCCATCGCGTGTTCGTCCGCACCTCTGAATTTATAGATACTTTGCCGGTCATCACCTACTGCGGTCACGCGGCTGCCGCGCCGCGACGCCGCCATCGCGAGCTCGATCTGCGTCGGGTTCAGGTCTTGGGTCTCGTCGATGAACACGCGGTCGAACTTGCGCGTGTTGAGCCCGAGCACCACCGGCAACCAGACCTGGTCGTCGAAGTCGATCACGCCCTTCGGGTTCTTGCACTGCTCCAGCACCGAGAGCACGTCGCTCGCGAATTCCAGGCGCCGCGTGCCGATGGGCAGATCGATGTTCATCGCGTCCACGAGCGCGTCGATCTGATCGACCGTCGTGGCGAGCGTGTTCTTCGCCGCGGCGACCGCGCGCTGCAGCGCACCGCGGATCTCCGCCGTGCCCGGCGCGTCGCCGAGCAGCTCGCGCGCCATCCCGTGCACCTTCCACTTGTCGACCTCGGGCTTGCCGCCGAGGTGGCGGATCACCGCGCGGAAGCCGTACGAGTGCAGCGTCATGACGTCCGACGTCGAGGGCGCGCGCCGGCGCAGCTCGTCGGCGATCTTCGAGTTGAACGCCGCGAGCAGCACGCTGCCCATGTGGCGCTCGGGGATGCGGCGGATCGCGCGCACGATCGTCTCGGTCTTGCCCGAGCCCGCGCGCGCCCGCACGAGCACGTGGTCGCTGCCGGTCTCGGCGTCGTTGCAGATCGCGGCCTGGTAGGCGCTCTCGACGAACGGTTGCGGCACGGGGCGGTTCGGGTCGATGGGGGCGAAGTCGTCGAAGGCGTCCATGTTCAATCCCACCGATCCAGCTTGAAGGTCGTCACGACACCGCGCGCGGTCACGCGCACGATGCGCTCGTCGATCGCGGTCTCGCTGCCCTTCTGGAAGCGCAGGCCGCTCGCGAGGTTCTCGTCCTCGCGCCCGGTGAGCTCCATCCGGCGCGCGTACGCTTCGAGGGTCTTGCGGATGCCGTGGTACTCGGCGCGCAGCTGCTCGACGAAGAACCCGACGCCCCGGCGCGCGTCGCGCGCGCCCTTCAGCGCGAAGAGCACCGACTCGCTCTGGTGCGCGTACGCGCGCTCGGGATCCCACATCGTCGGCTGCAAGATCACCGCGGAGACCTCGCACCAGCCGGGCGTGATCGACCACTGCGACGCCGGCGAGCCCGAGACGTACACGTACCAGGAGACCGGGTTGCGGAGCTCCTCGCGATCCCACTGGAGGATCGGCGGCGCGTCCGCGTTGGTCGCGGTCGTGTAGGCGCAAAAGTTCGCGTGTCCGTGCGGCACGAGGCACTCGATCTTCTCGGCACCCGATAGCACCGTGCGCTCGAACTTCGACCAAGTCATGACCGTCGCCGGCACCTTGAGATCGATGAGCGCGTCGAGCGGGCTCTTCGACTTGAGGTGCCCGAACACGCCACCGCTCGGCGGCGTCACCTTCGGCGGGCTCGGGATCCACAGCGGCCGCGTGTCCGAGATGCGCGCGAAGCGACGCTCCAGCGCGCCGGCGCTGCGCAGCTTGCTCGTGATCTTCTCGGCCTGGTCGATCTGCCCGTCCGAGGGCGCGGCGGTCGGGCGCTGGTACTGCAGCGGGTTCATCTTCTCGTCGAACTTCCGCTTGAGCGTCGCGAACGGCACCTGCGCGATCACGTCTTCGAGCAGCGTACCGATCATCCCGCTGCGCACGTGCACGAAGCCCGGAGGCGCGAGCGCCACCGCGCGCCAGATGAGGTTGCGCCGCGCGCGCGGTGACACCGCGGCGAGCCGCTCGTGGAGGTTGAGAAGCCAGCTCGCGACCCCGATGCACTTCTCCGACCGGTACAGCTTCTCGGTCGTGAGCAGCGCGTACGCCTCACGCACCGCCGCGAGCGGGAAGTCGTTCAACGAGCGACCGAGCATCTCGAAGTCCTGGCGCTTCTCCGCCATCACCTGCCCGGCGTCGAAGATCGGGTTGCGGTGCAGATTGAGCGACGGCGGCACGACCGCGAAGTGCATCCAAGTCGGTGCCTCGACCTCGCCCGTGTACGGCGTGCCCCAGACCTTCTCGGTCGAGAGGAACACGCCCTCGACGGTCGCGCGTTCGGCCAGATGCTGCATCGCCTTCGCGACCTCGCGGTACGCCGGCGGCGCCGTCTCGGGATTCCACATCACCGAGTACTGCGCGCCGTCGTCGTCGACCCACACGAGCGCGCCGAAGCGCTCCACGAACTGCTGGCACGAGCGGCAGTTGCGCTGCTGCCGCTCACCGGGCGGCGCCGCATCGAGGTACGCCTTCCAGAGCACCTCGCGCGCGCTGGTCTGGTAGAGCGTGTGCTCGACCGCGAGCGCGTACTGGGCGTAGCGGCGCCTCACCGCGTTCAAGAACGTGTCGTAGCCGTCGTCGGCGCTCGCGCGCGTGGTCGTCGAAGCGGTCTGGTCCATCGGCCTCTCTCCTCGGTTGGTGGTCTCGGTGCCCGCGCGGGGAGTCGAACCCCGCCCGTGAACGCACGCGTCCGCGCGCCACGTAGCCGCTAGCGGGCGCAAGGGGGGAGCACCGCTCCCCCGCTCACGCGCTACGCGCTCACGCGCTACGCGCTCACGCGTTGACCGGCATCCAGGGCAACGGCGCGGGCTTCTGCCCCTTGCGCCCGAAGAGCATCTTGCCGGCGGCGCGCTGGATCTCGTCCGCGAAGAACGCGTCGTCGTTCACCTTGTGCGCGTAGCGGGTGAACGCGTTGACGATCGAGCCGCGCGTCGCCACCGAGGCGTCGAGGCGCGCCGCGCTCGTGTCCTCGTGCCACATCTGCATCAGCTTCGGCACCGCATCGACCGTGCGACCGCGCACCGGCACGAGCTCGCGCTCGACGATCGCGGTGAAGAGCCCGGGGAGCGCTTCCTCGACGCTCATCGGCACCTCGGGGTCGATCGTGCGCGCCGTCGCGAGCACGTCGTCGGTGAGCGAGTAGTTCCACGCCTTGAGGAAGGGCTCGATCCGCCCGAGCGCCTTCTTGAACCCGTCGCGGAACTTCGCCGCCATCGCCTCGACCGATCCGATGTGCGGGATCGCGAAGAGGTCTTGGCGCGCTTCGTCGATGCAGATCAGGTTGAGGCAGAGGTTCTGGAAGATCGTCGCGCTGCCGCGGAGCGATCCGCGCCCGGTGTCGTCGCTGCGGATGATGACGCCGGCCTTGAAAAACTCGCCGGCCACGTACTTCTCCGGGAGCACGTCACTGCGGAACATCACCTCGAAGCGCGCGCGCGTGCCGTCGTAGTCGATCACGCAGCGCGCATCCGGCGGCGCGGCGAGCGCGATCGCGTCCGCGATCAGGTTCACGTCGAAGGTCGGGTAGCTCGGCGAAACGATCCCGAACACCTCGCGCCCGGCGGCGCCGTTGCGCGTGCGGAACTTGAGCTCCGCGGGCTCGAAGGCGCGGCGCTTGGAGGGCGCGAGGCGCGCCTGCTCCTCGGCGTGGTCGGCGCGCGCGCTGTCCTCGCGCGTCGCGATCTCACCGAGCCACGCGTTCACGTTGTGCTGCCGGAGCACCGGCCAGCACTTCGTCAGGTACGCGGCGCCGCCGAACCCGAGCCGGTTGCAGAAGCCTTCGAACGCGGCCTGCTGCAGCACGTACCGGCGCTCGGTCGCGTCGTCGTAGAGGTGCCCGGTCGGCTCCATGCCGAGGCCGTGCACGCCGACGATCTCGTCGCACCGCTGCTCGCCGAGGATCCGCTTCGAGAAGTCGCCGCACGCCTCGAACGCGGTCGGCTTCGCGTCGTGCTCGATGCGCATCTGGCGCGCGTTCTCGACGCCGATGTCGACGACCATCGTGCCGCGCGTGAAGTAGGGCTGCTTCGGCGCGAAGCCCGCGGCCTCGGCGAGCGCGAGGTCGTTGCCGGAGCGCACCGCGCCCTCCAGGTCCACCATCACGCCGCGCTGCACCGCCGGCGCCACGCGGAGGGGGCTGGCAAGCGTCGTCACCGGCGCCGCGGTCGCCAGGGTGGTCGGCGCCGCCGGCGCGGCCTGCGGGGCTGCAGCGCGCGCGGGGCTCGGCGTCACGGTCGGCGCGCCGGCGCCCGGGTAGCGGCTCACGAGCTCCTCGCACGCGCGGTCCCAGTCGGCGGCCTGCACGTAGAGCGCGGCGTCGCCGAGGGCGACGCACACGAGCTCGGGGTTCGTGTGGAACGCGGTGAGGGTGAAGTAGCGGATCGCGTCGACGGTGGCGGTGGCAGCGAGCGGCATGCGGGGCATCGGTCTCTCCTGGTTTGGGGTCTGGGTTCGCGATCGAAAAACGTTTTTCAATCGTGGCGCGCCGCGCGGGGGTCGAACCCGCTGGCGAGGTTGCCCTCGCTCCGCCCGGTCGGGCGGCGCCTCCGTCGATGCCGCGCTCAGCCGGCCTTCGGCGTCACGTCGAGCACCTCGCCGATCCGGTCGTGCGCGAAGCGGGCTTCGAGCTCCGCCGCGAGCTCCGCGACCTCGGTGTATAGCTTGATGCACGCGATCGCCTCGGCAGGCGTGCGCCCGGTGCTCGACCAGGTGATCTCGACCACGATCGTGGTCCCGAAGACCATCTCGTTCTCGCCCGCGCCCTTCCAGGTCGCCTTCTCGGTGCGCGGGTACCCGGTGCGCACGTAGAGGGTGCAGTTCACGCGGCGGTCGGCGCGCTCGAATTCGGCGCAGATGTAATCGCCGCTCGACTCGGGGAGGGCGCGGAGGCCGCGGATGCCGGCGGCGCGGATCGTCGCGCGCGCCTCGTTGATCGCCTCTTCCGTGCTCATCGTCGGTCGGTTGTTGATCGCCATCTGGTCCTGCGCCTTCTGCCCCCTCGGGGGCCGGTTCGTCGTCGCCTGAGACCCAGCATACGCACGGACCGGCACCTTGCAAGTTTTTTTATTAGGTGCGGTTTTTCTTGCGGGTTCCGCGAACCCATGGATCACGAGATGCGCCAGATCCGGAGGCGCGCCACCTCGACGACTTCGCCCGCGTGCAGCCGATCGAGCGCCGCCACGATGAGCCGCACGACCGATTGCATCGGGTACGAGGCGAGGAGCTCGTCGCGGCGCTACGCACCGCACGCGCCGCGGGCTCACTTGCCGATCTCCACGCGCTCGAAGCGCACCGACTCGTTGCCCTCGCGCGTGGTGAGGCAGATCGCGTACGTGCCGCGGAAGCCGCGCGCGGCGAGCTCGCTCACGACGCGCTCACGCGCGGCCTCGGGCGAGGCGCCGAAGCACCAGCCCGAGTCGTAGCGCGTGCCCCACGCGCTGAACCACCACGCGCGAGCGCCGGTGCGCGCCTGGGCCTGCGCCTCGGCGACGCGCTCCGCGCGCTCGACCATCTCGTGCATCGGCACCGCGCCGATCACGAGTGATCCTCCAGCCCGGCCGCGACCAGCGTCTCGGGCGAGACCACCGCGGGCAACGTCGCACCGAGGAGCACCGCTTCGTGCACCGGGATCTTGTGGTTCGCCCAGAGGCCGATCTCGATGCCGGCGTCGTCGCACGCCATGACCGCGATCCCCTCGCCGTCGACGACGAGCACCGCGTCGTACTGCGCCTCCGGGAAGGCGATCTTGATGTACGCGATCAGCGGGTCGGCGCCGTCCGCGAAGTGCGTGGCGCCGGCGAACCCATCCCAGTCGTTTTTCGTGAAGCGTCGAAGCGTCGCCATCGTGATCTCTCCTGCCCCCTCGGGGGCCATACATCGGTCCTAGTGATCTGCGTCGGTGAGCATCAGGTACGCGGTGTCGTTCGCCTCCGATCGTTCGAGCTCCACCCGAAGGTACGCGTCGCGCCCCCACCGCCCGAGCCTACGCATCGCCGCGCGCGCCGCGGTGTTGGCGCGCTTCGCATCCGCACGCCATTCGGCAGCCCCCTCGGGGTCGTGCGCGGCGAGCGCGCTGGCGAGCCGCTCGCACGCGTCCGCAACGGCGTACGAGTCGCGCGCGCTGTTGCGGACGGTGGCCTTCGTCTTCGCATCCATGTTCAGCCGATATCGGCGAAGCCGAGCTCGTGGAGCTCCTCTTGCGTGATCGATTGCGGGAGCAGCTTGGCGATCGCCACCGCCGCGGCCTTCGTCGGGCACGCGATCCCGAGCATGCACTCGGGCGTCACCGCGACGATCACGCCTGCGCCGTGCACGATCACGTCGGCCAGCATCGAGTCGTTCACCCAGCCGGCCTCGTCCGAGGCGACGATGATCATGATCCCGCCGATGAGCGGCTCACCGCCGCCGGCGAAGCGCTCGGCGCCCGAGTAGCAGCCCCAGTCGCCGGGCGTGAACTTCGTGAGCGCGCGGGCCATCACGACACCGCCGCCGCGGCCATGAAGGCGCGCAGGTAGGTCGGCCACGACGCCGCGAGCTCCTCGTCGCTGTAGCGCTCGAAGCGCTCGTCGCTGTCGCGCGCCACCTCCCAGGAGGCCTCCGCGAAGTCGGGGGCCGACGCACCGGGGAGCGGGTTCTCGTTCTCGGGCGCGCGCCAGAGCTCCACGTTCTGCACCGCAAGCGCCACGATCAGGGTCGTCGGGATCATCGCCATCTGAGCCTCCTTGGTGCGCCCTCAAGCGCCGTCCGTGGAGACCAAGCTAGCTCGCCTCGCGGGCAATGCAAAGTTTTTTTTTTCGCCCGGGAATCCCCGCTACTTCGACGCGAACCGACCACGTTCATCGCGCGGCCGATCATCGCCCGAAACGCCCGCGGCCTTCGCGCCGGTGCGCGCGGCCTCCTTGTGATTCGCCGCGGTGTCGAGGTGCGCGCGCTTGCGCGGATCGCCCGATGGAAACTGCCCAGCGGCGCGCGCGTGCGATTGCGCGGCGTCGACGTGATCGGCTGCCTTGCCGGTCTGGTTCGCCTTGTCGCTCGCCGCGTACGCGGCTCCGTGCATCTTCTCCGCGCTCGCCTTCATGCGCCCGGGAAGATCGCTCGCCTTCGCAGCCTTCTCGCGATGGCCATCGGCCTCGCGTGCGTAGTGCTCATGATCACCACCGCGCGACTTCACGACTTCCGCAGCGCGGTCGTACGCCTTCGCCGCGCGGAGATGCGCATCCGCGGTGTTGCTGATGTTCGCGTCGGAGGAGGCGTGGCTCGCGTCTGCGATCGCGTTCACCGCGCGCCCGAACGATCCCTCGACGCGATCACGCTTCGCCGCAGCCCAGGTCGAGACCGGTGCCTTCTCGACCTTGCCGATGACCTTGCCGGTCACGCCGACGCGCCCGGTGTACTTCGAGGTCTCGACCTTCGCGCCGACGTCTTTCGCCATGGTGGTCGGAGCCTATCGCGAGAGCGCGTCGCGGTGCAGATGCGCCACGCCGAACGCGTGAATGTGCCGCCGTACCTGCCCGGATTGGCAGATCACGAGGTGCGTCGCCTCGCACCGATCACACCGGAGCTCGATCCGCTGCGGCGGCACCTCACCGCTCTCGTCGACGCGCCGGCGCTCCCAGGTCGCAAGCACGTGCGGCGCGAAGTCCGGCCGCTCGATCACGTGCGTCGCGCTCTCGCTGACGCGTGCCATCAGCCGATCTCCCCGAAGGTCGCGATCACGCTGTCGCGACTCACGATCTTCACCGGCACGTACTCGACGTCGTTCGTGTCGATGTACCCGTAGAACACGACGTCCGAGATGCGTCCGATCATCCCCGACTTCATCCGCGGCGGTGCGACGAGGCGCGCGCGGAGGATGCGCCCGCGGCGCGAGACGCACACGTGAAGCTCGGGACCGTGGTGCCGCCAATAGAGTGTTTTAGGTATCCGCGCCATCACGACCTCCGCTTCGCAGCGCGCTTGGCCTCGTGTGGCCAGAGCTTCCACTTCACGACGAACCGCGAGTTTCCGTAGCCGATCCGGTGCACCGAGAGCACCGTCCAGACGTGCGCGTGCGTCGGCGATCGCAGCGACGCGATCGCGAGCCTGAACCAGCGCGGCACCTGCTGGCCGCGGTTCACCTCGACGAAGAACACGCCGAACTGCTTCAGCGACCTGCGGAACCGCCGCACGAGCCACGCCGCTGCCTTCGGCCCGTGCGCGAGCGCGAGGAACGCGTCGAGCTCGCGCGAGGTCGTCGAGATGCCGTCCATCAGCCCGGCGCTCCCGTCGCAGCCGCAAGCGCGGCACGGAGCTCCTGCGCCTCGTTGCCACGCTGCGTCCACGCCTCGCGCAACGCATCGAGATCGCGCGACTGACGGAGCATCGTCAGGTTCAAGTTCTCCGCGCGCGCCGTGACCTCGGTGATCGACTGCGCCTGATTCGCGATCACCTCCTCGCGGTCGAGGAGCTCGGCGCGCGCATCTTCGATCTGCGCCTTCGCCTTCGCGAGATCCGCCACGACCCCCTTGAGGTCCACCTTGAGCGAATCGATGACCACGCTCTGGCTCGCGATCTGCGTGTCGCGCGACTTCACCGCGGCCTCGGCCTCGCGCGCCTGCTCGGCGAGCGTCTGCCCGTAGAGCGCCACGAGCGACGCGATGGCGTTGTGCACGTTGGCGGCTTGGCTCATCGCTTCCTCGACTTGGCGGCAGGCGCCACCGGTGGGTAGTCGAACGCACGCCCAGGACCGGCGCGGAGGATCTCCTCGCGCCCGCGCTCGATGCCGACCTTGAGCCCCTTCTCGTACGCGCGCGCCGTGATCGACTCGCGGTGCTCGCTCTCGCGCTCGTACGGCGTCTGGTGCACCGCGCCGACCTTGAGCACCGGGCCGTCGCTGTCGAGGATCGGCTTCGTGTGCGCGAGCACCAGCTGGAGCCGCTCGCCGTACTTCGCGCGACCCCACTCGCGCGCGTCGTAGAAGCTCGGCGCGTCGACGAAGACGACTCGCGCGAGCGTCCCTTGCGCGCCTTCCACCGATTCGATCGCGAAGATCACAGCACCGCCTCGTCACCGATCGGCCCCGCGATCGCGGTCGCCTGATGGCGCAGCGCCGCCGCGATCATCGCCGGCCCGATGTCCTCTGGGATCTTGTTCGCCGCACCCGCCGCGGCGATCTCGCCGACCGCGGCCGCGATCGCGCTCATCGTGAGGCTCCAGAAGCGCGTCTCGGCGACCGTGAGCGCGCGGAACGTCATCTCGGGTCCGAACCCGTCCTCGTCCGCATACACGTGGAACGCGTCTCCCGAGGAGAGCTCGACGACCGGCCCCTCGGTGAGCGAGCCGTCCTCGGTCGACCGGTAGACCTTCTCGACGCCGTCGTAGAACTCCACGACCGCGCCGAAGCGGCCCGTCGCCCGGTGCATCAGCGCGCGCCGCGCGCCTCGGATCGTCTCCACCCACGTTCGCAGCCCATCGGCGTCCATCGGTCCTCCTCGGCGCGTGATCGAAAAACGTTTTTCAATCGCGGCGCGTCCTGCTGGCTTCGATCAATGCCGCGATCCGCTCGTCGACGGTCGGGCCGGCGTCGTCGGGCACGCGATCGAGCTCGGTCGGCACCGGCAGGTCCGTTGCCCAGCGCCAATCGTGCGCGCGGTCGCGCCAGCCCGGCGACATCACGTCCGCGAGCTCCTCCGGTGCCGGGTTCGGCTCATCGGGATCCCGCTCCGCGAATTCGAAGCCGCGCGTCCACCCGGACCGGTACGCCTCACGCGCGAGCTCCTCGCTCATCGCGAGCCACTCGCCCTTCGTCGCGCGCGGGTTCATCGAGGCGAACGCGCGCGCCATCTCGGCGATCCGCTCGGGCGGCTCTGGCCCCTCGAAGTACGTCTTCGAAAGCTTCTCGCCGATGCGGATCAACCACCGGCGCACCCGGTCCGAGATCACAGCTTCTCTGCCGTGCGCCCGGTGAGCGCCTGCCATCGCTTCACGATCACGTCGCAGTAGTTCGGCGACTTCTCGACCAGGCGCGCGCTGCGCCCGGTCTGCTCGGCCGCGATGAGCGTCGTGCCGCTGCCGCCGAAGACGTCCAGCACGATGCCACCGCGCACGGTGTTGTTCTGGATCGCGCGCGCGACGAGCTCGACCGGCTTCATCGTCGGGTGGTCGGTCGACTTCTTCGGCCGCGCGATCTCCCAGACCGTGTCCTGCTTGCGGTCGTCGATGAAGAAGTGACCCGCGCCCTCCTTCCACCCGTAGAAGATCGACTCGTGCCGGTAGTGGTAGTCGGCGCGCCCGAGCACGAGCGAATCCTTCACCCAGACGATGGTGTGCTTCCAGACGTCGAAGCCCTCGCGCCCGAGCACCGCCGCGAACTCCAAGAAGAGGTTCCCCGACGGCGCCGCGACGTACCAAGCCGAGCCGGGCTTCGCGAGTGAGTACGCGACGCCCAGCGTCGTGCGCAGGAACTCGCGCAGCGCCGGCGCGTCGAGATCGTCGTTCTCGATCGTCAGCCCCTCGGCCGTCCCACCCTTGTAGGCGACGCCGTAGGGCGGGTCGGTCCACACCATGTCGGCAAGCGCGCCGCCCATCACGCGCTCAACCTCGGACGAGGTCTTCGAGTCCGCGCACACGAGCAAGTGGTCACCGAGCCGGTAGAGATCGCCGACCTTCGTCTCCGCGACCTTCGGCACCGGCGGAGGCGTGTCCTCGGTGATCGTCGCGCGACGCCCCTCTTCGGACGACGCGATCATGCGCATCACCGCGTCGTCGTTGTAGCCGGTGCCGACGAGGTTGTGCTCGCTCTGCATCTCGACCAGCAGCGCGAGAAGATCCTTGTCCTCGTAGCCGGCGAGGTCGGACGTGCGGTTGTCCGCGATGAGGATCCGCTGCTCGGTCTTCGCGTCGACCTCGACCCAGATCACCGGCACCGACGCCATCCGGCGCGCCACCGCGACCTGGTAGGTGTGGTTGCCCTTGAGGATCGTGCGCGTGCTCTTCTGCACGACGATCGCACCGTAGAAGCCATTGCTGCCGACCGACTCGTCGATCGACTTGATGTTGCCGCGCCGCGCGTTGCGCGGGTGCTCCTTGAGCGTCGACGGATCGACGAGCTCGTAGCCGAGGTTCACGACCTTCGTCGCGTCAGCCTTCTTCGAACGCTTCGCAGCAACCTTCTCAGGAGCAGCCGCAGCTGCTCCGTCCATCGCCACTCGTCCCATGGTGCGCGCCTCCGCGCCCGACGGTATCAGCGGCTCACTTCGACGCGAAGCGTCCGTGGTCGTCGCGAGGCATGTCGTCGGGATCGTTGCGCTCGTTCGCGATCCGTTCGGCGAGCCTGTCGTGCGTGGCGGCCTCGTGCGTGTGATGGTCCGCGCGCTCGCGGTTGCCCTCGGCACGGTAGGCAGACGCAGCCGCGAGGTGCGCCTTCTCGGCGTCGCGGTGGCCGCTCTCGCCGTTCTGCTTCTGCGTGAGCGACTCGGCGTGACGCGCGAGATCGATCGCTGACTTCGCACCACCGCCAGCGGGCTTCGCAGCCGCCTTCGGCTCGGCCTTCGACCCGAGCTTCATCGCATCGACGTCGTGCCCGCGCGCGATCATCTCGTGCTGATTCGCACGCGCGAACATGCCTGCGTTGGTCGCCACCGACGCGGCAGACCGGTGCGCGGCCGAGGCGTCGCTGTGCATCTTCGCGGTGTCGCGACCCATCGACTTCGCCTCGCCGGCGGCCGTCGACTGGCCGAACGCGTTGCGCGCGGCCTTCTCGACCGCCTTCATGTCGGGCACCTTCGACGCCGCCCACTTCTGCACCGGAGAACTCGCCATGGTGGGATCCTACTTCGACGCGAAGCGCCCGTGCTCGTCTCGCGGGATGGTGCTCGTACCACCGCTCGCGCTCTTATCGATCGAGGTCTTGAACCCTCCACCGGCGACGTACGCCTCCTGGTGCTCGCGCGCCTTGATCGCGTGCAACGACGACTCGACCATGTGCTCGCGCGCGCGCTCCGGATTCTCAGCCTCCTTGTGCGCGGCCTCCGCAGCCATGTGCGCGTGATACGCCTCGACGTGGAGCTGCGACGCCTCGTGATCGGGCTTGCGCGAATCGGGATGCGACGCCGCGTTCGCCTTCGCTGACGCCGACTCGGCCTTCGTCGTCGCGGCCTGCGCGGCTCGGCCCAACGCCTTCTCCAGCCCCGGCACGAACTCGACACGACCCGCTCGCCGATCCGACGCCCACTTCGCCAGCGCTCCCTGATCTGCAGACGCGCGGTCGTGACTGCTCGCCTGCGCCTGGTGCGTGGCCGCTTCGGTGTGACGCCCGAGCGCGGTCGCAACCGACGCCGCGCGCCGATGTGCACCCGCCGCTTCGACGTGTGCAGCCGCACCACCGCGCTCATTGGCGACGTCCGTCGCGAGCTTCGCCGTGCCCGCTGCGCTCGAATACTTGCGGCTCATGTTCTGATCCTACTTCCCGGCGAAGCGGCCGAGCTCATCGCGGACGTATTTGTCGTCGCCCGAAGCACTCGCGTGAAGCTGCGCGCGCCCAGCGTGGTCGAGCGCCTTGGTCTTGTTGCCGGCTTCGAGCTGGAGGTTCGCAGCCTTCGCGTGCGCGTCCGCGGCGATGCGGTGGTACTCGTCCTTCTGCGACGAACCGCGCGCCTCTTCGCGACCCGCGCGCGCCGACGCATCGCTCGCCAGCTTGCTGTAGTGATCGGCCTTCTCGGGCTCGACCGCGTAGCCTTCGTGCGCGGCCTTGTCGCGCGTGTGCTCCAGCGCGTAGCGGTCGTGGTCCTTCTTGTCGCGCGACGTCGTCGCGAGCTTCGAGGCCTCCTTGTGCAGGCTCGCCGCGCGGTCGTGAAGCTTCGCGCTCTCCGCACTCGACCGGAGCTCGTTGCCGTGGTTCGCCGCCGTCGCGGACGCCTGGTCGGCCTTCGCCTTCGCGCTCGCGTAGTCGCCGCTGCGCTTCGACTCCGCCCACTTCGACACCGGTGCCTTCGCCATGGTGCCCGGGAGCCTATCCGATCGAGAGCGCCGGGAAACCCAGCTCGCTCAGCCCGTAGTTCGCGACCACGAACGCATCGAGCTCGTCGCCGGCGAAGGGGAGCTTCATCGCCTTGCCCACCGCGGCGACGTGGTTCTTGATGCCCTTGCGCGGCGCGCCGGCGCCGAGAAAGAACCGCCGCGCGGTCGAGTTGTTCACCGGCGTCGGCGCGTGCCCGAACGCGCGCCGCAGGCAGAGCCGGATCGTGCCTCCGAGCTCGCCCAGCTGGTGCGCGCCCTGCGCCATCCCATACGAGTAGTCCTCGACGAACACGTGCGTCACGCCGCGCGCGACGATCTCCACGAGCACCGCGTTCACGATGAGATCGAGCCGGTCGGCCTTCTCGTCCGGGCTCGCGGTCTTCGGCAGCTGCTCGCCGAACCGGCGCGTGCGCACGCGCGTCACGTCGAGCCCCCAGGTCGTGGCGTCGACGATCGCGACCCCCGTGCCGCGCAGCGAGAGATCGAGCCCGCAGACGATCGCGCGGAGGGGTCTACGTGCCACGACGCACTCCCTTCGACAGCGTGAGCGCCTGATCGATAGACCACCCGAGGCGTAGGCGTTCTGCGATGCAATCGGATGAAAGCCCAACCCGCTCCGCCCACGCAGCGAGGCACATCGTCTCCGACCCGAAGGTGAGCATCTTGTTGCTGCGACGGTTTCGACTCTGCTCAGTGCGAGTCGCCCAGCGCACGTTGCCGGGCTCGTAGTTGCCGTCGTTGTTCACGCGTTCGAGGGTATGCATCGCACTCGGTCGACGACCGACATCGAGCAAGAAGTTCTCGAACGAGTCGAGCCACCGCACGCACACGCGGATCCCGCGACCGCCGTAGTTCTTGAACGCGGGTTCGTTCTCGTTCGCGCAACGATTCTTGATCCCTGTCCAGACATCGTATTCAGCGGTCTTGCTCTCGCCGTGCGTCGTGACCCGCGCGAGCGTGACTTCACGATTCAAACACCCACAGCTACGCGTATTGCCGCTTGTGAGATTGCACCCGAGCACGACTCCTGTCTCGCCGCAGTCGCAGACGACTTTCCACGTCACACGCGGTCCACGATTCCCAACGCGCGCGACGACCAACAAACGCACGAATCGCTGTCCGGTGAGATCGACAAACCTCATGCGACGACGCTAGCTCGGCTCCATGCTCCATCGCGAACCACCAAGATTCGACCTGGAAGCATCTCCACCGTCTCGGGCGAATGGCTGATGATAAATGCCTGCTCCACCGAATGACGACGCGAGAGAAACGCGGCGAGGTGCGTCGCAAATGCGCGACGCAGATTACGATCGAGCGACCCGAACGGCTCGTCGATCAGCGCGACGCTCCAGGGACTACTGCGGTCATCACGCAGCCACGCAGAGGCAGCGAGTTGAATCGCTGCACCAGATAGGTCTTCGGCAGCACCCGACCGGTTGGAGAGCTCGATCTCCAACTTGTTCACCAAGTTCGGCCCGCGTGCCGTGTTGCATCGCGTGCACACTTTCACCTTCGCGCTCGTTGGGAACGCGAGCCCACATGCATCGCACGATGCCGCAAGCCCACTACCCTCACGCGACCACTTCACTCCGACCGTGAGGCCGATACCAGCAGCCGCGAGGAGATCGTTGGCCTCACTTTCGATCTCACCGAGCGCGCCCTCGGCGAGCCGGCGCTGGATCCCCTGCTTGCCGATCACGGCGAGGCAGGCGCGCGCGAGCTCGGCCTCCGTACGCAGGCTCACGAGCTCGGCCTGCAGCCGCGCGATCTCCACGTCCGCCTTCTCGACGTCCGCGATCGCTCGCTGGCGCGAGTCGCGCTCCGTGCGCAGTTCCACGACGTCGCGCTGCGCCTTCTCGTTCTCGAAGGCGAGCGTCGCGCGCGCCATCGGCGTCGCCGTGTCGAGCACCTCGATCTGCTCCTGCAGGCGCGCGGCCTCGTTGCGCATCGAGTCGAGGCGCGCGCGCTTGCGCTCGTGCTCCTGCACCATCGCGCTCGCCTCATCGGCTTCTGACCGCGCCGCGTGCGCGGCCTGATCGAGCTCCGCCGACTCGTGCATCGCCGCGGTCAGCGCGCGCGCGTGCTCGTCGCGCATCGCGTTGATCTGCACCTTCGCCGGGCACGCGATCGTCGCGACCGGGCACGCGCCGTCGAACTGCCCAGCGGCGAGCCGTCGCTTCTGCACGAGCCCGCGCTCCGCCGCCGTCGCCTTCGCGCCCCACTCGGCTGCCTCGCCACGCAGCCGATGCGCACGCTCGGAGATGTTCTCGACGTCGGCGTCGGTGATCACCGGGCGGTCGCCGGCGTCGACCTCCGCCGCGAGCGCCTTGCCGTCCGCGACGAGGGCATCCAGGCGCGTCTTCGCGTCCTCGGCGGCCAGGAGCCGCTCGTTCGCCTCGGACGCTTCACGCGCGCTCTTGAGCCGGGCGTTGGCGGTGCCGAGGTCGGCCTCGCACGTCGCCTGGTCGTCCTTGAGCTCGGCGAGCGTCACCGCGTTCTGGTCCGCGAGCGCGCGCGCCCGCAGCTCGGTCTGGATCGAGAGCGCGCGGTCCGCCTTCTCGGTCTTCTCGACCAGCGCCGAACACGCGTCGCGCTCGGTCTGCTCGGCGTCCTGCAGCGGCCCCATCCGGAGCCACTCGGACACGAGCTCCATGCGCGGCCCGGCCTCCATGAGCACGATGCGCCCCATCGCGCGCTGCTCGAAGTAGGAGCTCGCGCGGAAGTCCTTCGCCGTGAGCCCGATCGCCAGCACGATCGCCTTCTCGGCCTCGTCGCCCATCGCGGCCGCGCCACCGTTCGCCGGGTACCACCAGACCTTCGTCGCGGTGGAGCCGCTGCGCGTGCGCGTGATGCGTGCGCCATCGTCGAGCGTGATCACGACCTCGCCCGACGTCTCGCCCTCCGAGATCCAGCCGTTCGCCTTCGGGTGCACGTGGCGCCCGTAGAGGCCGAAGTCGATCGCGCGCAGCAGCGAGCTCTTGCCCGCCCAGTTCGAGGCGTCGGGGTTGTCCGAGCGCTGCGCGACGATCGCGTAGGTCTTGGCTTCGAGGTCGAGCGTGTGCTCACCCCGAAACGGCTCCCAGTTTTTCAGCTTGATCGATGCGATGCGCACGCGTGCCTCCTACAGCCCAACTTCGTCGAGCCGCGCTTCCACACGCGCGAGCAGCGCCGCGCGATCCGGGTGACTCGATGCCGCGACGATCTGCTTGCCGACGTCACGCGCGGTCACCTTCTGCGCGTGGCGCGCGCGCTGCTGCGTCACGACCTCGCTTCGCCGCGTCGGCAGCAGCCGCACCGCGAGAGCGCCCGACGTCATCACGAGCTCGCGGATCGTCGCGACGACTTCACCCGGGCAGTCGAGCGGCGGCCGCAGTCGCACGATCGCCCCCTTGAAGTCACCGACGCCGGCCTGCCCTTTCCACAATCCGTGATCGGCGTCGATCGTCACGAGCCGCGACGCACCGATCTCGACGTGCTCGATGCGCCCCACCGCGGAACGTTCCGCGGTCGTCTCGATCTTCTTCCTCGACATCTAGACCTCCACGACGATGTAGCCAGGCCGGTGCCGCTCTTCGCCGAACGTGAGCCGCGCGAGCGAGCCGACGACGTGCAGCTCGATCTGCGCCCCGGGGTTGCCGACGCACGCGCGACCGCCCTTGAGGAAGTAGCTCGCGCGTTCGTGGTAGTGGCCCGAGATCACGCACGCGACTTGCGGCAACGCCTCGATCGCCTCGATCGGCAACGTGCGCTCGGCCCCGCGGGGCATCTCGGTCGACTCCTCGCCGGGATCGATCCCCGGGATCGTCAGGTGCGAGAAGATGACCAGCGGCTTGGTCGCGATCGCCGCGAGCTCACGCACGCGCGCCGAGTAGTCGATCGCCCCCGAGACGTGCGGCAGCATGAGCAGGTCGTGCGACCAGTCGTGCCGCCCCGTCGCGATCCCCGGCACGTCGTACACCTCAGCGATCGCGTGCAGCGGCGAGAGCGACGTCGTTCCGTTGCCGTCGTGGGCGACGTCGTGGTTGCCCGCGAGCCAAAGCGAAGGAATGTCGGCGCGTTCGAGCGCGTGCGCGATGTGCACCGCCACGCGCGCGCACCGCAACACCACCGGCCCCGAATCGGGGTCGCAGAGATCGCCCGCAAAGACGAACGCGTCGGCCGCGATGCGGCTCGCGTGCGCCGCGGCTTCGAGCATCCCGCGCTCGATCTCTGCGAAGCGCGAGACGCCCGCGGTCGTGTGATCCAAGTGAGCATCACTACAAACAACGATATTCATCTCGGCCACCTCGTCGTACGTTGCATCTGCTCTTTCGGAGTCGACCACTTGCAGTTGCCCGGCTCGTACCCGCGGTCGTTGTCGATTCGGTCGATGCTGTAGAGCGCTCGACCTCCACGCGTCACACCGGGAGGCCGCTCTCCCATGTCTGCCAGGAAGTTCTCGAAGACGTGCCACCGTTCGCAGACGGTGATGCCGCGCGCACCGTACGTCTTGAACCGCGGATCGCGTGGGTTCTCGCATCGCGCGAGCATGTGACGCCACGCGACGTGCAACGGATGAACCGCACCCTTGCGCGCGTAGCCGTGACGAGCGCGCCCGTGGAGTTGATCGGTGCGCGCGCACCCACAACTGATCGTCGCACCACTGCGAAGATGACGAGTGAGAATGGTGCAAACCTTCCCGCAGTCGCACACGCATATCCACGCGACGCTTTTCGACCCGATACCGACTCGCACATCGCGACCCGCGATGAGTCGACCGAATCGTTGACCGGCAAGATCAACAAACGCGGGCATCGCTCACTTCTTCTTCGCGCTCTTCTTCGGCATCAGTGCTTCAAGTGCCGCACCGAGTTGCATCTTCTGAAGTCGAGCGACTTCGCGTTGTAGGTACCAGATTCCCTTCTTGAGATCCTCGATCTCGTCGCCCTTCTCGCCGGCGCGCCACACGTACTTTACCGCGTTGCCGCGGTTGAAATTCATGTGCTCGACGATCTCGATGCACTCGACCCCGCTCGCGTGCGCGTTGTAGTGCGATGGGTGGTTGACCTTCTCGTCGCTCATCGCCGTGCTCCTTCATCGAAAAGCGCCAGCGTGCGCGGGAACACCGGCGCGAGGAGCTCGTGGACCGCGTTGCCGTACTGCCGAATCTCCCACTGCGCGCCGACGTTGCGATCCGAGCGGAGCGTGAGGAACGCGAGCCAGTTGCGCAGGTTCGCGCTCGCGCGCATCCGCGAGTAGCGCCCCACCGGGATCACGATGCGCGCGACCTCCTTGGGAATGCCGAGCGCGAGCCCCTTCTGGTAGACGGCCTCGCACCGCTCGTAGATGCGCGCGACGTCTTCGAGCCAGTCGAGCGCGGCCGCGTGCGTGAGCGAGCTCGCGCCGTCGATGGCGTTGGCCTGCTTGTTCGCGCCGTTCACGACCAAGCACCGGTCGACCGTCGGCATGTAGCTGACGTCGGGGAGCGGCGTGTAACGCGCGCTCATCTCGTTGTAGCTCTGCGTGCGGTGCCGGTGCCACTCGCGGAACACGAAGATCGGCGCCTGCACCTCGATGATCGCGCCCGCCATCTCGAACGGCGTCGCGTGCGCGTTCTCCCAGAGGAAGCGCAGCAGCTTCTCGTCGCCCGCGCGCATCTCGATCGTCTCGCCGCCGCTCGGGAGCTTCGACGGCACGCGCACCGGCTTCGGGCCCCACCCCTCGAACCCCTTCGCGGTCGACATCCGAGCGGCCTCGATGATCCGCTCATCGCTTCCCCACGTCTCGACGACGCGCACGTACCCGTGGTCGAGCAGCTTGATCTCGCGTTGCATCACGCCACCCCTTACTCGCCGATGCGCTCGACGAGCTTGTAGCCCGTCGACGTCGGTCGGAAGCGATCCACTCTCACGCGAGTCGTGCGACCGGTGTCGATGATCATCTCGCCTTTCGTCGTGTGCACGCGCTTGTGCACACGGCACGTGGCGATCTTCCCGTTGTAGGGGGTAGCGCTACTCACCTTCTCGACAACGAGCCAACGGCTCGG
>Ga0214192_1000136_pt1 | contig 43102 bp, 28 predicted proteins | sample TroBogEpilimnion_44_FD_153030 | JGI IMG/M metagenome (GOLD analysis project Ga0214192, IMG submission 153030) | Freshwater microbial communities from Trout Bog Lake, WI - 29JUL2008 epilimnion | ecosystem: Environmental > Aquatic > Freshwater > Lake > Epilimnion/Euphotic zone | place: Trout Bog... | reverse complement strand
TGGCACGCGAGGCTGCGGCACGGGCTTCGGAGGTGGTTCTTTTCATACCGACCACATTGTGGACCCGCGCGGGCGGGGAGTGGCAGGGCACGGCGGGAAGTGGTTGATATGCGGGGGAATAAAGTTGGGCGAGTGGTGTGACCGGCGCTGATCGGTCGATCACGAACCTGGGGGAAGCGGCCGGAAACGGTAGTAAGTTCCGAATTGGTGACGGTACATTCGCTGGCCGGCTAACCATTTGAAGCCGAGGTTTCTGATGGCAATATCAGCCGAGTTCGGAGTCGCTGTTCCAGTCGAGACTGTTGTCGCTGGCAGTAACCGGCGACATGATTGGCGTGAATCCGGAACAAGTTTGCCCGTGACCTGCAGCCATCTGTCGTCCGGGTGCCGCCTAAATTTGTCGCACAGCTTTTTCCCCGGTAATGAACTGGGCGGCGAGCCGTCAGGCGGCGCGAGATTTGGAGCCACCGGCACGCGAGGTTGAAGCGCGGTGACGAGGCGGCACGGTGACGATGCGGCATGGTGAGTTCACCGGGAAGCAGAATTCGGTCCCCGGCGGCCGGAACTTCCCGAGAGGGCGCGATGCCGGGGGCGATCCCGCCGAACTCAGCGAACGATGAGTTTTCCCTTCAGCATTTTCATGCCGCATTCGAAAACGAGCGGGCCGGTCTTTAGAGGCGTAATATCGACGACGACCGTTTGACCGGGGGGAAGCTCTTTCCTGACACCGAGGTCGGGGAAGACGACTTCGCGGGCGCAGTTGGCGGCGTTGGGGCGAAAGAATGCCAGCTTCATGGGCTGGCCGGCTTTCGCCTCAATTTCCGCGGGGTCGAAACCTACCATGGTGATGTTGACCAGCACCGAACCAGGAGGCGCGTGTGGCACCGGCATGACGTTCGCGTCCACAGGGGTTGGGCGGGACAACGAACCGGACGAGGTGAGAGAAGGCGCAACTTTCCAGGCGAGAACGCAGGCGAGCGCGACGACGACGAGGTACAGTGCCTGACCTTTGCTGATGCTGGCGCCCATATAGAGATTTTAGCTGCTGGAATTCAAAAGTCTTCGGGCCGGCGGCTTGGCGCCGCGCGATCCCGAAGCTGAGTGCCGCGCCGGGCATCGGCGGGAAAGAGCCCGCCGCAGTACCGGCGGCGCTACGGGATCCGGGCGCCGGTGTCGACCCAGCGACCGAGAAGCGAGCGTTCCTCATCCGTCATGCCGCTCATATTGGCGAGGGGCATGGTGCGCTCGACGGTTACGCTCGCCTGAATGCGGCGGGCCCACTGTTTCATCTGCGCGGCGGTATCGAGCATGACTCCTTTCGGAGCGATCGGGAAGGCGCGGCTGGCAGGGTGCGCAGAGTGACATTCGACGCAGCGGCGGTCCACCACCGCGCGGGCTTCGGCGTAGCTGACGGGCTTGCCGCAGGACGTGAACACAACGGCTGCCAGAGTGCCCCACAAGGCCGCGGTGAAAAGCGCAGCGGATCTCACGACGGGGAGAGTGAGCGCAGCAGGCGTCGCAGGCGCCAGCTGAGCCGCTCCCAGGGCCAGGTTGGCGTGTCTTCCACCAGGACGAGGAGCTGTCCGTTGGCGTGAGCGGTGCAGTTAAAGTTATTTTCCGACGCCCGGGTGAAGGGGATGCGGAGGCTCTGGCCGGGCATCAGGAGGGTGGGCCCGAAGGTTTGGGGCACGTCGTCGGAGTTTTTCAGCGTCAACACGTTATGAATGCCGACCACCAGATCGATCTCCGACGGCAGCAGGTCGTGATGGTCGCCGGCCATATGACGGGCGAAGGTGCCCTTCGGAATTTCGAAGAGCTCTTCCCGTGAGTCGAAGGTGACGGGCCAGAGCGACGCGATGAGGACGGGAGTGAGGAACAGGCCGGCGACGATGACGGCGAGCCGTCGATGCGGGCGGGCGGGAGCGGGGGCAGCACCGGGGATCATGAGACGGTCTTCCGTCACACCGTGGCCGTCAACAGGAGCCGAAGGTCGTGCACGATGTCGTCGACCGGCGTATTGAAGGGCACGAGCCCGCGGAGCCTTCCCTGGCGGTCCACCAGATAGAGGGACGACGAATGGTCCATGGCGTAGGGAAGCGCGGGATTGCGGGAATGCACCTGTCTGGCGACGGCGCCATAGGATTTCAGCACGGACTGGAGGTCTTCGGGAGCACCGGTGGCGCCGAGGAAGCCCGGGTTAAAGGCAGTCAGGTGTTCGCGCAGACGTTCGGGATTGTCACGCGCGGGATCGACCGTGATGTAGATCAGCTGGACGTCGCTCGCCGCATTGCCCAGGCTCTTAAAGGCCGCGGTCAGGTGGGAGAGCGTGACCGGGCAGACATCTTCGCAATAGGTGTAGCCGAACTCGACGATGACGACTTTGCCGAGATAGTCATGCAGGCTGAGCTTTTTGCCACCGGAGCCGTCCAGAGTAAAAGCGGGCGCTTCGTGCGGAGGCTCGAAGGTGCCGGAGCGAAAGCCCTTTTCGGTGGCAACCGGCGGTTTAAATGCGAAGTGGCTTACCAGCGTCAGGAGAGGAAGAAGCAACGCGGCGGCGAGAAGCGTTTTCTTCATTGAGCCATCACAGCGCGATGCGGGCCGCCTGCGCGGCCTTCACGAAGCGCTCATCGACGTAACGGTCGAAGGCGACGGGACTCTTGAGCGTTCCCGCCTGTACGGAGAGCTGCATAAGTTCGTCGAACTCTTCCCGGATGAGGCGCAGATCTCCATAGGTAACGCGGTCGGCGGGGTTGTCCATGACGTACTGGATGATCGCCCTGTCCTGATTGAAATACTTTTTGTCGGCCGCGATGCCGGCGGCGCGGGCGCGGTGGCTGCGCTCCGCATCGAGCCAGTGGCCTGCGCCCTGCACGTAGTTGACGAGATCCTGCACGAGGGCGGGGTTCTGATCGATGAGCTCCTGGCGCACGGTGAGGACGCAACACATATAGTTGGGCCATTCGTCGCGCGTCATGCGCAGGGGCGTGGCGTATCCGGCGCGCTGGGCGGCGGCGCCGAACGGTTCACCGACGCAGTACGCGTCGACGGCGCTGGCGAAGAGCGCGGCGGGCATATCGGGAGGCGCCATTTCGACGATCCTGACGTCTTTTTCCGTCATGCCTTCCTTGGCCAGCATCTTACGGAGAAAGAGAAAGTCGACGGCAAAGCGGCTGGGGATGGCGACGCGCTTGCCGGCGAGGTCCTGAAACTTGCGATGGCCAGAGTCGGTGCGCACCATGATGACGGCACCCGACCGGTGACCGACGGAGACGATTTTGACCGGAACGCCCTTCGTAACAAGATCCATCACCAGTGGCGCGAGCATGTAGCCGGCGTTGATCTGGCCGGAGATGAGCGATTCCTTGATCTCGGGCCAGCCGGGGAAGCGTTTGTAGTCGAAGTTGGCTCGCGTGAAGGTGGTTTCGAGATTGCGCGCTTCGCAGGCGATGGGAAGAGTGAGGTTGCAGGTGACGGGTAACCCGCCTACTTGCAAGGTTTGGAGATGATCGCGCGAACGAAGGCTGTCGCGGAGTTCAGCCCAGTTGACGTTGAGCCAGGCGTGCAAGGCGCTGACTCCGACCGTCCAGGCCCCGACCCCGAGGAAAACGCGCCGTCCGGTGTTCATTTCTGAATATTTAACTCTGCGCCTGCCGGGCTGTCAACGGATCCTAGTGATTAGTGATTAGTGATTAGTGATTAGTGATTAGTGATTAGTGATTAGTGATTAGTGATTAGGCGCGGCGTCACCAGGGACACCGGGGTCGGATACACGATCCGGGCCTTTCCGGATGGTGCGGGCGGTAGCGGGGCGGAGTGCCGCGATGCGGGCGGATTTGCGGTCAGCCGTGGGCGCGTGCGACTGCCCGACGATTGCACCGCCATTCGACTGAAAACAGGGACCTTCACGACCGTGAACGAGACGAACGAGCTGACTTGGTATGCCATTTCGGCGGCACGGTGCCGGTCGCCGGCAAGGGAGAACACGGCTTCCGCACGGAGCGGCACCAGTTCGGCGTCTCCTGGCGGGGCGCAGAACAGCGGAATTTGGGACGGGATGACGCTCGCCGGCAACTGCGTCAGGCAACGGCATGCGGCAGCTGGATCCTTGCCGCCAATGCCGCGCGGCGATAGACTTGGGCGATAACATGCGACTCTCCGCGGGCGACAAGCTTGGTCCGTACCTGATCCTGGAAATGATCGGCAAGGGCGGGATGGGCGAGGTGTATCGCGGCACCGACACGCGTCTCAACCGGCCCGTCGCGATTAAGGTTTCCTCGCGCGAATTCAACGACCGTTTCGAGCGCGAGGCGCACGCCATCTCCGCGCTGAACCATCCGAATATCTGCACGCTCTACGATATTGGCCCCGACTATCTGGTGATGGAGTTCGTGGAGGGCGACCTTCTCACAAAGATGATCGGGAGCGGGCAGTTGCCGCTGGATAAGGCCGTGGCGTACGGGATACAAATCGTGGACGCGCTCGCGGCCGCGCACGCCAAGGGCATTTTTCATCGAGACCTCAAGCCGGGCAACATCATCATCACGAAAAATGGCGTGAAAGTGCTGGATTTCGGGCTCGCCAAACTCAGCTCGGAGCGGCTGGCCGGCGTGCCGGCCGATCAGATGGACACTCCGCTGACGAACGCGGGCGCGGTTCTCGGAACTCCGTATTACATGGCCCCGGAGCAACTGGAAGGCAAGGACACCGACGAGCGCTCCGACATTTTTTCCTTCGGCATCGTGTTCTACGAGATGATCACGGGGCAGCGTCCGTTCACGGGAGACACGCAGGCGGCGGTGCTGGCTGCGATCCTCAAGGATCCGCCCGCTCCGATGAGCCAGAGTAAGACGGGCGTGCCGCGCTCGCTGGAACGGCTGGTTCGCAAGTGTCTCGAGAAGAAGCCCGACGATCGCTGGCACTCGGCGCGCGATTTGAAGCCGGCGCTGGAATTGATCGACCTGGACGCACCGACGGCAGGCAGCGGCAGCAGCAGCGGCCCAACGACGGCTCCTGTTCCGGTGAGCGAGCCGGGCCGTAAGCGCTGGTTGTGGCCGGCTGTTGCCGCGGTGTTTTTTCTGGCGGCGGTGACGGCTACAGCGCTCTATCTGACGAAGCCATCGGCGCCGGCCCGCGCCACGCGCTTTCAGGTCACGCTGCCCGAGGGCATTCAATTTAACGAAGCCGTATCGCTGTCGCCCGACGGCCACAAGCTGGTATTCAATGCTACCGGATCAAAGGGAGGCCTGTGGATTCGCGATCTGGAAAAGCTGGAGTGGCGGAAATTGCCGGACACGGAAGATGCATTTGGGCCATTCTGGTCTCCGGACAGCCGGTTCCTCGCATACGGCTTAAAAAAAGAGCTTCGGAAGATCGACGTCTCGGGCAGCCCGCCGCTTACCGTGTGTTCGTCGCCGTTTAACGTGGGAGCCGGAAGCTGGAGTCGCGACGATGTCATCATCTTCGACAGCCTCGGTGGCGGGGTTATTCGGCGGGTTTCGGCGGCAGGCGGCATACCTGCGGATGTTACCGTTTTGGACAATTCGCGCAAGGAAATCACGCATGCTTTACCCGTTTTCCTGCCGGACGGGAAGCATTTTCTGTACCTTCGAGCGGCGACGGCGGCGGCGAACTATGGAATTTATGCCGGCTCCCTGGATGCCAGGCCGACCGAGCAATCCAGAGAACGGATTCTGGACACCAGGCTCGCCGCCCGGTACGCCGACGGCAACCTGTTTTTCGTGCGCGACGGGAATTTGATGGCGCAGCCATTTGACGCCGGGAAATTACAACTGCACGGCAACCCCGCTGCCGTCGCAGAGCATGTCATGTTCCTGCACTTGAATGCTTTTTTTTCCGTTTCCGACGCCGGCGTTCTGGCGTACCGTTCCGATGGAGCCAATATGACAAACCTCCAGACCACCTGGTTTGACCGGGAAGGAAAAGTCACCGGAACGTTTGCGCAGCCTGGTCCCGATCATGGTCTTGCCTTATCTCCAGACGCCGAGCGGGCCTCCGGACGCGACGCGGATAGTTTTCATGACGGGGATATCTGGCTGCTGGCTTTTGCGCGCGGCGTGCGCACGAAGGCTACCTTTCGCCGGTCGCGCGGAACGTTCCCTGTCTGGTCTCCGGACGGAAGCCGCTTAGCGTTTGCGGCGGGTGAGGCTCTGGAAACGATCTATGAAAAAGCGGCAAGTGGAACCGGGGATGAAAAGGAATTATTGCGCACCCCGGTTTACAGCGAACCCACGAGTTGGTCGCACGATGGGCGATTCCTGCTTTTTACCTCCCATTCGGCGAAAGCCGGCTTCGACGTGTCGTTGCTCCCACTCGACGGCAATCGCAAACCTGTCGTTCTCCTGGGAACGGATTTCGACGAAAAGGCAGGCAGGTTCTCGCCGGACATGCGCTGGATTTCGTACCAATCGAACGAGTCCGGGCGGGACGAGATTTACGTCCGGCCATTTCACCCCTCGGGACCCAACGGGCCCGCGTTCGGTGAAGAGAAATGGCAGATTTCGAGGGACGGCGGCACGGAAGCGAAGTGGCGCGGCGACGGCAAGGAACTCTTCTTCCGCGCTCCCAACGGCTCTCCCATGGCAGTGGACGTGAACGGAAACGGCGCGACGCTTCAGGCCGGAGTTCCGAGGCAATTGTTCGCAGCTCCGCCGAATACGGACTGGGACGTAACCGCCGACGGCAAGCGGTTTCTGATGGCCGTGCTGCCGGGCCCGCAAGGAGGACAAGTGCCGATCACTGTGGTCCTCAACTGGCAGGCGGATCTGAAAAAGTAGGTCGGAATGCCAAGGGCCAGGTGCGCGGCGCGTGCGCGCACCTGGCAATCTAACCCAGGCACAACAGAGATCGATTACTCGCGCTTCACACCCTCGACGATGCTCGCCCCGAAGTTATCCTGAAGCGGCGTGATCTTTGAAATCCTGAGCCCGGCTGCCTCGTACAATCTCCGCCACTGGTCCTCGGTTCGTTCCTTCCCTGTAATCGCCACCAGCATTTCCAGGTCCAGCATCCTGGATGGAGCGCTTCCCGTATTTCCCATGGGCGGAAGCATGGCGTCGATGCAAATCACGCGCCCTTCGCCCAGCATGGTCTCCTGGCAGCTTGTCAAAAGGCGGAGGGCGTTCAGGGTCGACTCGCCGGCGTCCATGGCTTCGACACCGTGACGCGCACGACGCTAAATCAGGTGAGTTACATTACCCGGCGGATGCCTATAGAGCAAGGCAAGTTATCAGGCGACATCGGAATTCGTTATCAGAGTATTCCTCGGCGGGACGAACGATCGAATCAGATCGGCAAACGCATCATCGATCAGAAGCGGAACATGCGGAAGATGGGACCGCCATGATTATCCAGCGTGGCCTCAGTATTTTAGGCGCGCCAATGCGCAACACCGCCTGCCCGGCGCGCCGCACTCTCATCACTTAGGCGATGGCGGAACGTACCCGGCGCGACCAATCGGGGATCGGGACAAAGGATCGGAAGTGCTTCTTAGTTACATCAGGGGTCCAGTACCGGATCCGTTGCGTGGTATTACGATCACCCGTACCCTTGAGTTTCGTTAGCTATCGATATGTTAACGAGTTTGTCATTCGGCAACTCAGAAGCAACGAATTACTGGTGGGCAACCAGTTTATTGAATGACTACGAGGATGGATGAATGCGAAGATTACTCCAAACAAGTGCAGTGTTCCTGTTCAGCACTCTGTTTTTGAGAGCGGGCAACATTCCTCTGTCCAGTTGCAGCCTGATCACCCCGTCTAACGGGGCCGGCGGATTTACCTGTAATCTTTATCCCTCGGATGTAAATGGAAACTTTAACGGGAACAATGTAGTGGTTCCGTTTCCCGCAACCTGGAATTCCGCGAGCGATCCGATCACGTCGGGCTACGTTGTGCTGAGCAATCAGCCGGCAAATATAGTCACCGATATCAATAATTTTTACGGCAGTTCCGATTCCAACGAGGCGGACTGGACGCAGATTATCGAATTCACAGACCACAACGGTCAGATATCCGCGTACGGCGCGACGCAGATCATTCTCGACAACGTGGGATGCAATACCCTGGGGAGCAGCGACCAGAGTTGCTATCCCGCGTACTCCACACTGATGGCCACTGCCGATTTTGAAGTGGAACCGGTCAACGGCATCTTTGTGTACGACCCCTGCCCGGGCTGCTCCACCAGCCACGTGTACACGGCTAACTTAATCACCGGAAATTCCACAGTACCGGAGCCGGCGACGTTCGTATTTGCCGCCGGAGGATTTGCTCTTCTTGCCGGGCTGCGTAAGTTCGCGCGGCAATACTCCGCCTGAGCAATCACGGGGCAAAGGAAACGGCCGCCCGAAAGCGGCCGCTGTGTTCTGAAGTTACAATTGTCCGAAGTTATTCCGCTTTTTACTGCGTACAGGACCGCACGCGATGCGGGCGGCTTGTGCAGCCGCCGCAAGCGCGTGACGACTGGTCGTTCTAGAAGATCACCTTGAGAGCCAGGGTGATGCTACGGCCGGAGCCGACTTGATTAGATATCTGGCCGGCGATGGGATTGAGCGCAGCGGGCGTGGTCGCCGTGCCGCCATTGAGGAAGATCTGCGTGGCGTTGCTGGCGCCGTTCCCGTTGAGGTTCAGATTGGGGTGATTGAACAGGTTGGCAATCTCGGCGCGGAACTGAACGTCGAACAATTCGGAAACCTTTGAAATCCTCGTGTCCTTCAACAGGCCCAGTGCCATGTTCCGGTAGGCGGGGCCAACGACCGTAGTCCGCCCCAGATTGCCGAGTGTTCCGACGGCCTGCAGCGAGTAACAGCCCGGGTTGAACCATTCGGCGATGTTGGGCTGCGCGGGGTAGACGCTGCAGCCGGCGACGAAGTTGGGACGATTCACGCCACCGGAGTTTCCAGACAGACCCGAGCGGTCGAAGCCGGTATAGATGGTGGTGGGAGCGCCGGTATTCATGGTCCAGACACCGGTCAGCTTCCAGCCTTTGACGAACTGGTTTTTGGTGAACGGCAGCTCATACACGGTGTTTGTGCGGAAGACCTGAGTGCGGTCGAAGGTGGAGCGGCCGCGGTCCAGCTTCGTGTTATAAGGATCCTCGATCTGGACGTTGTTGCCGATGGCGGTGTCCTGGGAGAACGACGAGCCGTAGTCCAAAGACCGCGAATAGGCGTAGGAAATCTGGCTGGAGAAGTGATTGGCAAAGCGGCGGGTGACGCTCACCTGCAGGGCGTTGTAATCGGAGTTGCCGGTGGTTTGCCGCATCCCGAGACCGCTCAGGCTGGCGTTTACGCGGGGATTCGGCGTGGTGTTTCCGTTGGAAGCGAGCGTACCGAAGACGCCGTTGATGAGAAGCGCCGGGTTCATATCGACGGTCTGTAGCAGATGGACGCCGCGCGAACCGACATAGGCGACCGTCATGATGGTTCCTTTGTAGATATCCCGCTGGACATTCATATTGAACTGCATGGCGTAGGGAGTGCTGGTTTTGCCGTTGCCGTAGAGCAGGCCGGCCGTCAGCGTGGGCGTGGGCGGGGTCACGGGGTTCAGGAAGATCTGGTACGGATTCGGCCACGGCGCAGTATTCACGTTGACGGAGGTAAAGGGGAAGCTGCCGAAGTAGGAGGGCAGAATAATATGACCCGTCATGACGTCATAGAAGATGCCGAAGCCGCCGCGGATGGAGGTCTTGTGATCCGAGAACGGATCGAAAGCAAAGCCGAAGCGGGGGGCGAAGTTCTTATTGGTCGGGTTATTGGCGAAAGCGGTCGGAATCTGCACCCAGGTTTTGTTGGTCGTGGGGCTCGGGAAGTTCCAGAAATTGTTTCTCCGCTCCGAGGGATTGGCGGCCCATTCGTATCGCATACCGATGTTGAGCGTGAGACGCCGCGAAACTTTCCATTCGTCATGAATGTAGGGCGTCACCAGTCGCTCCGTCATATCGCGGTTTGCGTAGTTCTGACCGGGCACGGGGGCGTTCAGTTTGCCGGGCAGCCCCTGGAGGAACGTCAGCATGGTGGAAAACGTAATCGCTCCGCCTGGCGCATTGACTTCCTCGGCGAAATCCTGCGTGTAGGTCATGGCGGCGCCGAACTTGACTGAGTGGGCGCCGCGGGTCCAGATCACGTCATCCATTCCCTGGTAGCCATCCTGCGTCAGGTTGAACGGAACCGTCTTGGCGGGGCCGAGCGTGGTGTTGACGATGGAAAACTGGGCATCCAGCGTCGAACCCGGAATCAGTTGCAGTGGAGGAAAGCTCGGGGTATTCTGCGTGCCGGTTTCCCGGGGGCGCAGAAAGCTGACGCGGGCAAGGTTGATCATGCTGGGCGAGATGGTGTGGCGCTCTTCGAGCGTGGCGTACCAGTTGGACGTTGCGTCCTTTTCGGTGAAGACGCCGACGGCGTCGGTCTGGAGCCGGTACGCCTGCTCACCGATCACGCGGAGGAAGATGGTGTCGCGATCGGACAGCGTGTAGTCGAGGCGCCCCAGCGTGTAGTTATCGTGGTTGACCTGCGGGTTCAGCTGCGTCTCAACACCTAACCCGGTAGGCAGTCCGTTGGAAAGGCTAAGCACCTGGGCAGTCGGCAGCAGATTCATGATGGGCTGAATGCCCTGCGCGAAGCCGACGTAAGCGAGTCCGGTGGCTGCATTACAACCGAAAGAAGTACCGGCGATCTTGCAGGGCAGGTAGCCCAGCTTGGCGTTGGCATCGGGAACGTTCTGATTGATCGAGGTGGAGCTTACGGCCTGACGCGTTGCTTCGTAGTTTAAGAAGAAGAAAAGCTTGTTCTTTTTGATGGGGCCGCCGATGGTGCCGCCCGCGACGATGGTCCGCGACGGAGGAACTTTGGCGACGGTCTGCCCGGGGAGGACAACCGAATCGAATTCGCCACGTGCGTTCAGGGCGCTGTTGCTGAGAAAAGTGTACGCGGAGCCGTGGAAGGTGTTGGTTCCGGATTTACTCGCGGCGTTCACCACGATGCCATTGCCGCCGAACTGCGCGGTATACGTATTGGTGAGAACCTGGAACTGCGAAAGAGCTTCGATGCCGGGCGAGAAGCCGGTGGCGCCGGAACCCGCCGATTTACCGTTGAAGGTAGTCAGATTCGTGCTGTCGATGAGGAAGCCGAGACCGGTGGGGCGGGAGCCGGACACGGTGTAATTGGCCTGCTGTCCATAGACGTTGCCGCCGCCCTGAATAGAAGCAACGCCGGGGGCGAGGTTAATCAGGTCGACGAAGTTGCGGGCCGTTCCCATCGGCAGATCGGCGATTTGCTGCTGGTCAAACGTGACGCTCAGGGCGGTGGTGGAGGTGTCGACCTGGGAGACGACGGAATCGACGGTGACCACCTGACTGGCCTGACCGACGGGGAGTACGATGTCGACAATCGATTCTTCGCCGACGGAGGTCTGGATACCGGCGCGAACCACGGTTTCGAATCCGGGATGAGTTACGCGAACTTCATAGTTACCGATAACTACTTCCGGCGCACGATACAGACCGGCGGAGTTACTGGTGAGATTTTCGGTGACACCTGTATCGAGATTCTTCACGGCGACACTTGCGCCCACAACCGTTGCACCCGATGCATCTGTCACGGTGCCGGAAATGGTGGAGGAGCTGGTCTGGCCAAACAGCGACGGGGCGCTTATTGCCAGCACGAAAGCCGCAAAAGCGAGATAGTGGCGTGTCCGTGTCGTGCGTTGCATCGTGAAAACTCCCTGTCTTTATTTACTGGAAATGAATCGCGGACATTAAGTCAGGCGTAACCGCAGCCTGCCCGGCTAACCCAACATGTAACCGAACCGGAATAACACGGCTCGACGCTGGCATCAACGTGCGAATTGGCCTGCGTTGCCGTTCTGTCAATTTACTACGAACAGGGCATGGAAGCAAGACGACGGCAGTGCACCACGGCGGCGCGAATTCAGATCCCGAACCGGCGTCGTGGCCCCGTGTTTCCACGCTCCCTTGTCCATGTGTCCCCTTTGACACCGGGGCAGCGGAGTTATAGCATTTCCGCCAGCCTGCTCGGACGAGCAGGAAACCGAGGACAGGGAGGCTACCCATGATGAGCAGAATTTCGCGAATCCGGCGGATTGCCGGGCTGACCGTTTCGATACTGATTGTGAGCGTTCAGTTTTTAGTGGGGCAAACCAGCACGTCGATCATTTCGGGCACGGTCACGGATAGTTCCGGCGCGGTCGTTTCGGGCGCGCAGGTGAACGTGAAGAATGTCGGAACGGGCATTGTCACCGGCCTGACCAGCGACGCGCAGGGGCGATTCCGCGCCTCGGAAATGATTATCGGCGACTACGAGGTGCAGGCTTCTCACGCGGGCTTCCAGACCGTTGTTCGCAAGGGAATCACGACGACCGTGGGCGGCGAAGCGATTGTCGATATCGCACTGGCGGTCGGGCAGTCGCAGCAGGTTGTCACGGTGGACGCGCAGGTTTCGCAGGTCGATACGACGACGTCCGCCATCAGCAATACGGTTACGAGAACGCAGATCGAAGAACTTCCGATGGGGTCGCGCAACCAGACGGATCTTCTCGGACTGGCGCCGGGAGTGGGCTACGTCATTCCGGTGGGCGGAGCCAATTACGGCAAGCAGGATAACTATTCGATTTCCGGAGCGCGGCCCAACGGCATCCTGTTTCTGATCGACAACACGAATCTGGAAACGTATAACGGGCATTCGACCGGCTCGGGAGCGACGGGCGCCACGCTCGGTCTGGAGGCCATCGGCGATTATCAGACGCTGACCAATACTTACAGCGCGCAGTTCGGCGGCAACGGCGGACTGGTGAACGCGGCGAGTAAATCCGGCACGAACAACCTTCACGGGTCGGCTTATTTTTATCTCACGAATTCGGATGTACTGACGGCGCGGAGTCCGTTTGCCACGTTCATCCGGCCGGGCGATACCATTGCCAAGGCGCCGCCTTCTCACAAGGGTCTTTTCGGGGGCAGTCTGGGAGGACCGATCCAGCGGAACAAGGCATTCTATTTTGCAAACTATGAGGGAATCCGGCAGGGCTCGGAGAACGAAAGTATCATGACCGGAGTGCCCGACATCAATGCGCATGCGGGGTACCTGCCCTGCGCGACCGCGGGTCCGAAATACGGCTGCAATGCGTCGACAGGCCTCGCGTATGTTGGGGTACCGGCAACGATCGCGCCGCTGCTGGCGCTGTTTCCGGTGGGTGCGACGACGTCTTCGGGAGTGGGAAACGCAGTGAGTGTGGTGCCGACCTCCAGCCAGGACAATTATCTGCTGACGCGGTTCGATTACACGTTTTCGGCAAGGGATTCGTTGTTTGTCCGTTATGTCAGGAATACGGCGCTGGCGCTGACCTTACAGCAGATTCCGCTGGTGCAGGAAGCTGACCGGACGGCAAATCACTTCGTGACGATCGAGGAAGATCATGTGATCTCGCCGACGCTGATTAACCTGGCGCGGATCAGTTTTCTGCGACCGTATGAGAATGCGCAAAATGTGACGGCTCCGATTCCGGCGCTGCAGGCGATTAATATTCCGGGCGCGACGCAGGGCCTGCTGACGCTGGGGAACAAGCTGACCATCGGGAGCAACAATCTGGTTCCCTATCGCATGGCCGAACAGACGTATCAGGTGATGGACGATGTGATCTGGACACACGGGGCGCACAGCATTAAGTTCGGAGGGCTGTATGCGGTGGTGGCCGATTTTTCGAACCAGGGCACGACGGGCGCCAACTGGGCGTTCGGAAACATTCTGGGCTTCCTGACGGCGCAACCGACTTCTCTCGCCGGCGGATTGCCCGGACATCTGGACGATTATCGCGACGCGATTTCGAAACAGGTGATGCCGTACGTCAATGACGAATGGAAGTTTTCGCGGCGGCTGACGCTGAATCTGGGGGTCCGCTACGAATGGCTGAGCAATCCCGGCAGCCGGCACAATTTGTTTTCCAATATCACCAGCGTGGCGACGAACACGAACTGGGTGCCGGTGCCCACGGCAATGCCGAATAATCCGAGCAATAAGAATTTTGCGCCGCGCGTGGGTTTCGCGTTCGATCCGTTCGCGGATCATAAGACTTCGATTCGCGGCGGCTACGGAATCTTCTATAACGAACTGACCGCGCACGTCTGGCTGAACGCCTACTGGACGAGCGCACCGTATCTGAACGGTTCGGTGCCGAATCCCGCGTGGCCGGTGCCTTTTTCGGGCGGCGCAACCCCGGTGGTGCCGAATACGGCGCAGTTCGGACTCAATTACATGTCGAAAATGCACACGCCCTACATGCAGCAGTACAACCTGAGCATCCAGCATGAAATTGCGCAGGGCACGATTTTCAGCGCCGCCTACGTGGGTTCGAAAGGCACGCATCTGCTGCAGGCGATCGACCAGAATTTCCCGCTGCCGGTCAACGGGACGTATGGCACGGCGGGACCCAACGGCACCGTCACGCCGAACATAAGGCCGAATCCCAACTTCGGCAAGTTATATCTGCGCAGCACGGCGGCGAACTCGAACTACAATTCCCTGCAGCTGAGTCTGAATCGCCGCTTCGCCAATCATTTTCAGACACAGGTGGCGTACACGTTCCAGAAGTCGATGGACATTGTTTCAGGAGACCAGGGCCCGGACAGCAGCAACGGCGGTAACAACATCATCATGGATCCGTTTGCGGCGAGCCGGGAGCACGCCCGTTCCAACTTCGATTTCACGCATGTGCTGAAGATCAACGGCATTTACGAAATGCCTTTCACCCGCAATGAGGCGGTAAAGGGCTGGAGACTAAGCGGGGTCATCACGGCGCAGAGCGGCGAGCCGTTCACCATCTTCGACGGGTTTGACGAGACGGGTTCCGGGCAGACCGGCAAGGCCGGCGCGGGACGGCCAAACCTGAATCCCGGCGGGAATGCCAACCCGATAATCGGGAGCGTGAGCCAGTGGTTCGATCCGTCGCAGTTTACGTTAAACCCGGTCGGAACATTTGGCAATCTGGGACGAAACACGGCGGTGGGTCCGCGGCTCATCAACGTCAACGTGGCGTTGCTGAAGCGCACGACGATCCATAAGATATCCGAACACTTCAATCTTGAGTTCCGGGCGGAGATCACGAACCTGTTCAACCACCCGAACTATGGTCTGCCGGATCAGAATCTGTATAACAGCGGCCCGACCAGCCCGGGCGGCAAGCCGGTGGCGAATCCTTCGGTGGGACAGATCACGTCCACGATTACCGGATCACGAGTGGGACAACTGGCGCTGAAGGCCACGTTCTAGAAAGGTTCGGCAGGGGAGCGGCGCGGGACGCAGCATCGCTATTTAGTGCGGCTGCTTTATTCAGCGCGGCTGCTTTATTCAGCGCGGCTGCTTTATTCAGCGCGGCTGCATGATTCAATGCGGCTGCATGATTCAATGCGGCTGCATTATTCAATGCGGCTTCGCGTTCAACGCGGCTGTTTCGCGCGCATGGTCGCGGCCTTACAGATACATCTGAAGGGCACGGCTGCGCAGCTTAAGGCAGCGAGGAAAAGCTTCCCAGACGAACGGAAGCGCCGAGGAACGAGACCGATACGAGCGTGAGAAAGGCCATCAGAAGCGTGAATTCGTAAAGGTCCTGTCCCTGTTCGTCCCGGAGAAAACGTTTTACAAGGTCCATAGCAAAAGTTTAAGAAGCGCGGAACAAATCGGCCAGACTCCCTTTGGTAAATTCGAGGGCATTCCGCGCCGGAAAGAGCCGCAACGCTAATTTCGCCGGAGGATTTCGCGATGCAGCAGGTAGGACGTCTCGGTCGGAACGCCGCCCTTGTAGCGGACGCGGAGCAGGAGCTGGAAGTAGCGCGGGATATGGCCGGAGGGGCCGCGCATACGGGATGCCAGCATCGCGGCGAAGCCGGGTTCGGTCAGCGCACTGACCGCGCCGGCGCGGCCGAAGGTACTGTTGCCGGCGAACGTCATCACGTCTGAATTGCCGCCCGGGCCGGCGGCGCGGGTGATGAGAATGCAGGCCTCACCGTCTTCACTGAGAAATCCGGGGGGATCGCGAAATTCGTAAAAGGGCTGCTCGCCTTTGGCGGGATGAAGCACCTGAAATCCGGTTGAGCCTTCCACGATTTCGAGTGAGACGGGCAGGCCGTTCAGCTTATCGCCGAAGAATCGCGGCGGACCGAGAAACAGGACATTGGCATCCGCGAGTTGCTGCCACTGCAACTGGCTGCTGCGAACAATCGACATCGCCGGCTGCCGCGGCCCGAGGCGCTGGCCCAGCTGAAACGCGGCGCTCACGTCACCGACGGCGGCATAGTAGTGGATCGCGCGGCTGGCCTGGCTGCCCAGTGCCTTTTTCACGGCCTCCCCGTGGGGCGACTTCAGCAGGTCGTCGGCATTTTCCAGCGAGAGGTCGCGATAGATCGCCTTGTTCTCAAACTGCAGGAAGAGCGGATTGCCGACCGCAATAAGAAGAGGATGACCAGGGCGGATAAACGGCGCCCAGAATTCGGCCAGTTCGGGCGTCCACGCGTCGGATGCAGACGCGGAGGCGAGAGGGCCGGAACGGAGGGCAACCAGACCGTAGATCGAGGCGCACAAGAGCAAAAAGCAGAGGCCGGCGAGAGCGAGGGCGGCGAGGCGCCAGCGGTTCTCCGGCGAGCGGGCGGGCGGGAGTCCGGGCTCGGGCGCGGGCGGAGATCCGGCCGGCGGACGAGGTTCGCAGGTGAGCGCAAACTGACCCTTGGGCAGGTCGACGATCAGTTCGTCGGCGGCGCCGTGGTCGCGATAGTATTCCGCCAGCTTTTGGCGCAGGCGGCCGATCTGAATCCGGACGGTGGAGTCCTGACGGGGGTCGTAGCTTTCCGCCTTGCCGAAGGCCTCGACGCCGATTGTGTACTCTTTCAGTTGCTCGGCGCTGCCGTCCGCGGAGTGGTCGGCAAGATATTTCAACAGCCGGCGGGAGGAGGGCGCGTTGGCGAAAGTCGCGCTTTGCAGGATGCGATCCACGCCGTCCCGGATTGCCTCACTGCCCCTGATCATTCGAACAGAATCATATCACCCCTGTTTCCGACGCAACAGAAGTTGCTCCTCGACTGCATACCGCCATTTCTTTTCATGACTTTAGGAGTGCTACACGACTGCTAGCCTCCGCACGGCGCGGGCTCTATTGCGGATGGTGTGTTTCGGGGATACCATCGGAAAGCTTTCGGGGCGGGAAGCTTTCGGGACGGGAAGCTTTCGGGACGGGAAGCTTTCGGGACGGGCGTTATCTTCATTAAGGAAATCATCGGCATGAGATTGCGGTTCGCTATTCCTTTCCTCTGTGCGGTCGGCATCGGTATGTTCGGGACGGCGACGGCCCAGCAACCGGCATCACCGGCCAGCAGCGCCGTGGAAGGCTCGGAAAACGACGCCGATCACGTGGCCAAGCTTTCCGACGACGTGATTTGGCGACTGGAACTCAGCGACATCGCCGAGGTTCGGACGTTCCGGTACACAGGGCTGCCGAAAGGTTCCCCGAACGGGAATCCGCTGATCCTCTACGCCTATAGTTTCATCCCGAAGAATCTGGATCGGACAAAGAAGGCGCCGATGGTGGTGATGATCCACGGCGGGGTCCACGCCAGCCACATCACCGGCGGACCGGCCAATGCGGCGAACATCACGCGCGAATTGCTGGAGCAGGGATACGTGGTGGTTGCGCCCGATTACCGGGGCAGCACGGGTTACGGCGCGGCGTACGAGAAGGCGATCGATTACGGCGGGAAAGAGAACGACGATATTCTGGGCGCGCGTAACTGGATGGTGGAGCGCTACCCGTTTATCGACCCGGCGCGAGTGGGGCTGATGGCGTGGAGTCACGGCGGGATGATCGCGCTGTTTAACATTTTTCTTCATCCGGAAGCGTATGCGTGCGCTTTTGCGGGCGAGCCGGTGAGCGATCTGATGGAGCGGCGGAAGTATCTGAAGTCGCTGCCCAACACCATTGCGGAGAGCGCCGGAGCAGAGGCGGCAAAGGATGACGAGGAGTACCGGAAGCGCTCGCCGGTGACCTATGCCGCGAAGCTGACCAGGCCGTTGCTGATTCACGGCAACACGACGGACGAAACCGTGCATGTAAGCGAGGTCCGGAACCTGGTGTCGGCGCTGCAGGCGGCAGGGCGGGAATTTCAGTACAAGATCTACGAGGCTGCTCCGGGCGGGCACCATTTCAACCGCATTGACACTGCACTGGCGCGCCAGTCGCGCGAAGAAATCTACCAGTTTTTAAGGAAGTATCTGAAGCCATGAATAAACTCCGTTTTCCGGCCGCTCTGTGCGCGGCGATCCTGATTTTCTGCGGCTCCGCAGCCGCGCAGACGACCGGCACCATCACGGGAACAGTAACCGATACCACCAAAGCGGTGATGCCGGGCGTGAAAGTCACGGCGACACTCAAGGGGCCGGAAGAGGCGCGCGAGGTGACGACGAACAGCGCGGGGCAATATTCGCTGCCATTCCTCGCGCCGGGCAACTACGAACTTACGTTTCAGGCGCAGGGCTTTGCGACGGGCGTTGCGAAGGTGACGCTCAACGTCACGGACCGCATCGGACTGGACGCGGTGCTGCATCCTTCTCAGGTGACGAATACGGTGGAGGTCACGGCGAGCGGCGAGGTGCTGCAGACGGAATCGGCGGCGCAGGGCCGGGTGGTGGAAGGAGACGCACTTCGCGCACTCCCGCTGGCGACGCGCAACTTCACGCAGTTGCTGTCGCTGTCCGCGGGGACCGCGTCGGCGCTGAATAACGCGGGCGCGCTGGGCCGCGGGACGCAGATCATTTCGGCTTCGGGCGCGCGGACGACGTCGAACGCGATTGAAATCGACGGCGTGGATGCGATGAATATCCACACCAACAGCGCCGGCGACAACGGAGTGGGATCGAACGGAATTCTGATTCCTTCGCCGGAGGCGGTGCAGGAGTTCAAGATTCAGACCAGCCTGTACGACGCGCAGTCGGGGCGAAGCGGAGGGGCGAATATTGCGCTGGTGACGCGCTCGGGGACCAACGACATTCACGGTTCGCTGTTCGAGTTTCTTCGCAACAAGGATCTGAATGCCAACTCGTTCTTTTTTAATTCGACGGGGACGCCACGCGCGGTACTGACGCAGAACCAGTACGGCGGCACGGCAGGCGGGCCGATCCGGAAGAATAAGACGTTCTTCTTTCTTTCGTATCAGGGAACGCGGCAGATTGACGGGCTCTCCAGCTCGACTTCGCTGAAGCTGCCGAACATTCCGCAGGTGCGGACGGCGGCGACGCTGGGCGCGGCATTCGCGGGCGGCAAGGCAGCAAACGGCGGGCTGACGGTAGCGGGAGACGGATCGGACATCAATCCGGTGGCGGTGGCGATGCTCAACCTGAAGCTGCCGAACGGGACCTATATGATCCCGTCGCCGCAGATTGCCGGAGCGGGCGTCAACTATACGGCGTCGGTGCCGTCCACTTACAACGACGATCAGGGGATTGTGAACATTGACCACCAGTTCACCGATAACAATCACCTGGCCTTTAAGGCCATGATCGGCGACCAGCCGACTTATAAGGCCTTCACGAGCGCCGGCGCCAATGTGCCGGGCTTCGGTTCGACGCAGGATTTCAAGGGCCGTAACGCGAACCTCACCGATACCTATATATTTTCCAGTTCGCTGGTCAATCAGGCGCGTTTCGGCGTATCGCGCGTGCTCGGCCAGGTCGTGCCGCAGAGCATCTTCAATTTATCGAGCATCGGCATGAACCGCTTCAATTCGGCGATCTACCCCGATATCCCGCTCCTCACCGTGACGGGAGCGTTCGCCATCGGATACGACACGAACGGAGATCAGGGCGTGTTTCCCACCACCTGGCACTACGGCGACACGGTGTCCTGGATCAGAGGCAAGCACAATGTGCGGGTGGGCTACGAAGGCCGCCGTTACGACGACAATTACTACAGCCGCAATCGCTATCGCGGATCGCTGGTGGTTTCCACGTTCAACGATTTTCTGATCGGGTTACCCGGGACACCGGTCTCACAGGGTGGCAACGGGAGCGGGTTCAGCAACATCAATCAGGCCGACGTCGCCAGCGGCATTCCTAACGGCGCGGACCGCATCACCGACGCCGGACTCTTCGTGCAGGACGACTGGAAGCTGACCTCCCGCCTGACTGTGAATCTGGGGGTGCGCTGGGATTATCTTGGCTGGCCAGTCGACAAATACGGCCGGCGCGGCAATTTCGACTACACGCGCTACCAGCCGCCTGCCGATGGCGGCTCCACTTCAGCGGGCTTCGTGCAGACTTCCAATTCGCCGAAGCCGCTGCCCGGACTGCCGCTGGTTTCGCCGACACTCATCAACAACTCGCCGGATAAGAATTTTGCGCCGCGTGTGGGCCTCGCGTACCGGATTACCGATAAGCTGGTGGTCCGCGCCGGCTACGGCATCTTCTATGACCAGCTTTCGAACCAGCTCGGGCTGCTGACCTCGCAGTCGGCGCCGGACTACGTGAGGAGCACGCTGACGGGTGCGGGGAACATTGCTGCGTCGCTGCAGAACCCCTTCCCGGTGCTGCCGCAGCAGACGCAGTTCCCTATTCTGCCGGTGTTGTATTCGCCGAACTATAAGCCGACGCAGTCCGCGATCGGCCTGAATTCGGTGGACCCCAATCTGCGCACACCGTATCTGCATCAGTGGGGCGCGAGTTTCCAGTACGAAGTGCTGCGAAACACCCGTCTCGAGGTTGGCTATTCGGGTTCGAAGGGCGTGGCGTTGCCGGATCGCCGCGCCATCAATCAGGCACTGCTGGCCAGCCCGACGAATCCGATCAACGGGATCACGACCAACACGGCAGCCAATACAGCGCTGCGGGTGCCGTACGTTGGATTTTCGCCGGCGGGGCTGCTGGCCGAAGAGACAGCAGCCGATTCACGCTACAACGCGCTGCAGGCGAGCCTGACGCGTCGCTACGCGGCCGGCCTGAGATACCAGGTTTCGTATACGTGGTCGAAGTCCATGGACGATACCTCAGGGGGCAGCACGAGCATCTTCAGCGAAATTACAGGCGATGAGTCGAACATGGGCTCCAGCAAGGGACGCTCCGATTTTGACCGTACGCACCGGCTGGTGGGGAACTTCGGATACGAGATCCCGAAGTTCGGCTTTGGCCTGAATAACACCGCGGTCGGCAAGCAGCTGTTCTCCGGATGGGAGCTTTCCGGCGTGGCGGTGTTTCAGTCGGGATCTCCGTTTTCGATTACCGACGGCGCCGCGGCGCTGTTGTACGGCGTAGCCGGAAGCCGGGCGAGTTACGCTCCGGGCGCGACTTTCGCCACGTCGCAACTGTCGGGATCGACCGAGAGCCGCCTGAACGCGTACTTCAATACCGCGGCGTTTGCCAAGGAGACGAACAACTTCGGCAACGTGGGGCGCAACACCATGCGCGGCCCGTTCCAGAGGAACATCGACCTTTCCGTCAGTAAACTTTTCCAGATCAACGAACGCTTCGGGGCCGAATTCCGCACGGAGTTTTTCAACGTCTTCAACATGGTCAACTTTTCCAACCCGAACAGTTCGATCACTTCGAGTTCATTCGGAGTCATTACGGCAACCGAGGGGAACCCGCGAATTATTCAGTTCGCTCTGAAGCTGCGCTTCTAGCAGTTCATCCTGAAGCGAAGTTTCCGGCAATTTGCGTTGAAGCTGCGCTTCCGGAAGTCCGATCAAAAGCGGCGCGGTGACGCCAGACCGAGGCGTCGCCGCGCCGCCGTGCTTAGGGCGGAGGGCCCCGGATCCGGGCGGGTCGCAGCGATACACTAGGGCGGAGTGCTGGCGAAAGAAAGGCAATGGCAATGAAGCTGGGGGAGAGCGCAGGCCGCGAGGAAGCGGCTGTAATGAAGACTCCGCTGCCGTTCTACCGGTCGCTGCATTTCCAGGTTATTGCCGCGATTGCGCTCGGCATTGTCTTCGGAATCGTCAACCCGGCCGCGGCGGAGAGCATGAAGCCGCTCGGAGACGGATTCATCAAGATCATCCGGATGATCATTGCGCCGATCATTTTCTGCACCGTGGTGGTGGGGATCGGCAATATGGGCGACATGAAGAAACTGGGGCGCATCGGAGTCAAGGCGCTGCTCTACTTCGAAGTCGTGACGACGATGGCGCTGCTGATCGGGCTGGTCGCGGTAACCGTGTTCGCCCCGGGCGCGGGCATCAATGCGGATCCGGCGACGCTCGACACCAAAGCCGTGGCGGAATATGCGGCGACGCAGAAGGTCCTCCACACGGTGGATTTTCTGCTCAACGTCATCCCCGATACGCTGGTGGGCGCGTTTGCCAAAGGGGAAATTCTGCAGGTGCTGCTGGTGGCAGTGCTGTTCGGGATTGCGCTGGGCAAGATCGAAAACGGCCGGGCGATTGTTTCCGGCTGCGACACGATGGCGCGCGCGCTGTTCGGCGTCATGGAGATCATCATGAAAGCTGCGCCGCTGGGGGCGTTCGGCGCGATGGCTTTTACGATCGGCAAGTTCGGAGTCCGGACGCTGATCCCGCTGGGCAAGCTGATCCTCTGCGTTATGGGGGCGAGCGGCACCTTCGTTTTTGTGGTGCTCACGCTCATCGCCCGCGCGCACGGATTCCGGCTGTGGCGGTTGCTGCGGTATCTGAAGGAGGAGTTCCTGATTGCCTTCGGTACGTCGTCGTCCGAGCCGGCACTGCCCGGTCTGATGAAGAAGCTGGAGCAACTGGGCTGCGATAAATCCGTGGTTGGGCTGGTGGTGCCTTCGGGCTACTCATTCAATCTGGACGGAACGTCGATCTACCTGACGATGGCGGCGATGTTTGTGGCGCAGGCGACGAACACGCATCTGACGATCCAGCAGGAGGCGATTCTGCTGCTCGTGCTGATGATGACATCGAAGGGCGCCGCCGCGGTGACGGGAGGCGGATTCATTACCCTGGCCGCGACGCTGTCGGCACTGGGCACGGTGCCGGTGGCAGGCATCGCGCTGCTGCTGGGCGTGGACCGCTTTATGTCGCAGATCCGCACCATGACGAACCTGGCGGGAAACGCCGTGGCCACAATCGTGGTGGCGCGCTGGGAGAACGAACTGGATCGCGCTGTGCTCGGCAGAGAACTCGGCGATGCAGAAGTTCCGCTGGCAGACGCGGCCGGGGCACAGGCAGAAATTCCGTATTAGCCGCAACGCCGCGAGAATCGCGATAGCGATCTCGTCGCCAGCATTGAATAACGTCCCGCTTCAGCCGCGCGCGATGCGATCGAGCGGTTTGCAGGCCTCGGCGGCCCGCCGCACGAACCTGGCGCCCTCTCGTCTTTGACGTCGAAATCCGGCAGGCAGCGGGGACTGGACACATCCAGCCGGTGACGGCACACATCAAAGTGAGAACCCGCGATGACGGCGTGTCATCGCCAGCCCGATTGCTCCTGCCGAATGAGGGACGGTTTGTTACCCGTCCCTCACCGGTTTCGCGGAGTGCCCGAACTCGCCGACGAATCAGAACATGAACTTCAGGGCGAACTGGAGCTGCCGTGAAGTGGTGACGGTGCTGGTAATCTGGCCGGCGGTCTGATCGTACGTGCCCGTGCCGTTGGCGCCGGCCACGAACGATACACCGCCCTGGTTTCCGTTGGGCAGAGCAAAGTTCGGATGGTTGGCGATGTTAAACATTTCGGCGCGGAACTGCATCGACGCCGTCTCCGAGACCTTTTGCAGCCGGACGGACTTGGAGAGCGAAAGGTCGGCGGAGATGAGCCCCGGGCCGGGCAGAGCGCCGCGTCCCAGGTTGCCATATTCGCCAACCGGCGGAAGGGCAAATGCCGTTACGTCATACCAGTGATTCGGATCGCCGAGGATAATGTTCCCGGCATTGCGTCCGGGCATGAGGCTCGCGCGCGGGGTCTGATTGGCGAGGCCCGCCTGGTCGAAGCCCACGACAACGGTGAAGTTGCCGCCGGAAACGGCGCTCAGCAACCCGGTGATCTGCCAGCTTCCGGCGACGGCGTCCAGCATCTTGTTCTGGAACGACCTGACGGAGTAAATTCCGCTGAGCCGGAAGGTGTGGGTACGGTCGAAGCTGGAACGGGCGTGATCGATGCCGAAATTGTAGGGATCCTGCGCCGTGGGATTGCCACCGTTGGTGGTGGCGATGAACGGGCCGGATTCCGAGTCAATCGACTTCGAGAAGGTATAAGACGCCTGAGTCTGCCAGCGGTTGCTGAATCGGCGGTTCAGATTTGCCTGCAGCGAGTTGTAGTGAGAATTGCCCCAGGTTCCCGTGCTCTGGTACGGACCGAAGTTCGGATTGAGGCGGGGGTTGGTGACGATCTTTCCGTTCACCAGCGTTGCGAAGACCGGCCGGCCGTTGGCGTCAAACGTCCGCGTCGGCGGATTCAGGTCGCTGGCGCTCAGCAGATGCACGCCGTGCGATCCAATGTAGCCGGTGGTGAGCACGAAGCCCTTGCCGAGATCACGCTGGATATTCAGGTTGTACTGCATCATGTACGGCGTGGTGCCGATATTGTAGTCGGCGCTGACGCCGCCCGCGGCGCTGGTGGACGAGGGAAGCACGGGCGTGCTGCCATTCTGGAACGGCAGCGGGTAGATGGGATTCTGCTGGGTGGCCTGCAGGAACGGCGGCGTGCGGAGATAGCCGGGAGCAAACAGATAGGCCATCAGCATGTCGTGGAACATGGCGAAACCCGCGCGGATCGAAGTCTTGTGATCGCTCGACGGATCGAACACGATTCCGACGCGCGGCTCAAAGTTGTACTTCGTCGGGTTGCTGGAGAAGGCGTGCGGAACAGACTGATAGGCACCGTACGGCGGATTGGTGAGGATGTGCAGTTTGTTGAGCCGTTCGGTGGGATTTTCCGCCCATTCGTAGCGCACGCCGAGGTTGAGCGTCAGCCGGCGCGACGCCTTCCATTGATCCTGGAAATACGGCTGAATGCGGAACTCGCGAATGTCGCGGTACGTGTCGGCCTGACCGGGGAGCGGGGCCGTCAGGAGGTTCGAAGTACCAGTCAGAAAGTTCTGGAGGCTGGTGAAGCTGTAAGTGCCGCCGCTCGAGACCGCGATCAGCACGTTGTCCTGTATACGGTCCAGGTTGATGCCGAACCGAATGTCATGCGCGCCGTGAGTCCAGATGAGGTCGTCGCCTTCGTCATAACGATTCGTGATCACGCCAAACGGGTTGTTGGCGGCGGGGCCGAGAGCGGTGATGCCGGGAATGGTGAGGCGGCCATCGGGGCGGCCTTGTCCCGGGAACCACTGCAGCGCCGAAATACTCTGCGGCGTGACGCCGGTTTCACCGGGACGAATGTAGCTGACGCGAGCCAGATTCACGAGAGTCGGCGAAATTATGCGCTTCCATTCCACGGTGACGAAATTGTTCGCGGTGGAATCCGTTTCGACGTAATTGGCGGTGCTCACCGGAGCTACGGGCGTGCTTACCTTGGCATAATCCCGGATGTAGCGCGCGAAGATAGAGTCTTTCGCTGAGATCGTGTGGTCGATGCGGGCCAGGAAATAGTTTTCGCTGGTTACGATGTTGGGCGCCGAGGAGAACTGGGCGAGGCCGCCGCCGATCGGCGTGCCGCCGGGCTGAAATGCGGCCAGCGTGGAAGCGATGTTCTGAGCGATCCCGACGTAGGCGAGGCCTGTCGTCCTGTCGCACGGCAGAGTGGCAGCAGTCGCGCAGGGAAGATAGCCGCGCCGGGCGTTGGCATCCGGCACGGTGGCAACCAGCGTGTTCTCCAGCCCCTGGCGCAGCGATTCCAGATTCACATAAAAGAACGTCTTGTCCTTCCTGATCGGACCGCCGACGCTGCCGCCGAACTGATTCCGCTTAAACGGGGGAACGCGCGCGGAGGTCGCGCCCGGCTGGCGCAGGACATCGAAGAAATTGCGGGCATCGAGCGCGCTGTTGCGAAGGAACTCATACACCGAGCCATGCAGCCCGTTGGAACCGGATTTTGTGACGGCGTTGACTGCGCCGCCGGCGCCGCCGAACTGGGCGCTATAGGTGTTCGTCAGCGTCTGAAACTCGGCGATAGCTTCCAGGCCGAGCGAGGAACCCGCGGCCGCGGAACCCGTGCCGTGGTTAAAGAACCCGGCGAAATTCGTATTGTCGATCAGATAAGCAATACCCAGCGCCCGCATCCCCGCAATCGAGTAATTGGACTGATTGCCGAACAGCGTTCCGCCCGATTGCGGCAGCGACTGTACGCCGGGGGCCAGCGTCATCAATGCCTCGAAGTTCCGCCCGTTCAGCGGCAGTTCGCGCATCTGTGTGGATTCGACGAGGCTGGCGACGGCCACCGATGTGGTGTCCACCTGCGAGGCCTGCGCTTCCACCGTGACGGTTTGCTGCGACTGGCCGACGGGAAGAACAATATCGATGACCGCTTCGCTTCCGACGGTCAGCGTGATGCCTTTGCGGACCACAGTCTGAAAGCCGGACTGGCTGGCCTGCACTTCGTAATTGCCCACGCGCAGTTCGGGCACGCGGAAGCGGCCCTGTGCATCGGCAGAGGTGGATTGGGTTACATCCGTCTCGACGCTCTTCACCGTCACGCTGGCACCGGCGACCGTTGCGCCGGAGGAATCGGTGATTGCGCCGACGATGGTCGCCGTGGAACTCTGCGCTTGAAGTGAAGTGCCACCGAGACCGATCAAAACTACGGCAGCCGCAAGACGCGGCGCGAGTAAGAACACACTTCCGGATGTACGCATTATGGCCTCTTATTTCCTGCAGATACGGATACGAAACCGCCCCTGCATCCAAACGAACCGGCTGCCATTATATAGCAAAAATGGCCCGGGCGGCGGGACACCACCGCACCGGACCATACGTGCCGGGAATCCGGAATGCCGGACAGCGCGAACCGGGTCAGAACGTGAACTTCAGCGCCAGCTGAATCTGCCGCGACGAAGTGTTTGTGCTCGTAATGCGTCCCGCCGTCGGACTGACCGTTGCGCCGCCGTTGGGCGCCTGAAGGAGTACCGTGTTATCCGGCAGGCCGAAGTTCGGGTGATTGAAGATGTTGAAAATTTCGGCGCGGAACTGCGCGGCGAATTGTTCCGAAATCTTCGGGATTCTGGCGGTCTTGGAAAGCGAGTAATCCAGATCCACCAGTTTCGGCGCAATCAGCGTGGCTTTGCCGAGATTGCCGAACGTGCCCACCGCCGGAACGCCGAAGGAAGACGGATCGTACCACTGGGTGGGGGTTCCGAGAATCGGGTTCGAACTGTGCCCGGGCAGCAGATTGGGACGCTGCCCCGCTGTCTGCTGAGTGCCGGCCTGATCGAAACCCAAAAATACCGTGAACGGCGAGCCCGATACCGCGCTGAAAATGCCGCTCATCTGCCAGCTGCCGGCAATCGCGTCGAGCAGAGCCGAACTCTTCCACGCGGGCAGCACATAAACGCTGCTGAGCCGGAAGGAATGTGTACGGTCAAAGGTGGAACGCGAATACTCATTCTTATTGTCGTAGGGATTCTGCGCGTTATTCGAACCGCCCTGGCCCTGGCCGGACTGGTTGTCGTTGGCCGAGCCGTAGTCCATGGACTTGGAGAAAGAGTAAGACGCCTGCATCTGCCACCGTTTCGCGAAACGCCGGTTCACGCTGGTCTGCAGGGCGTTGTAGTTGGAACTGCCCCAGCCCTGCCGCTGCAGTACAAAGGCGAGCGCGGGATTGATTCTGGGATTCGGCGTAATCTTTCCGTTGACCAGGCTTCCCAGCACCGTTTGGCCGGCGGCATTCGTGGTCGGGACGGGAGGATTCGAGTCGCGCTGGTTGATGAGATGAACGCCGCGCGAGCCCACGTAGCCGACGGTCAGGACCATGCCGTCGCCCAGATCGCGCTGAATGTTGAGGTTGTACTGCATCTGGTAAGGCGTGTTCTTCGTCTGATAGTCCACCAGCGAGTTGACCTGAAGAACGGCCGCGGCTGCCGACGTGGAAAACGCCGTCGGGTACACGGGATTGGCCTGGTTGGAAAGTCCATAGGGCGCTGTCCGGACAAAACCCGGCGTGTAGTCTTTGGCGGTGATTGTGTCGTAGAACATTCCGAAGCCGCCGCGGAGGGATGTCTTGTGATCGCCGAACACGTCGTACGCAAAGCCAATCCGCGGAGCAAAGTTCTTCTTCGTAATGTTGTTGGCGTAAACGTTGGGCACGCTCACGATGCCGACGTAGGGCGCATTCACGATGGAGTGGAGCTTATTAAGCCGCTCATACGGATTGGCGCCCCAGTCGTAACGAACGCCGATATTCAGGGTCAGGCGGGGAAGTACTTTCCATTCGTCCTGAACGTAGGGCAGCACGAACAGTTCACGCATATCGCGAGTGGTGTCGTCCTTGCCGGGCAGCGGGCCCTGGAACTGCGTGGCTGCATTGGTCAGGAAACCGAGCAGGCTGCTGAAGGTCCACGCTCCGCCGTTCCCGGCCGATAGATTGGTGTTGTTCTGGGTCCGGTCGACGGTGATGCCGAACCGGATGTTATGCGCGCCGTGCGTCCACAGCACGTCATCGCCGAATACGAAGTGATTCACGATCAGGCGGTACGGGTCGTCCTGAATCGGTCCCAACTGGCTGAGGCCGGTCACACCCACGCGACCGTCCGGCCGGCCCGGGAAAAAGCTGAGCGGCGCCAGACTCGCGTCCTGTAACGACTGCTCCGTCGGCCGGAGGAAGCTGGTTCGCGCGAGATTGACGATGTTGGAGGAAACCAGGTGCTTCCACTCCACCGTGACGTAGTTGTTCAGCGTGTGAACAATTTCGGGATAAAGCGGAATGGGCGACGTGGCAACCGGCAAATTGATATCGGCCGCGTCCCGGATGTAGCGCGCAAAGATGGAATCCTTTGCGGATATGGTGTGATCGATGCGCGCAACGAAGTAAGTTTCGTTGGCTACGGACGTAGTAACAGAGTTCAGAGTTCCGATGCCGCCTCCAACGGTAGCGGTTGCGACCGGGTAGAGGGCCAGAGTGGATGCCATCGCGGGATTTACACCGACATACGCAAGACCCGTTGCGTTATTGCAGGCATAAGCAGTAGCCGAGGCGCAGGGCAGATAGCCGTTCCGGGCATTCGAATCCGGAACATTGGCGACCGAAGTCTGGCCCAGACCCTGGCGGAAGCTTTCCCAGTTCACAAAGAAGAACGTCTTGTCTTTCTTAATTGGGCCGCCCGCGCTGGCGCCAAACTGGTTGCGCCGGAAAGTCGGCACGCGGGCGTAGGTTTCACCCGGCCGCCGGTAATTATCGAAGAAGTTGCGCGCGTCCAGAGCGCTGTTGCGCAGAAATTCGTACGCAGAACCATGGAGGGCGTTGCTTCCTCCTTTGGTGACCGCATTGATGGCCGCGCCGTTACCGCCAAACTGCGCGCTGTAAGTATTGGTGAGAGTCTGGAATTCCGATATCGCTTCAATCCCGAGCGACGATCCCGTCGAGCCGGCCCCAGTGCCGTGACCGAAGTAATTCAGCATGTTCGTGTTGTCGATCAGGAAGGCCTGGCCCTGCGGACGCGAACCGGAGACGGAATAGTTCGGCTGCACGCCAAACAGAATCTTGCCGGAGGGGTTCAACGCCTGCACGCCGGGAGCAAGCGTCAGCAGTTGTTCAAAGTTGCGCCCGTTGAGCGGAAGTTCCCGCATCTGCGTACCTTCCACGAGGCTGGCGACGGCCGACGAAGAAACATCGACTGTGGACGCCTGCGCATCGACGGTGACGGTCTGCTGGGATTGCCCGACCTGAAGCGCCACATCAACCACGGCCTCATTGCCAACGGTCAGCGTGATGCCCTTGCGGACCATGGTCTGGAAGCCCGGGTGCGAGGTCTGGACTTCGTAATCGCCGACGCTGAGCTGGGTGACGCGGTAACGGCCCTGCTGATTCGATGTCGTCGTCTGGGTGATGCCGGTTTCGACGCTCTTCACTTCAACGGAAGCGCCGGCCACGACGGAACCGGACGCATCGGTTACCGTACCCGATACCGTGGCGGTCGAACTCTGCGCCATAAGCGCATGAAATCCCGCGGCAGCGATCAGGATCGCGGCGATCCCGAAAGCGCGTAAGCTAACCCTCGAATTTGAAAGCATGTCTAATCCCCATCCCCTTCTGTTTATCTAATATTGATTCGACAAAGGCCCGTGCGACTAACTGGTCACGAATGTTTATCACAACCGGACGCCGGGAGCAAGCCCAGGAGAGGGCACGAAGAGAGCACGAAGAGGGGGTAATCTTTACGCGGACGTAAGCTTGCAGCAATATCTTACGCGGGCCGGCGCGAACGCGCCATTCACGGTTACAAAGTCCCGGCTGGGTCTGACGTATGCGAACTAAGTTCGCGACTACGGTCCGAATTATTTTTTCGCAAACAGGCTGTCGTAGTACGCCTGAAAAAACGCGATCTGCCGCGGATTCAATACCGAACCGTTTTCGATCTTATCGCCGAGCACCAGCGCACCCGGATTCTTCACTGCGTCGAAAGGCGGCCACTCCGGCAGTCCTTTCCCGTTGGGATCGCCGCCAGCCGCAAAGTTCACCCAGTAAGTGGACATGGCGTCAGACACGCGGCGATCGGAATCGGTCCAGGCGCGCGGCGCGCGCAGGTTCTGAAAGACGTAGACGATCTCCGACGTGTGCGTCGCGGTTCCGAACTTATTGGGAGTCAGAGGTCCCGTTGCATTCGGCAGCACCGGCGGCTGCTTCGTAAAGAAGTAAACCCACGACCTGGATTTGCCGGTGCTCTGCGCGCTGCGGGCCCAGTTCCGCATCAGCCAGGCCATTTCATCGCGACCGGCAATAAATGCCGAGTCCTGCGCCTGCTCGACGGAAGCCGCCGGATACAACTGCAGAAACGTATCGGCCAGCGGGCCGTATTGATTGCGGGCCCGCTCGACGTATTCCTCCACCGTGGCCGGATGGCCGCCGAAGGATTCATCGCGATTGGAACCGACCAGCACCGGGACATCGTTCTGCTTGCCTTCGGCAAACGCCACGCCGGGATCCTGCGGAATCGACCAGCCATCCACAACCGGTCCGCCGCCTCGTCCGCCGGTCACCATCGCGGCCGCGGGTTCGGCGCGGAGCGCGGCCAGCGATTTCACACCGAGCCCTTCGGCAAATTTCACGCCCGCCTGTTCGGCCATCGCCAGCGAGCGGAGTTTGCCGATGCTGGAGGTATTCCAGCCGCCGCTTTCGCCGATGGCGCGATGGAACAGGCCCTTCGCCAGCGGCGAGGCCATCAGGTTCGAGACCATTCCCGATCCGGCCGACTCGCCGAAGATGGTGACACGCCCGGTATCGGCGCCGAATGCCGCAATGTTTCGCTGTATCCATTGCAGAGCGGCAATCGCGTCCAGCAGACCGAAATTCGCCGCGCCCTTGCCGCCCGATTCCTGCGTCAGTTCGGGATGCGCGAAAAAGCCCAGCGCGCCGAGCCGATAGTTAAAGGTCACCACCACGGCGCCCTTCCTCGCCAGCGCTTCGCCGTCGTAGTCGGGCTGCGAGCCGGAACCTTGACTGTAGCCGCCGCCGTAAATCCAGAGCATCACAGGAAGCTTTTCGCCGGGCTTCGCAGCGGTCCAGACATTGAGGTAGAGGCAATCCTCGCGGGACTGCGGGTTCGTCTGCGTGCAGACCGGGCCGAACTGCTCGGCCTTCCGTACGCCCTCCCAGCGGGCGGGCGGTTGCGGCGCGCGCCATCGCAGATTGCCAACCGGGGGCGCGGCGTACGGAATGCCTCGGTATATGTGCATCTCCGGAGTCGCGCCAGCGGCGCCGGCGATCAGGCCGGTGTCCAGCTTCACCGGATCGGGGGAGGCCGCCACAGCCAGCGAGGCAGCAAGGGAAAGCAGGAAGATCAGGCGCACAGGTATTCTCTCCGAAGGCAATTGTTCCGACGCCAAATGAGTATACATGCCCCGGCGAACGTGCGGCGCGACGGCCCATGCGACCGGAATTCGGGCGGCGAAAGCGAAAATCGGACCAGCGTAACTTTATCGGCGCCTCGTTCGAAGTGATAATCAGGAGCAGTGGATTTATTCCGGCAAACTGCTGCACCGCTGACCGCCGCCGGCGAGCCATCCGGTCACCCCGGAGAGCGCGAACTTGCGGAACTGATGGTTCGCTATCAACTGGGCGATGCCGCAGCGGTGGAAGAACTGGTTCAGCGCCTGTCTCCGCGGCTGATGCGTTTTTTTGCCGCGACCGAGCCGCCCGGCGAGCGCGAAGACCTGTTCCAGGACTGCTGGATTCGGGTCCACCGGTCGAGGCATACGTATCGGGCAGGAGAGCCGTTGCTGCCGTGGATTTTTGCAATTGCGCGCCATACGCGGCTGGATGCATATCGCCGCCGGCGCCGGAGAGAATCGCGCGAACTGGCGGTGGATGTGCTGCCGGAGGTGGCGAGCGCAGTCCCGGAACAATCCGGGGGAGAGAATTTTGACCGGTTGCTGGAGAAGCTGCCGGAGGGACAGAGGGAAGTGATCGTGATGCTCAAGGTTACCGGCATGAGTCTGGAGGATGTGGCGCGCGCCACGTCCTCCACCGTCGGAGCCGTGAAGCAGAAGGCGCACCGCGCGTACTCCACGTTGCGCAGCGTCTTAGAGAAGGAGGGACACGCGTAATGGCTGCGGAAGAAAGAGCCGTCTGCCGGTCGGTGGATGCGGAATTCGACTGTCTGGCGGATCCGGGCGCGCCGCTGTCCGCCGCAGCGCAGCAGCACATGGCAACCTGTGCGCGCTGCCGGTTGCTGTACGGGCATGCCGACGCGCCGCCGGCGGCCACGCCCGCGGTGTCGATGGCGGCTGTCGAAGCCACGCGCAGGACTCTTTTGACGGAACTCAGCCCGGTCCGGCCGATTCGTTCCGCCGCGGCCACCACCGCGCTACTGGGCCTGGTCTTCGTGTCGCTGGCGATTCCGCTGATCGCGATGTCCCGTATCGGCGGCTTCCGCGTGATGCGCTGGTGGCAAATGCTGCCCATGTCCGCACTGTTCGCCGTCTGCGCGATTTTGCTCTGCTTGTCTGTGTCATGGCAGATGGCCCCGGGACGTTTACAGCGGATCTCCGGCAAGAGTTTGAGGACCGTCCTCGCCGTGGCCTTTGTAGCCGGTGCCGTGGTCCTGTTCCCGTGGCAGTTGCAGGGCGAGTTCGTCCGAAGCGGGGTGCGCTGCCTTTTGGAGGGGAGCGCAATGGCGCTTCCTGCGATGGCGCTGTTCGTTTTGCTGCTGCGCAGAGGTGCCCCGCCCGAGCCGGGGATGCTGGGCAGCACGATGGGAACGCTGGGCGGATTGCTGGGTGTGACGGTGTTGCAGTTTACCTGCCCGCTGCAGCAGACGCTGCATCTGGCGCTGTGGCACGGCGGAATCCTGCTGATCGCCGCGCTGGCGGGAGCGGCAATCGGCCCATACAGTACGCGCGCCGGCGCAATGCGGCCCTGACGGCCCGGCATGATTTCGGGGCAAAAATATTTTTTGCGCGAAAAATGCCAACGGGCGTAACTTTTCATCGGATACTGCGAAGTATCAGTTGTGAACCATGTACGGACCACATGCGAGTCCGGCGCGGCACAACCCAATCACCAAGGAGATAAACGCAAATGAAACTTTCAAAGAATTCTCTGGCACTGGCGGCCGCGTTCGCGGGTCTGGCAGGCGGTACGGCAGCTCGCGCGGCGCAGGTGCCGTCGTCGGTGGATGCTCACTCGTCGGCCGTGGCCGGCTGGATGGCCAGCGATTTCCAGACCAAGACCGCCATCGAAAAGCACGCCTGCAAGGGCCTGAACTCGTGCAAGGGCAACGGCGGCGGCGACGAAAAGCAGTTTGGCAAGAACGCTTGCAAGGGCCAGGGCGCTTGCGCCACGGACGGCTCCAACAAGAAGAAGTAGTTTCCCCCCGGGGGGCTGCGCCGCTGTTTCGCAAGCCCCCCTTTTTTTCGATTCCCTTCCCTTTTTCCCATGCCAGCCAGCCGCTTTAATGGATTTACCGAATACGGAATCGGTGTGGGCCTGCGCGCGCCGCACTACGGTCACATCCTCGGGACGAAGCCCGGGGTCGACTGGTTCGAGATCATTTCGGAAAACTATATGGTCGACGGCGGCCGCCCGCTGGCGATGCTGGACCAGCTTCTCGAACATTACAAAGTGGTGCAGCACGGCGTCTCCATGTATTTCGGCTCGACTGACCCGCTGAACCGCGAACATCTCAAGCGGCTGAAGTCGCTGGTCAGGCGGACGAAGACTCCCTGGCTGACCGATCATCTCTGCTGGGGAAGCGTGGACGGGCGTTACACGCACGACCTGCTGCCCATGCCTTACACGATGGAAGCCGCTAAGGTGGCGGCGCGGAAGATCCGCCAGGCGCAGGATTTTCTGGAAGTTCCGGTTGCCGTTGAAAACGTGAGCAGCTACGCCGAATTCCACATTTCGGAAATGACCGAATGGGAGTTCCTCAACGAAGTGGTGGAGCGCGCCGATTGCGGCATCCTGCTGGACGTGAATAATATCTACGTTTCGTCACGCAATCACGGCTTCGATCCCCATGTTTACCTGAATGCCGTGCCGGCGGAACGCGTGGCGCAGATTCATCTGGCCGGGCACTCGAAGTTTGAAAAATATATTCTCGACACCCACGACCACCCCGTAGTGGCGGCGGTGTGGAAGCTGTACGAACACGCAACCGGAAGATTCGGGCCCACGGCAACGCTGCTCGAGTGGGATGACCGGATTCCCTCATTCGACGAAGTTCATGCCGAAGCACTGAAAGCGCGGAAGTTCCAGGGCAACCAACTGGCGGGCGCCGCATGAGCGGCAAGCCAGGGCTCCGGGAGATTCAGCACCGGTTTGCAGCGGCCGTGATGTCGCCGCTGAATCCCGAGGGGCGAATTCGCCGCAATGCCGCCGCTGTGCGTGAAGCGAAAGGGCTCGTCAACGGCAGCGGCGGACTTGGTTCGCTGGAGCGCCTCGAAATCTACAGCCGCAGCTACTGGTTCCGGCTGCTGGAATCGCTCGGTGAGGATTTTCCCGGCACCATCGCAATACTTGGATGGAAAGATTTCGCCACTCTGGCGCTGGCTTATCTGAAGGAATGTCCGTCGGCGTCGTTCACGCTGCGCGATCTGGGCTCAAGGCTTGAAGAGTGGCTGCGCCGGCACCCGAAATTTGCGGGGACGAATCAGCTCCTGACGCTCGACATGGTGCAACTGGAATGGGCCCATATTGTGGCGTTCGACGGCGCGAAGTCGGCGACGCTCGAAGCGCAGGATCTGGCCGGGTTAAATGCGGGGACGAAGTTCGCGCTGCATCCCTGCATGAGCCTGCTGGAGCTTCACTATCCTGTCGACGAACTGCGTATCAGCGTCAACGCTTCGCCCGAAGGCGCGGCCACCGCAAGTAACGTCGCGCTGGAAAAGAAGCACCGGCTGCGGACGGGGCAGATGGCGGGCAGGCTGAAACGGTCGAAGCCGAAACCAATCTTCGTCGCCGTGCACCGCGTGGACCTCAACGTGTTTTACCGGCGGCTGGAGCAGGAAGAATTTCGGCTGCTTCAGGCCTTGCGAAAAGGCCAGCCAGTGGGCCGGGCGATTGAAGCCGCCTTCGATGGCAGCGCCGTCCCGGCAACCGAAGTCCCCGCGCTGCTGCAAACGTGGTTTGCCCGCTGGGCGCAACTCGGCTGGCTTTGCCGGCGGTAAGCGTTACAAGAGACAAGCGTTACAAGAGACAAGCGTTGCAGGCCATAAGCTCTGCGGCCGCCAGGCATCGTAAACACAACTTGCTGTACACGACTAATAAAGGAGCGAAAGCAGATGAAAGCGTTACTCGAAACTGGATACGGAATTCTCAACAAGCTTGCCGACGCGATGCGGTCGCCGTTTCTGCTGCTGGTTCGCCTTTACTGGGGCTGGCAGTTCATGCAGACCGGCTGGGGGAAACTGCACAATCTCCCCAAGGTCATTGACTTCTTCACATCGCTGGGCCTGCCGATGCCGGCCGTGATGGCGCCTGCAATCGCGTGCGTGGAGCTCGGCGGCGGCCTTCTGCTCGCGCTCGGTCTCGGGTCGCGGCTGATCGGTCTCATCCTGACGGTGAATATGCTGATGGCGTACATTACCGCCGACCGCGAAGCTTTCTTCTCATTCCTGTCTGACCCGGATAAGTTCGCCGCGGCTGCGCCGTTCACTTTTCTGTTCGCCTCGCTGATTGCCCTGACCTGCGGATCGGGACGACTGGCGCTCGATACCCTCATCGGCTCATGGTGGAAGAAACAATCGGGCAGCAGCCCGGCCAGCGCTTAATCTGACCAGCGCTTAATCTGACCAGAGCTTAATCCGGCCGCTTCAGCCGTTTTGTGCCGGGGGCGTAAACGGCTGAAGCAACTGATCGGCCATCCCTGAAGCAACCGGCGCCACGGTCCCGTATCGCGACGGCCACTCTGACTTCGGCGAATAATGCGTACCAAAGAGCCGGTCCACAAACGGGAGCATGGCGGAATAGTTTTTATTCAGCGGCTCTTCGTAAGTATGGTGCCAGTGATGGAATGCCGGAGAAGTCAGCAGCCATTCCAGCGGACCGAGCCGCCAGTTCAGATTGGCATGAATGAAAAAGCCCCACAGCGTGCTGGTGAAGATGACGAGCAGCGACACATAGTCGAGCGTGCCGCGCGCGGGCTGTGACAGCCCGAGAATGTAGATCGGAATAAAGCCACACAGCCGCGTGAACACCATGTCCACCGGATGAGCGCGGGTGTTCACCAGCCAGTCCATTTCTTCAGCGCTGTGATGAACAGCGTGGAAGCGCCACAGAAACGGAATTTCGTGCGACCAGCGGTGGCCCCAGTAGAAGCCGACTTCGCCGATCACCAGCGCGGCGGCAAAGCGAATCCGCAGCGGCAAACCGGCAACACCTGAATAAAACATGGCGGGAATCACGCGATGCACTGCATAACCGACCAACGCCATCGGCAGAATCAAAATAAGTTTGGGAAGAAAGTTATTCAGGAAGTAATAGCCAAGATCGATGACGAAGCCGCGGCGAAAAACTTTCTGCACGTGCAGTGCGCTGATTCGTTCCAGCGGAACGAAAATCATCATGATGATGAGCAGCCAAAGGCACAGCCGGAAAAAGTCGACAGCGAACCGGTGAAACATGCTGCTTCAGAAATAGCACAGGCCCTCCTTGCGAAGGAGGGCCTGTCCGGTGCCAAAGTGAGCAGGGAGTTAATTATTCAGCTCTGCCGGGCCTGAGCGTGCTTTGAGTTTTCTGCGGAACCAGATAAGGCCAACCAGCGCCGCCATTCCCGTCGCCGACGTCACTGCGGAGGCTGGCTCCGGCGTTGCCGTTGCGTTCACCACGACGTCGGAGAGGAGGTCGGCCGGCGGCTCCCCATCGGGCGTGCCCATCGACAAAAAGGTCAGCACCTGGGTGGAGGCGGACGCCGTGAAGGTCATCGTATCCAGCGCCCAAGCCTGAAAACCGCCGCTCACAAGACCGGGGGTGCTTGTGCCGGAGATATTCGCCTGGGTCGGGGTGTCCTGGATGGTAGTGCCATTGGCAGTAACCTGAGTCTTTTGCGCGCTGTTTTCGAAGGACACCTGCCAGCCTTCAGTAGTGTTGCCGCTGAAGGTATCCTGCTGACCGGCGGCATAGTAGAAAGACACCGTGTATGAGGCGCCGGGTGTCAGGCCGGTAAGCGTCTGATAGATCGCGACACTATAACTTGCGGCACCGTCGGCAACGATGAAATTCCCGCCGCCGGGACTTGTATTCGGGATCGCACCGCCATGCGGAGTAGCGCCGGCAATGTTACCCGGATCGTAAAGACCGTAAGTACCGAACCGTCCGTTAACGGTCACGCCGTCACCATTGGTCGTGGTACTCCCCTGATTGCCGTTCAAATAGAGGAAGGCAAGCCCCTGAGAACTGCCCACATCCACGACCGTCCAGTTGGCGAGCGAGCCACCGCCTGTGTAATCGTTGGTGACGGCGTCACTCTTCAGCGTATTGAGTCCGCCGCCAGCCGTGCCAAACGTTCCGGTGGTTGAAGTAAATGTCCCGTTCTGAATGATGTTGGCTGCGAGCGCACGGGTTTCGAAACCCGCGACAGTAAGTGTGAAACAGGCCGCCAGTGCGAGTGTTTTCAGCGCGCTTTTGCTCCTGCGATTGTGCGTATTGTTCGTGTTCTTCGGCACCATGCTCTAACCTTAGCCTTCAAACGCAGGCATAACCAGTCAACGGTGGTTGATGATTTTCTTGCTGGTACCAGCGGCGAGCGTCGCTTCGAAAGTACCGTGGCGATTGGTTAGAAGGCTTGCTATTTACCAGGTGCCAGCTAACGACAGACAGCGGCGAACGCCGTTCATCAAGAGATGCCCCGCGCCGAATATCAGTCGTGCTTCCAGAAGATTTCGGCGTCGGAGCGGCGTACGTAGTTTGCTTCGATGACGGCGGGGTCGAGCGCAAGTCCCGCATCCGCGCGGCGCAGCGCGATGCGGGCGATTGTGCCGGCCATGGCGCGAGGCGCACGCACCACGGGGTATTCAGCAAAACGCGTTCCGGCGAGCGCCGGAGCGATCAGTTCGAAGTCCGGCGAGATCCATTCGAACGCCTCATCGGACATGAGTGACTGGGGCAACAGCGAGAGGAACCGTTCAAACGGGATCACCGTCGCTTCAATTACCGTACCGCCGCCGGCCCGCACCAGCGCCGCGTAAACTTCGCCGCGCTGAGCATCGAGCACCGGACAGCGAAGCGAAGCGCTGCCCAGTTCGGCAAGCGCATCGAGATTCGACACCGCAACCACCGGGCGTCCGGTAACTTCGGCCAGTCCTTTGACGGCCGCCAGTCCGACGCGAACGCCGGTAAACGAACCGGGCCCCGATGCGCCGGCGAAAAGTTCGACGTCGGCGAGTTTGCAGCCGTGGCGCGCGAGCAGCGATTCAACGGCGCCAAAAATCACGTGACTAAATCCGCGCGGAGCATGCAGCGCGACTTCCTCGCGGAGACCGGAATCGTCCGCCAGCGCGATGCTGCCGTCAGCGGCAGCCGTATCGACAGCGAGGATCAGAGGCACGTATTGCCGGCCTCGCGGGAGTTCATTTGAAGATTCATTTCGTAATGGTGTAATTGCGGTCCACTGAGTAGACTTTACCGAGTGCGTTCATGCCAAAGACGCGCAGATGAAGCGCGGCGGGATAAGTGCCGGTAATATCCGCCGGGATATTCAGCGTGCCGCTTGCGCCCGTGCCGGCAACGCGGTAACTGCGGCCATCGGCCGTAACCTCGGCGGTCCACTCATAGAGCATGCGCTCCAGGGCTTTGGACTGGCGCTTCAGCTTGACTTCGAAGCGGGCCGGGCGGCTGAGCGAAAGTTCAGCTGCCGACGGTTCAACAACGTCGAACGGCACCTTTGCCGGATCGCTCTCAATCTGCTGGAGTTCAGCAGGTTGCTCCCGCGAATCGAATTTAACGCTCTTCAGCATGCCGGCCTTCGTGCCCTCGCGCGAAATGTGGAGAACCCAGTCGTGCGTCAGGTCGGGCGGCGTGCCGGTAAACGATTCGCCCTTTACATCTTTGATCTTCACCGTCTGCCCGGTGCCCGGGTTCCACCATTCGCCGTCGTAACTGTGCTTTTCGTAATTCACCGTAACCGGCCCGGGCTTGTCCAGGTAAATGATGTACTCGATACCTTCGAGCGCCAGTCCGCGGCCAACGGACGTATCGAAGAAAGGCTCCAGCTCCCAGTGGCGCGTGGACTGCATGAACTCGTACCACAGCTTCATGGCGGCAGCGGCCTGTTCGTTTGGAATCACCGGCGCCGGGTAGTTGCCGTTCACCGTCGCATTCCAGAGACGATGGCGGAAACTATCGGCGTCCATCGTGGCGGTGGCGAAGTTGTTCACGGACGGATACTGAAAGACCTGCTGCTCGATGGCCGTTACTGCGTCGTCGCCGGTTTCATAGGAGCGGTAGCGAAGCCAGCCGTCGTCGGCAAGCGGGCCGGTCGTTAGCGCCGTTCGTGTTGAACGCGGATGTTTATACGGATCGAGACTGGTCACCAGTTCGCCAATTTCCTTCATCAACTGGCGACCGTCATCGCCTGACTCCCATCGCTCTGCCCCCTGCCACGTCACATCGAATGCAGCCAGCCGTGAAACAGCCAGCAGGAGCCATTTTTCGCGATCGGCACGCGCGGGCAGCAGGCGGCGCATCAGCTGATTGCCGCTGAAGAACGCAATGTCCACAACGATGCCGGCAGCATTCGCGGCACGGATTTTCTCTTCCGCCGCACGAAAGAATTCTGGCGCTTGAAATCTTGCGGCCGACGATTCACCCCCGGCGGATTCATCCACCAGCGTCACGCCCAGATGATTGAAATGCTGCCGGGCGCGGGTTGCCACAAGTTGCTGCCACTGGCCGGCATCCATGGCGGCAAAGCCCGGAACCAGCGCGCCCATCCAGAGATGCGGCGAAATGGCGTTCCCTTCCACATCCGCAAAATGATGGAGATTCGCGGCGCGCAACCAGCCCGTCTTCTTCGCCGCCGCGGGCGTTACGGTGAGCTCGCCTTGCTTGCCGTTGAACTGCGCCACGCGACTGGTGACGCGCCACGCATAGGTCCCGATCTCTATCGGCGTGAAGCGGACGATCCAGCGGCGCGGCCCGTCTTCGAACGCATGCACCAGCGCCGTCTGCGCGCGCGGAGAGCGAAACTCGGCCCGGATATCCACATTGCCGGCGGCTTCCGGAAGTTCGAACACCAGATCGCAGGGTGTGAACTGCGGTATCGGCGCACAGGCCGTTTGGGCTGCGGAAAATGCCGCCGATATTGCCAGAGCGGCCAGGAGACGGCAAAACATGCTGTCCCCAGTTTAATGCTCCGCTGCCTGCTCCCTCGGCGCCGCTACATCTTCGCAATCTCGGCCAGCACGGTGGCGAGCGCACGCCGAAACTCCTCCGGCGTCGAAATGTCGAAGACCTGCGGATCGAGCGGCTTCAGCACGGCGGCCAGTTGATCCGGAACAACACTGTACCCGGTGGCCCGCATGGTCGTGTAAATTTCGTCGGTGGCGCGCCGCAAACCAGTGAGCCGTCCGGACACAGACGGCACAGCCTGTACCGTCCGGATCATGCCGCCCGGCTGGTAACGAAGGTAGAAGACCCGTGAGCCCGCAGGCAGCGCGGCTTCAACCGGCCGCAGATCCGCACCCTTCTCGAAGTTCACCGCGCTGGTCAGAACGATGACGGCACATGGCCCAGAAACGGAGCCCGGCGACGCCGGCGGGTCGAGGCGGCGCAGCACTTCGGAAGCAAAAAAACGGGCGCTGGAATGACGGTTTTCGAGAGCCTTGACATCGATGATCCCGGGCTGGTCGCCGTCGATCGCATCCAGAAGTCTGTCCGCATTCAGGCGCACGACGTTCTCCTGCCCGAACACCACCCGCTGGTGCTCGAGGTCGAACACGGCGGCATTCAGTACCGAGCCATCATGAGCCATCTGCGCCAGCACTTTAAAAGACGGAACGAGCGACGCGAGATTCCTGATTCGCAACCCGGTCGTGCGTTCGGATTCATCGCCGGGGCTGAGATTCAGCAACACTTCGATGCGGCCGGCGCGCGCCGACTGCGCCGCGATCCGGACGCGGCTCTCGACGGAGGGAAGGTACCAGCCTTCGGTGCCGTGCGCCACCGGCAGAAATTCCACCGCGGGAACGCTTTGCCACGCACCGGGCAGCGGGTCATTGCGAAGCGCCGCAACGTGAAGCCTCCGGCGGACAAAAAAATGCTTTTTCGAACTGGTGTCGTAAGCGGCAACGGCAATCTGGTAGTCGCCCGGCACCACGAAGAAACGCCGTTCGAAAACGAAGTCCTTGAATCGCGCCGCTTCCGGGAGGCGGGAAAGATCTACCTTCTCGGCGTCACGATAGCTCATTTTCTGCTGGTCGGTGATCTGCACCAGCAGCATGAATTCGCCTTCGCTGCGTCGCTTCGCCAGTTCGCTGCCGTCGATCGTAATGTCGATGCGCGAGACGAGCCGCTGGTGGCTGGAAAGCTGCGGCTCGGCGATCCGAATGTCCCACCGGAGTCCCTTTTGTTCCGGTTCGGCAAGCCATTGCTCGAAAGGCACCGAGCGAAACTCGCCCGGCGAGACGTTTTGCCCCGCCAGGCGCGCAACCGTCACGGCGGCAAGCAGCGCCGTCCGGATGAACCGGACCCCGGCCGGCCCGGAACCCGACCGCCGGATTCGTGGCGCCCGACGCTCCATTAACGGCACACCATGCAGCAAAGGTTAGCATCCGGGCGCCGTACGTGGCTATGCGCCACAAAGGCACAAATCCATGGCAAAATCACGAAACGCGCCGGCTTCCCGGTGCGTCCCGAATCTGGACCCGGTATTAAACTGTTGAATACGCGAAATCGCGGCGAGGCATTCCCGGCGACCGCTGACGCCACACACACTCTATTCCCATGAAACTGTCCTCTCGTTTGAATACAATTCCGGCTACCCGGACGCTCATTTCCGGCGCACGCATGATGTTTGCCCTCTGCGCCCTCGCCGCTGCCGCCCTGGCGGGGCAGGCGCCCGGCGGCACGATTCCGGTCGTTACTTCGATCACGCCCAGTTCGGGCCCGTCTACGGGCAACACTCCGGTCACCATTGTCGGCGCCAATTTCACGGGAGCGACAGACGTCTCGATCGGCGGCACCTCCGTGGGAACCGGCGGGTGGATCGTGGTGGACGCGAACACCATCACCACGGCAACGCCTCCCGGCAGCGTTGGCACCGCGAGTGTGGTGGTCACCACGGCAAGCGGTAAAAATGCCGATAACACTTTGTTCACGTATCTCGCCGCACCGCCATCGGTCGGAGGTGTCAGTCCCAATACCGGGCCAACAACAGGCGGAACAAACATTACGATCGTCGGCGTCGGCTTTACCGGCGCGACCGCGGTCACAGTCGGCGGAGTGCCGGCAACGAACGTTAAGGTCGCCAAGGACGGGCAGATGACGGCCACCACCGGTGCCGGAACGGCCGGAGCGGCAAGCGTGGTCGTCACGACG
>Ga0214192_1000135_pt1 | contig 43423 bp, 60 predicted proteins | sample TroBogEpilimnion_44_FD_153030 | JGI IMG/M metagenome (GOLD analysis project Ga0214192, IMG submission 153030) | Freshwater microbial communities from Trout Bog Lake, WI - 29JUL2008 epilimnion | ecosystem: Environmental > Aquatic > Freshwater > Lake > Epilimnion/Euphotic zone | place: Trout Bog... | reverse complement strand
AGTGGTGGATTAATCCAAGGCAGTGATTATAACGGTTTTGCAACCAGTGTTAACCAATTATGGGGAACTGGTAGCGGTAACTATGGTTATGGTCAAAGCGGAACTCTAAACACTTCTATTACGGGCGTGGTTGCAGCAAGTGATTGGGCAACTATGATTTCTCGCATGAGCACTATGCAACAGCATCAGTTTAATAATACAACTGGTGTTCCTGCGCAACCAAGTAGCGGTGGTATTATAACTTATTTGAGCCAAATTTCTACTGAAATTACAAGTTTGCAGAATAACCGTTTCTCATCTTATACTACTCCAAGCGGTGGAGCACAGGCAAGTACATCTAACGGCACTACATGGCATACAAGTAGTGTTAAAACTTGGACTATTGCTTTTGCTAGTGATAATAACGCACGTTATTTCTTTAATGCTGGTGGCACAATACAATTTGTATCAAATGGTAATAGTATAACTCCTACAACTTGGAATAGTTTTGTTAATACTGGTTATGCTTATACTGGTTTGTATGCAACCTCTTTTGCTCATTATGGAACAGTAGGGACATATACCCGTGGAACTTATGCAACTGGTAGTGGATTCTTTAATCTCACATCTACTCCAACATCATTTTTAACAATGACAGAAACTGGCACTGGCAATAGTAATTACAATGCCAATTCTGTTGATCTTAAATTAAGTTATAATGGCAGTGGAACAATTACAGTAACTCTAACATTAACTGACAATGATAGTAATGCTTTTGGTTATACCAATACTGGCACCACCGTTGCTTATATATTGCCCTATTATCCAGAAACCACTTATCTATCTAATAGTTGGGGAACTCCAACTATAACAAATACAGTAAACAGCCAAGCATAATTTGACAACAATTAACTAATCTGTTATAATTCTCTTATGAATACAGAAGAATTGCGTGATGCAGCCAGAGTAGCGTATGACCGTGAACTGGCAAAACAAAACATCAACACTGCCATTGAATCACGAATGACCGTGAATTATGGTGGCGGTATGTTTATTGTAACCCAAGAACTTATTGCTTTTTTACATTCATGGTTTGGACCAAATTGGAAAGATTGGGATGGTGTAATCTATATGATGGATGCCTATGATGTTCCAGTTAAGGTTATTCCGCATGAACTGTTATATATTTGTCAGCGCCGTTGGTGGGAAGTCATGAACGAGTTTGCCGCAGAATACGAAGAGTTTACAAAAATTCGTAATGCAAAACAACTCTAAAGGTTGCCTTATTGCTGCATTTGATAATGAGAACTATATCTATTTTGATATGGCAATGATAGCGGCTGACCGTGTTGCTAAACACTTGAACATCCCTGTTACTATCGTAACTGATAGAACGGATGGTAATATTGGACCGCATAAACGAATTGTTGTTGAAAAACCTGGCAATAACTGGCGAAGTGATGATACCACTTGGCGCAATCTTATCCGCACAAAACTATATGACTTGAGTCCATATGATAGAACTTTAATCATAGATGGTGATTATTTTATCTGCACCTCTAATCTCTTGCCACACTTAAACAGCAATGTTGATTTTATAATGACCAAGCAAGTTTATAATTTAACTAATCATAAGCTAGAATCATTTAAACTTGGCAATACAAGGATTGACATGTATTGGGCAACGGTTTGCATTTTTAATAAATGCAACGAAAGCCATCGTATATTTGAAATGGCTAAACATGTTCAAGAACATTATGAATATTATAGCATACTCTATGAATATCGACGTGTTCCAATCCGCAATGATTTTATATTCTCAGTAGCACTTCATCTTATGGGTGGATATGGTATGAAGGATTATAGTTTTAAGAATTATCCACTTGTCAATTGCGATTCTAAAATAGATTATGATAGATTTGAAGATGATAAACTTGTATATCGTTATATAACCGATAAAGTTTATGCAAATAGTATTAAAAATATAGATTTGCATCTTATGAATAAGGATCAATTTTAATGAGCAGCGGTTATCTTTGTATTGCACAGAATAGCGGTGATATAGATTATCTTAAAATGGCATATCTTCAAGCACTAAGTTGCAAACTTACGCAAATCTTGGATAATAATTTCAGTGTTATTGTAGATAAAGAAACCGCTGAATGTGTAACTGATGCACATCGTGCTGTATTTGATAAAGTTATCGTGCTAAAACATGACCTTGCACAAAACAGCAAGATTAAGATGCAAAATGAATGTCAAGTATTTGCGTATAGCCCATATAAAAGCACAATTAAAACAGAATGTGATATGTTATTCACAACAGATTTAAGTTGGTTATGGAATACATATGCTCCATTTACATATAGTTTTACACAAAGTGTTTATACCTATGATGGACATGCAATTGATAATCGCAAATATCGTCAGCAATTTGATGAAAATTTAATGCCAAACATTTATAGTGCATGGACTTACTTTACATATGATACCGCATGTAAAGAAATATATGATATCATGCGTTTTATCATAGATGATTGGGATTATTATCGTGACAATTATCTCGTCAATTGCCGTTATGATGAACCACGCACCGATGAAGTATATGCCCTTGCATTAAAGATATTAGATAAAAAACCACGTGATACTGGATTTGGATTCGTGCATATGAAATCTGAATTGCAACATTGTCCAAGCAAACAACCTTGGCAAGAACAATTGCATTGGGATATTCAACCTGATTTTATCCCAACGATTGGACATTACAAACAAACAAGACCGCTGCATTATGTAGAGAAAACCTTCGCAACAGATGAATTATTGGATAGATACTCACATGAATACCGAAGAAGAAAAAATCAAGGATTGGTGGGCTGAGTTTGAACGAGAACTTGCCAAACAAGTTAAGCCAAACGATCCTAATCCACCTCCAAAACCAATTATGCTCCAACCTAAAATACCAACACAAAATATATTGGTAAAAGGCGGCACAGATTATTATACGCTGCATGATGATTATCAGTTCCCTGTAAAAACTGGTTATCCAAATGTGCAAGGATGGAAATATGCCTGAGTTAATTGATATTAGTGAACTGGATTGTATCTTTTTAAGTTACAAAGAACCAAATGCAGATGCTAACTTTGCATATTTGCGTTCGTTTGCACCTTGGGCAAAGCGTGTTGATGGTATAGAGGGCAGTGATGCTGCACACAAAGCAGCGGCTGCTGCTAGTGAAACAGAACGTTTTATTCTTATAGATGCTGATAACCAACCCGATCCAGAGTTTTTTAATCAACAGCTTCGCATTAATCATCTTAATGATAGTTGTGTATTTCGTTGGAGAGCACGTAATATCATTAATGGTCTTTGCTATGGCAATGGCGGAATTAGTAGTTGGACTAAAACTTTTGCTAACAATATGCGAACTCATGAAGCAACTGATGGCAGCGATCATACTGCTGTTGAATTTTGCTTTGACAATAATTATTGGGCAATGCATGATGTATGGAGCACTACGCTGCCTAATTCATCGCCGCAACAAGCATGGCAAGCTGGATTTCGTGAAGGTGTTAAATTATGCCTTGATCGTGGTCGCCGCCCATCACCAGAAGAATTTGAATCTGCTACTTGGCACGGCAATCGTGCAAACCTTGTTATTTGGGCAACAGTTGGTGCGGATGTTGAGTTTGGCAAATGGGCAATAATGGGTGCTAGACAAGGTGCGCATATGACTATGTTTGTTGATGATTGGGATTATCGTGAAGTTCGTGATTTTAAAAAACTTGATAATTTGTGGCAATATACAACGGATGATGGATTACAAAGAAGCGAAAATTATGCAAATATATTGCGTAAACGTCTAAATCTTGATATAATTAGCATGTCGCCTGAACAAAGTTCTTGGTATAAAAAGCATCAAAGAGCATACCAAAACATTGATATCATGCTACCAGAAAGAGATGTAGGAAATGTCATTAGAAGCGCGGCTAGACAACTCTGGTGATGTTGCCACAGTAAACAGTGATAAAACTCTTAAAAGTGATTTTTTATCGGCTGCTGAGCAAATGCAACAGAAACTTGGACATGCTCTTTGCCTTGCAAAGTGGCAGCAAACCAGTTTACATTTAACAACTGGTCATACAAATAGTTGCTATCACCCACCACTACACAGGATTAATGCCGATGATCTCACCGATAACCCCAGTGCGCTACACAACACTGAATACAAAAAGGCGCAAAGGCAGAAGATGCTACGCGGCGAACGTCCAGAAGAATGCAGTTATTGCTGGCGAGTTGAAGCAACAGGAAACCTTAGTGACCGCCACTACCGAAGTGGTGAAGCATGGGCTGCCGAGCATTACGATACAATTATTGCTTGCGACCCTACTACTTGGAATGTTAATCCTGCTTATGTAGAAGTAAATTTTAGCAATGTATGCAATCTACAGTGCAGCTATTGTTCACCGCAGTTTAGCAGTGCCTGGCAAAAGGAAATTAATGAATACGGTGCTTATCCTACTTCTAATAGCCATAATAGTCCTTCTTATTTTGGGGGTGATCGTAAACCTATACCGAATCGGGAAGATAATCCTTATGTTGATGCGTTCTGGCGATGGTGGCCCGAACTCTACCCAAACCTAAAACATTTTCGCATGACAGGCGGAGAACCGCTATTAGATAAAAATACCTATCGTGTATTTGATTATGTTTTGGATAATCCTAAAAAAGATTTGCATCTTAACGTCACAAGCAACTTTAGCCAAGATGAATATGTGTTTGACAAGTATTTGACTTATGTAAAACACATGTGTGGAAATGGTGTATTAGAACACTTTATGCAATTTGTTAGTATTGATGGTTACGGTGAGCGTGGTGAATATGGTCGTCATGGTTTAGATTTTGAACTCATGAAAAGGAATGTAGAACGGTTTTTAACTGAAGTTCCTAGTCGCAATAGCGTTACATTTATTATTACAATGAATGTTCTCAATATAACAAGCCTCAAAGAATTGATGCAATGGATACTTGAACTTCGTGCAAAATATAGCACAACATATCAGCGTGTTTGGTTTGATACACCTATCTTGCGTGAACCAGCTTGGCAATGTATTGATATACTACCTGAAAGTTATGCATGGTTTTTACAAAATGTCGTGCACTGGATGCAACCAAAAACTGAAACACTAGATACACGATTTAATGGATTCAAAGATTATGAAGTTGTAAAACTACAGCGTGTAGTAGATTGGATGCACGAACATCGTCGTGAAGATACTAAAACAATGGCAGATTTCTATCGTTTCTTTAATGAACATGATGCTCGTCGTAAAACTAACTTTATCGAAACATATCCAGAAATGATTGAATGGTATAATGAATGTAAATGGTGGGCTGATAATGTATAAATTTCCTATTTGGCATTGGCATATTGAAAATAGCAGTATATGTAGTTTGCGATGCCCACGCTGTCCACGTGTGGAAATACCCGATACTTTAGTCCAAACAAGTCTAAGTTTAGATTTTTTTAAAAAAAATTTTAACCCTGGCTTTTTGCAAGAGGTTTGGCAAATTAGTTTCTGTGGCGATGATGGTGATCCAATTTACGGTAAAGAATTTTTAGAAATAATTGAATATCTTAAAATTACTAAACCTAATTTAAGTCTTCGTATTATTACAAACGGCAGTTATCGTAACGAAGCATGGTGGAAAAAACTTGCAGCAAATTTAAATCAATATGATGAAATCCATTTTAGTTTAGATGGATGGGATCAACAAAGCAATGAAAAATATCGCATCAATAGTAACTGGGATAGTATTAAAACTGCCGTTAAAACTGTCAGAGAAAATAGTAATGTTATCCTCACTTGGGCTGCTATTGTTTTTAAATATAATCAATATGATATTATGACGATGAAGGATTTAGCTACTAAATGGAATTTTGATATATTTCAAATTACATACAGCACTAAATTTGGTAGCAAATACTCTAATTATAATATTGAAGGCAGTGATGATTTAGAACCCGCTCAACAATATATTGCAAAAGGACATCGTTTTGAACGTCAAATAATAAATCTCACTAATAGAAAATTATTAGATAACGGTAAAAATTTAATTAATACAGATTTATATACTAATATTAATCGTGACAGCGATATTATTCCATTATGTAAAATTGGTAACAAGGGTCTTTATATAAGCAGTGACGGCTATTTCTATCCTTGTTGTTGGATGGCAAATAGGTATAATCACACTCGTTGGCAAGAGTTTCGACAACCACAATATAATTTGAATACAAGAAATATTGGTGATATATTAAAAGATGAAATGTGGGACGATTTTTTTAATAGTTTAAACAATTACGATGAATGTAAAAATAAATGCTGTTCACAAAATTTTAATAAAGGATACGCAACATCGTGGTAACAAGCAAACAACCAGATGAATCATTTTTAAAATATAAAAAACGTGTTCTGGATACCAAAAGTGCATCATTCTGTGGTGCAAAGTGGTATAATGCAACTATTTGGTTAGGTAGCGGCCAAACAACAAGTTGCCACCATCCACTTCCACATCAAGTAACTGTGGAACAAGTATTAGCTAATCCATCGGCATTGCACAATACACCGCAAAAAAAAGAACAGCGTGCGCAAATGCAACGTGGTGAAAGACCCACTGGTTGTGAATATTGTTGGCGAATTGAAGATAGTAGTTCAACTGCTATAAGTGATCGTCCATATAAAAGTATGATATACAGTGAAGAAGAATTGCATGATGCTTTTGTTCTTCCATCGGATAGCGATGTAAATCTTCGCACATTGGAGATAGCCTTTGACCGCACTTGTAATTTTGCCTGTTCTTATTGTAATCCTGCTTTTAGCACAACTTGGGTTCGAGATATTAAGTCTAATGGCTCGTATAGCGGGTTGGATAGCGATGGGCGCAATCATTTTACACATGCTCACGACAGCAGCCAACTCTACGGTTATACCGATACAAATCCATATGTAGATGCTTTCTTTAAATGGTGGGAAACCGATTTACATAAAACTCTTCGGGAACTTCGCATTACTGGCGGTGAACCACTTATGAGTGGTCATACATGGAAATTATTAGATTGGTTTAAAGAAAATGTAGGCAAGAGCCAAACAAAACTAGCAATCAATTCTAATCTTGGTTTAGAATCAAAAAAACTTGATGAGTTTATCGACGCAGTTAAAGGCTTGGATGTTGAACTCTATACTAGTTGCGAAAGCATGAATGGTCAAGCAGAATATATTCGTGATGGTTTAAATTATTATCAATGGTTTGATAATATGGTTAAATTATACAAAAGTGGCGCAGTTAACCAACTGCATGTTATGGCAACAATTAATGGAGTTTGCTTGCCTAAACTTCCTGATTTCTTAGAACATATGATTGATTTTAAACAAGCCTATGGACGTGATAGTTTAACTGTTACGTTAAACATCTTACGTTTTCCAAGTTTTCAAAGTCCATTGGTTATGCCAGATAGCATTAAGCAAAGTTGTAGGCAACGTTTACAGCAGTTTCTTGAACGTTGGGGTGAGAGCAACTGGCTTCACCAAATGGAGATAGAACATATTAAGCGTTTGATTGAATACTTAAATAGTGTTGAATCTCCTCATGCGGGCGCTAGTTCAATGGATGTTTTGCAAAAAGATTTTAAAACTTTTTATGAACAATATGATCAACGTCGCAATAAAGATTTTCGTAAAACTTTTCCAGAATTGGTAGAATGGTATAATGAGTTATAATTATAACGAGCGTACTCCTGAGTTTATTAAACTAGAAGACCTTAATGAACAACAGAAGTTTTTGCTGATGGAAAGCAAAACATTTTGTATGTTGCCTTGGACTCATTTACACGCATTTCCAACAGGACCAGCATATATTTGTTGTGCTGCTGAGATGGATCATTCAATAGGTAATCTGCGAGAATCTACAATTAAAGAAGTTTGGAATAGTGATGCTATGCGTCAGACTAGAACAAACATGCTAACTGAAAAACCATGTGGTGCTTGTAAAAAATGTTATGAGCAAGAAGAAGCTGGGTTTTTTAGCATGCGCAATAGCAGCAATAAACGATTTGGACATCACATTGGTCGAGTAGATAATACTGAATCCAACGGTCATCTTGAAGAACTTACCTTATCTTATTGGGATATTCGCTTTTCAAACCTCTGCAACTTTCGTTGCCGCAGTTGTGGTCATATCTTTAGTTCAAATTGGTATGATGATCAATTAAAACTTATTAAATTAAATGGCGGTAATTCTGAACAATTTAAGAAAAGAAATGCACGAGTTGAGTATGCTGGTCGCACTCAATTAGATGTGTGGGAGCAACTTGAACCGCATCTTGATTATGTTGAACATATCTACTTTGCGGGCGGCGAGCCGCTCATTATGGAAGAACACTATCGTATTCTTAATGCTCTTCTAAAAAAAGGCAAGAATAATGTAAGACTTATATATAATACTAATTTCAGTGAACTTCGTTATAAAAAGCAAAACGTATTAGAACTTTGGAATGAATTTACAAATGTTTGTGTAGGAGCAAGTCTTGATGCGATGGGACCACTTGCAGAATTAGTACGCAAAGGAACAGATTGGGCGCAAACTGAGCGCAATCGTGAAGAAATGCTGCGTATATGTCCACAGGTTGATTTTTATATCAGTCCAACATTAAGCGTAATGAATGCACTACAACTACCAAGTTTTCATCGTGACTGGGTTGCTAAAGGTTTTTTAAAACCACAAGATTTGAACGTTAATATTTTACAAGACCCACCATTTTTTAGAATTGATATTCTACCATTTCAATACAAAGTAGATATTCAAGAAATGTATCTTGAGCATATCAAATGGCTAACGCCATTAGATAGTTTAAAAAGAGCAACTACTGGTTTTGAAAGTGCTATTAATTTTATGATGGCAGATGATAAGTCACATCTTATACCACAGTTTTGGGATCGCACAAATAAAATGGATACAATTCGTGGTGAAAAATTGCTTGATATTGTTCCTGAATTAGGAATGTTACATGGATAACTTTTGTGTATTGCCATTTGTAAGCATTGAAGCAGACCCAATGGGAAAATGCAAAGTATGCTGTTTAAGTTATGAAACCATACCTGACATTGATTTAAAAACAAATACGTTGACCGAAGCATTTAACAGTTCTTATATGAATAATCTTCGCCAAAGTTTTCTTAATGGTGAAAAACCTGCTAACTGTAATCGTTGTTGGGCAGAAGAAGATAGTGGACGTACTAGCAAACGCATGCATAGTATAGCTAGGTTGCGACAAATTATAGGTGACCAAAAATTTACCAGTAGCAGCGATGGAAGTCTTACGTTTCTTGATTTAAAACTTGGAAACATTTGTAATTTAAAATGTCGTATTTGTGGCAGCTTTAGCAGTTCAAAGTGGGCACAAGAAGAAATTGATATCTATCCTAATAATCAAAGTGCAAGAGATAATCTTGTTAATGGTCGGTGGCCTCGTGAGTCAAAAAAATTCTGGGAAGATTTGACCCAATTATTATCAAGTACAAAATATTTTGAATTTACTGGTGGCGAACCTTTTTTAATTGACGAACACTTTACGCTGTTAGAAATTGCAGTTGAAATGGGATATGCAAGCGATATTGAAATTCATTACAATACAAATCTTACTACATTTCCAAAACGTGGTTTAGAATTATGGCCACACTTTAAGTTGGTTGAGATTGCGTTATCAATAGATGATATTGGTCCACGATTTGAGTATCAACGTTATGGCGCTAACTGGAATAAAACAATAGATAATCTACAACGTTTTTATGATTTACGAGATACTAATCGTAATATTAAATTACAATTGTGCATGACTTCGAATGTGCAAAATTTTTATTATATTGATGAAATGTGCCAGTGGATTGCACAGCAACGTTTTGATTATGTATACTTTAATGTGCTACATGATGCTTGGCATTTTAGTATTGCTCGTTTGAATGATGCGGCAAAGAAACTTATCTATGACAAATTAGAAAAATATAGCGGTCCATATGCGCATGAAGTTGCAAACCTATTACAATTTATGATGCAAGGAGAAGGCAGCGATTGCAGTAAACTTGTGCAAGTATTAAAAAATAGTGACCTACAACGTAATCAAAAGTTCAGTGACCATCATAGTGAGATAGCGGCGGCAATAGGTTATGAATGATTTTTGCTTGGCTCCATTTACGCACACATTTATTTCTCCTGTCGGTGAAAGACGCCTATGCTGTGCTTCTCGTGAACCTGCCCAAAATTTTCAACAGTATATCGACACGGCTGGTGGTGATGGACAATTTACGCCGCTCACATTAAAGGATTGGTGGAATGGCGAACATATTAGAGAAATTAGAAAGCAATGGTTGGCTGGTACGGTTCCATCAGCATGTGAGGTCTGCGATAAAAAGTTACTTAACACTTCTGTATATCGTGATTACTTTGGACATCTTTTTGGTCATTTACGAGATGCTGCGGTGGCTAATACAGATAGCGATGGCTACACAACCCTAGAACCTATATCGTGGGATTATCGTTATAGCAATGTATGCAACTTCAAATGTCGTATGTGTGGCGATATGTTAAGCAGTGCATGGGAAGTTGAAGTTCGTAAAAACAATATGGTTGATTTGTCTAACCCAAAAAATCATTGGATGCAACCTAAAAACCGTCATGCTATTCGTGATTTTACACGTGATGTAGTTATACCTGAGTTCAAGCAAGCCATTGAAAATAAAAGTGTCCGTGAAATTTACTGGGTAGGCGGCGAACCGTTACTCTATGACGAACATTGGACATTCATGCGCCGTATAATAGAACTTGACTATGCAGACCAAGTTCGTGTAAGATATAATACAAACTTGAGTTATTGTCAGGATAAAGAAGGAACCCTATGGGAACTTCTTGAACATTTTCCACATTGGGAAATATGTGCAAGTTTAGATGGAACAGGAGCAATAGGCGAATATGTTAGGACTGGCCTTAATTATAGCGAGTGGTATAATAGCTTTCGACGGGGGATTGAATCTTCAAAACACCCTAGACAGATGCGTATTGATTTTACTCTTACTTTACCTGGTCTTTTCGACCTTGAGAGCATTATCAATTTATCCGATGAACTAAATGTAGAACTGTTGAGTAAAGTTGTATTTGCCTTCTCTTCTGATATATTACTCAGTCCATTGGCGCTGCCTAGAACGGTGCTAGAACCGCTTTTAGAGGGCATACAGGAGCGCATCAAGCCACTCATCACTCGTCGCACACAAAGTTTATGGGACACGCTAGAACATCTTAAAACTCGTCCTACTTTTGAAGAACAGTTTCCCCAAACCTATAAGCGTGAAGCAATTCGTGGCAAGGCGCATCTTTTAAAATTGGAATCTATCCGCAAAGATGCTAAAATAAAAATGGAAGATATCTTGACTGGCGATGTCTTAGATTGGTGGAATAACATATGAGTAAAATAGCAGTAACATTAAGAAATCCAGTAAGCAAAGGTGATATGCTTACCTATTACATTAAACCAAATGACAATCAATTAGCACGTGATTGGGTTGCTGCTCTTAAAATTGAATTACAAAAGAACAGCGAACTGGAAAAAAATTATTGTTGGCATGGTTGGCCAAAGACACAACGCAATCTTGATTATCTTGCATCGGAATTATCTAAGCATGCTTCTCGAATTTGGGCATTTAATGAATTAGGCGTATGGCAATCATTTGGATTAGAACCATTTGATATTCGAACAAATTATACAATTGATGATATTATGATTCCAATCACTGGCATAGACGAAGATGGCAAGCGAGGCGGTGGACCAAATCATGATGTTATGAATATTGTTCATAATTATTTTGAACATCTGCAAGGAACTGTCGAAAATCTTAGTCCATATTATAAACTCGCTACGCCAGAAGTAAAATATAGTATTAGGCAAATTAATAATCTTTGTCACGAGATTGAAACATTGTGCTTGAGCATTAGAAAAGAACATTATGCTCCTGATTGGGTTCGTCCAAGTCAAATTACAACATTTTTAAATGCACGGCGTTATAATTTAAAAAATGAACACCGTGAGGGTTTTGCTATCAATGGATATGACCGCAGGTTTGCGCACGTTTATATGCATTGGACACAAATTGGCAAAACACTTATAGAAGTATTTCGTGACGAAGGCGCTCCACAACTTGACCAAGCAACATGCGATGCTATTACTCATCTTCAATATTATAGTGGAGAATTTGATGTTGAATGGGGGCGAGATGTTATCTATGGCAAACATAGTTGGCATACAAAAGACCAAGATGCGTTTACCGCTTGGTTACGCCGTGAAGGATATGATCCAAGTAATGTAAATTTAAGTTTAGGATATCTTGAATTAGGTCATGTTGATTTAGAAAGTAGTTTTGGAACTCATGATCCTTATAAAATTTGGGATATGATGAGCGACAAGCTAGACATTTATAGCATTGAGATAGATGGCGTTAAGGCAGTTTATGATTATAGTTGGGCAGATGAAGATTATGAACAACGCCAAATTAATTATTTGATGCCAGGTTACAACAGCCACAATGTTTGATATCTATTGGTATGACTATGATGATTGCGATGATATTAAAGAACTAATAGCCAAAGCTATTGCTACTAGTCGCACTGATTATATTTGGTTATGTCATCTGGCAGTAGATTATTCTCAATTTAATTTGCGGTATCTTCCTAACCGCCATCAAGCCAAAATGATGCATGCTTGGGCTAGTCATGATAACCCAGATTGCTTTACAACTTGGTTGATTTCCATAGAAAATAACGGCGACACCTTATTTCATAAGGATATATTGCCAATACTTTATCCTGCTATTGGCAAGTGGGAATGGAAAAAAGACCCACTTATAGATTATTCAAATTTTAATTTTAATTGGTTTCCAAGTGTATGGGACTGGCAACTTAATCATGAATTTACAATGCTTGGTAAAGAACGACTAAGCTATACCACACTGGACAGAGGCAGCAATAACATAAAATATCATGCAGCTAATCTAACTTATAGCGGCACTTATTATGATATTTGCTGCATTGACACTAACACGCATACATTGCCTAAACATGATTATAAAGTTCGATTGGTTACGACAATGGAAGAAGCGGTAAAGTCTGCTATTAAACGAGCAACCAAACCATGGTTATGGATAGTTAGTGATACATGTAACTATGATGAATTTGATTTTGATTGGTTGCCAGAAGAAGGCGAAGAACGCCAGATACATTGCTGGCCAAGTGGCACTTGTGAAAAAGGCGATACATTTTTAATTCATGTTCCAAGTTATCTTGGTGATTGGAATCCATCCTATAACTTTAATCACGAACCTGTAAAGAGAAAACTATGGCCATCACAAAAGATAACGCATGATAGTTTGGCACAAGAACTTAATGCTACGCCTAGATTAAGTTCAATCTATACAGTGTATTCGCATACAGGATTTGCAGATTATCCAGATGTTTGTTTATGGGATAAACGACCAGCAGTAAGCATTAATAAGAATAATAGCACCACGCTTGTTCCTCGTGATTGCATTGTAAAGGATGAATTATATGAATATCCTCATTTGTTGCGCTATCCAGATTATGGATTTGATGCACTAAATGATATTATCTTTATATCATATGATGAGCCAGAAGCAGATGCAAACTGGAATAAACTAGTAAACAAGTTTCCTCATGCTAAGCGAGTGCATGGCGTAAGTGGTATGGAGAACGCTCTTAAAGCAGCGGCTACTGCATCTGAAACACCATACTTTTATGCAGTGTTTGCCAAAACCATAATTCATCCTACATTTAATTTTGATATCGGTTCTGATTATTGGCAGAAGCCAAAGCATTATATTTTTTATAGCGAAAACACGGTCAATGGTTTGCGTTATGGACATATGGGAATTGTGTTGTATAATCGTGATATGGTTATTAATGCTCCGCCCTTTGGTGAGTTTGGAACAGATTATACGCTAAGCTTTGCTCATGAAGTTGTGCCGATTGTATCTTGCTATGGATCATTTGATGCTTCACCATATCATACTTGGCGCACCGCATTTCGTGAGGCACATAAGCTGCGAGAGTTTACCGATACAATGCCAAATGTTGAAACCCAATACCGACTGCATATCTGGCGCACGGTAGCTAATGGCAACTATGCTGAATGGGCATTAAAGGGCGCAAATGATGGCGTAAAATATTATGAAGATAATATAGATACGCCTGAACTTCGCCGCAATACATTCCGTTGGGAATGGCTGCGCAATCACTTTATTGAATTATATGGTGATGTCCAATAAGAAGTGGGCAATATCAATATAGTCTGCAATCTTTCTAGCATATGCTAGATCGCTATCTGGTGTTGTGCGAGTTTCAACGCAGTTGATAAAGTGCAGCAATTCATTTTCCAATGGGTCTATAAGATCACTATAATCCCAACATTCATCTGGATCATTTAAGTGAAGCTTGGCACCTACAATATTGTTTTCATATACACGCAGCGTTTTTGCATCATCATTCCAAATAGCTTGTGCCTTGTCACCGATAACAGTAACTTCACGCTTGCGTTCTGGATGAAGCCAGCTAACATCGATATGCCAGTTTACTCCATTAACTAATATACGATCAGGATATGGACTATGCGGACTATATTTGAATCCTTGTGCGTTACGAATATGCAAATCACCTAAGAGATATTCCACAATTGTAAAATCATGTGGTGCTAAACTTAACAGTGGAGTTGTTTTGGTTTGATAGATGCCAAGATTGGTGCGAACACTGTTAACAAATTGAATTTCGCCAAATCTGCCTTCATCAATAAAATTTTTAAGTTTATGTAAGATTGGATTATACATATAAATGTGACCAACCATCACAATATTATCTTTGGTTGCTTTGATTAAATTAACAATCTGATCATAGTTTTCAGCGGCTGGTTTTTCAATATAAAGATCGTTGCCACGATGAATAAGTTCTAGGGCTTGTTCATAATGATCCCATAGTGGCGTTGCCAACATAACAGGATCAAGCGTATCAATATCACTAATCGTTTGACCATTTTTAATATCAATGATAGAATAATCTATTTGAAGATTTTCTAATTTAGTTGCAATCTTGCTGCCCCAATAGCCCGACCCTACTAGCCAAATTTTCATACTCGCCATTCCCAAATCTTGTCGATGATATAATCTTGTTGCTGTTCTGTTAGCGTATGATAGCAAGGCAAACTTAATATACGCTTACTTGCTCGTTCGCAGTTTGGCAATGAATCATGATACTTGCGAAATGCTGGTTGCAAATGACATGGAATAGGATAATGAATATTAGTTGCAATGCCACAGTCTTTTAAGTATGCTGCAAGATTATCACGTTCTTCAACTTCAATGACATATACATAATAAACATGATCACTGTAACCAGATTTCTTTGGAATCTTAACAACATTACCCAGTGCAGTATCATAACGAGCAGCAACACGCTTGCGACCTTCATTCCAATCTTTTAAGTAAGGAAGTTTAGCAAGAAGAATGTTGGCTTGTAAATTATCAATGCGAGCATTATAACCAACTTCTTCAAATACAAACTTAGTATTGCGTCCGTGATCACGAAACATTCTACAACGTTCAATAAGATCAGCACGTCCTACGACAGCACCTGCATCGCCCATTGCACCAAAGTTCTTAATAGGATTAAATGAAAAACAATTAAGATCAGCTACATTCATGAGCGCACTGCCAAAACTATGTGCGCTATCATTGATTAACTTTAATCCATTGCGATCTGCAATCTCACGCAGTTTATGAATATTGCAACTTTGTCCATATGCATCCATAGCAAGAATAGCAGTTGTGCGTGGAGTAATAGCTTCTTCAACAGCATCAGCATCAAGTTGATAATATTCATCTGTATCTACCATTATGGGTGCAGCACCAACATTTATAATAGCTTCAACCGTGCTTACAAACGTGTGGCTAGTAGTAATTACATCATCGCCTGGTCTAACATCACATGCCTTTAATGCAACTTGTAGGGCTGTTGTGCAGCTACCAGTGCTAGCAGCGGCTGGCACACCGAGGTAATCGGCTAGGGTAGTTTCAAACTTGATAACATCGGGACCAGTGATAAAGCTATTGGTAGCAATCGTATGAGCAATCGCCGCATCAATGCTACTCTTTGCCTCTGCATATTGTGATTGTAAATCTGTAAATGGAATTTTCATTTGATAAGTTTCTGTATGCCATCTTCTAAATTAAATTTAGGAGTATATCCAAGATATTGAACAGCATTGCGTATGTTTAAAGAACCACGCTTGGGCATATCAAATGGTATGCCATCACCATATAGGATTTTGCTTTGCGTATTTGTCCAACCTTTGATAATTTCAATAGCATCTTGCAGTGTTCTTGCCTGACCATAACTTACATTAGCAATAAAATTGTGAGTGTCAAACATTGCAGCATTTGCGATAGCCTGTGCCGTGTCCTCGACATATGTGAAGTCCAAAGTGGCTTGAGGATCATCTACGTGAATTGTTTGTTGGTTAAGTGCAGCATCTATCCATTTAGAGATAACACGATTGCCATCATCTCGGTTTCCATATACAGCAGTAGGACGAATGATTACCCATTTCTGTGCGATAATTCTAACCAATTCTTCGCACATTTTTTTAGCCCTACCATAATCGTTGATAGGTTTAAGTGGCGCATCTTCTACAATTTCTCCACTCCAATCGCCGTAGACCATGCTGCTGCTTATATAAACCATCTTGGCATTAGGATAAGTGGTTAATAGATGAATTGTACTTTGAACAGTATTGCGCCAAGCAGCAAGATTGTCCTTGCTAAATGTAGCTTGATTTGGTTCGCCAGCAAGATGAACAATCACGTCTACGTCTTGAATGATTGTGCTACTACAATCTGCATTGATCCATTCATCATATGCAAATTCCATATGACGACCACGAGCAAGATACAAGTCAGTGTTAATAAAACGAAGATCATCAATGATAGTGACCCGATGACCACTATCTTTAAGACGCTTTACAACATGATGCCCGATAAAACCAAAGCCACCTGTAACTAATATATGCATGTTAGACCGCCATTTCTGCTGTGATTGCTGGATGATGTTGATATCCTACCAACTTACATTGATCAAGAGTTGCCGTAAAAATACTTTCCACCTCACTGATATCAAGATGAGGAAGATCATATGGTTTACGAGAAATTTGTTCTTTAACTTGTTCTATATGATTATTATAGATATGAACATCGCCAAATGTAAGGATAAGTTCGCCAATTTCTGCACCAATTTCTTTGGCAATAAGGTGTGTAAGCAGAGCATAGCTTGCAATGTTGAATGGAACACCAAGAAAAATATCAGCACTGCGTTGATACATCTGGCAAGATAATATATTATTGCGAATATAAAACTGCGCAAACATATGGCAAGGTGGTAGCGCCATTTGATTTAATTCAGCAGGATTCCATGCTGTTAAGATATGGCGACGACCTGTAGGATCACGCTGCAATCCATCAATAAGTTCTTTTAACTGATCAATTTCTTGATAATTTATTCTGTTAAGACCTGGTTTATATACCTGATCCTCTTGGGTTACATAGCGCCAATGACGCCACTGAACACCATATACACGGCCCAAATCGCCATTATAAGCAGACTTTGGAAGCCAATAGCTTGCACGAGCGTTTGCAGTCCAGATGGTTTTCTTTGCATTATCTCGTGTGCCATACTGTATTTCTGCCAATCGTCGTTCATCACCGCTACCTTCAATAAACCATAGCAATTCACTTACCATGGATTTCCATGCTAATTTTTTGGTGGTTACTGCTGGGAAACCATCAGCGAGGTTGAACCGCAACTGCTCGCCAAACATACTTAGCGTACCAACGCCAGTTCTATCCTTGCTTTCAATGCCATTAAGAATTATTTTTGAACATAGATGATTATAATTTTGCACGTTTCCACACCTGAAATACTTTATCTTTGCCGTAAGTTTCCCAATCCATTTGGAAATTCTGTAGTAATTCTACCACATCTACGCTTACATCGCAATTATAATTATCATCAAAAACAGTTAGATATATTTGTTCAAATAGGTGTTTTGTACTGTTGATAAGTTTTGCACCACCAATAATCCATATATCTCTATCAGGATTATTAGCTTTTAATACAGCTAAACTTTGTTCAATAAAATTACCATGAATAACATAGTGAGTATCTTTAAAATTCTCAGTAGATTGATTTGTTACTACGCAACATAATCTATCGGGAAGTGGTTTTGGCATCTTTGGGTCTAACCAAGTGTTACTTCCCATTATGACGATATGCCCACGTGTATTGGTAGAGAACCATTGCATATCTTGTTTATCGTGCGGCCATGGTAAAGTGTTATCTTTACCCATGCCGCCAGCTAAGTCTACAGCAAAGATGGCTTTTATCATTAGTCTAACAGTTTATTAGTTTTGCCTTCAACTTCTTCGGCAATTGCAGAGACATTAAGATGAAAGTCAACACAGTCAATCTCTTCGTCAAAAACTTCAAGATAGTTTTCTATCATTGCTTCTATTTCAGGAAAATCTTTTCCTCTTTCAAGGATAGCAGCAATTTCAAAAACATGAGATTGCCCATCTTTAAATGTTGCATTAATAGACTTAATAAAACGGAGTGGGACATCTGAAATTTCTACCGAAGAAATTAGATGTTCCCACCGTTCAAAAAATTCAGTGCTAAAGCTATTATCAGACACTGGTCTTCGTCTTAGCAGTCTTCACTGGCGTCTTCTTTGCAACTGCCTTTACGACTACTGGCTTATCGCCCTTAAGTTCGTTAAGCTGCTGTTGCATGTTCTGCATGGTCTGCATCATTTGCATCATGACTGCTGTCATATCTGGTGCAGCGGCTGCTGTTGGTGCTGGCGCGGCAACTGGTGCTGCAGCGATACCGAGATCAGCGGCGCTTACACTTTCGCTTACCATTGCATCAGTAGATGCTGTCTTTGCAGGATCGGCAAATCCTTGCTGATTTTCCATGCGTTCAAGACGTGAAACTGCTTCTGGACCCTTGCCAACCTGATTAAGAAGCTTGGTAAGTTCGTCAAGACGGATGCTGCTCTTGCTATTTGGTGTAACCATAACATTAGCTGCTGGCACACGCTTTAGGTAATTCTCAGCACTTAATGCTTGTAGCATATTCATGCCATCTGCCATCATACGGCGTTCTAGGATATCACGGAACTCATATGCTTGCTGTCCTTCATCACTTTCAAGAACCTTCATGACATCATCATGATACTTGCTTGGCATGATATCACTATAAATGACAACTGCCATGTGATTTTCTTCGCCGCTTAATTGACGCTGTACAATAATAACCTTTTTATTATTGACACTTCCTACGTGTTTAAAAAAACTCATTGACTTTCTTCCTCTGTTGTTTGTTCTGGTGCTGGTTGTGGATTATTGGCAACAATAAATGCTTTTACTTTATCATAAACCGCACCTACGCTTGATAACTCATCTGCACGAAATGCTCCACGCTGTGCGACTGTTTCCACAATTTGAACCAAGAAAGCAATATCATTAATGGTAATGCTTGGCGGTGTTGCAGCAACTTCGGTGGTTTCATCTGTCATAATAATCTCCAATTTATATTATTTAAGCATAAAAAAAGGCTCTGAAAAATTTTCCAGAGCCTATTCTTTTAAAGATTATTAATCTTCATAATAAGCGTGAATACCAAATGGTGGTTCGATGGTTTTGTTATACTTGTTATGGATAATCCACACCGTGTCACAATAGTTTTCGTCACCCCATGAACCAAATGGTTCGCCGTCAGTAAACACGATAAAGAGTTTTGGATTTACATCCTCATTCTTCATCCACTTCCAGTTTACATCAAAGTCAGTGCCACCAAAACCTTTAGGTTCATAGTTTACAAGATCATCGCCATCAGCAGTTGTATATTCTTGTGGATTATGAATTTGTGTATCAAAGCACCAAATCTTAATCTTGTAGTCATCATACGATTGCATAATGCCATTGATTTCACTGAAAAACGCAGTCAATTGTTCTTGACCAATAGAACCACTGGTATCAATAGCCACGCAAACATCAATCGCCTGATCCTTGCGCATGTTAGGCAGAACAAACCCTTGCGAGAACATCTTCTTGTTAGGAATAGTCCACGTATAATCATTCTTGATAGTGGATTGAATTTGCTGTGTAATGAGTTCACGCCAGTTGATTTTAGGTTGTGTTAGTTCATTGATCATGCGCTTGATATTGCCAGGAGTATTGCCAGCACCCGCCGATTGTGCAGCAGCAAGCATTGCTTCCTTGAACTCGTCCTTGATTTTTTGACGCTCTTCATTGGACAGCACTGGACGACCCTTGCCATCCTTGTCACCATCTTTGCCTTCGCCATCGCCACTGCCCTTGCCATCTTTTTCAGGATCAAGGTGGTCATCAAGCAACTGGTCAAGCAAATCTTCGATATTGATTTTCTGTGCGTTCTTGATCAGGTCATCATAAACTTGTTCAAAGTTCCAGTCATCATATTTGCGATCATACAAAACAGGCACAACCGTAATTTTTTGACCAAGATTATACTTGATGCAATCAGCATTAACCACATAGTCCATTGCAATATTTGCAAGGTCTTTCTGCTTGCCGATACCACGGCTCATGTGGTCATAAGCGCAATGAAGCAACTCATGGCAGAACAAGAACATCATTTGGTTGGTAGGCAGCTTGATGATAAAGTCGCTGTTATAGTAGAAATGACGACCATCGGTAGCGGCAGTAGTCAACCAACTGTCAGCGTTCTTAAGGGTAAGACGCATGGCCAGATTGCCAAAGAAGGGCTGCTTAAGCACGAGGGCAATACGAGCCTTGAGAATTGTTTGACGAGCATCATAGTCTTTCTTCTCGTCAATGGTATCGCTGAGTTCACCAGCACCTTGTTTCATCTTAGCCATAATCATGTTCTCCAATGTTTATAACTTATAATACCACAATTATATAGGTTGTCAAGAGAAAAATAGGGGGAGTGCTGCGAACACCCCCCCTATAACTCGCCCTCACTGATGGAGAACGATGGGGCGAGAATTAGTCACGCACGGCGGCGAGAATATAATCGCCATTCTTTGCATGGTATGCCTTGTAGTTTTCCATCTTGCTCGTCTTCATTGGCAACTTATAGTTACGAAGGATAGTAGCAAGCATCATAACTTGCAATTCAGTGTCCATGTTGTCAAGATAGAAACGGAACACGTTGTCAAGTTCACCATGCCATGCAGTGTTGTCGCTATCCTTCATCTTATCACCGCCGCGGCGATCATAGCTGTCCTTCAACTCATAGCAGACAGAAACCGTGAGCGAATACTTTGCACCGATATCTTTTGCCTTGAGTTCCTTAACCTTACCAGACAGGATGTCAGAAGGATTAGGCATTTGCGAAGCAACCTTGCGATGAGCAGCAAACTTAAGTGCAACACCTTCACCAACCGTACCCGATACCAGATCGTTGAGTTCGGTATCGTTAAGGTCTTCTTGCAGAAGTTCTGATACAAATGACCATGAACGAGGCGTAGCAAACGATGCACCGCTTGAGCGAGGATCGAAGTTGAACAAATCATTCTTGTTACAAGTGACATAAGCAACCACGTCAGGATTGATAGCATGGTTCAATGCCCAATCATTCCACGACTCAAAATCAACACGCAAGTTCAAGTGAACAAAACGGTTAGCAAGTGGCGATGGCATACGATACACCACACCACGGTCAGTGTCACGGTTACCAGCGGCAACGATAACAACATTCTCAGGCAACTCATAGGTGCCAACACGACGATTAAGAACCAACTGATAAGCAGCAGCCTGTGTTGCAGGTGCGGCAGAGTTCATTTCGTCAAGGAACAAGAATACAACGGGATACTTTGCAGCTTCTTCTGCAGACGGCAGATCAGGCGGAGCATTCCACATTGCATTACCAACGGTAGGATTGTAGTAGAGAACGCCCTTCAAATCGGACGGGTCCATGAGTGCAAGACGCAAGTCATACAACTTACCACCCATGCTTTCGCAAAGGTCTGCAACCAGTTCGGACTTGCCGATGCCAGGTGCACCCCAAAGGAACACAGGACGCTTGCGACGAGCGCAAACCATAACTTCACGCTTTGCAGCAGCAAGGGTAACAGTACGCACTTCGGAAAGTGCTTCATTCGGTTTAGCCATTTTGTTTCTCCATCAGTTGACTATAACTTAATATAACATAGAATTAGGGATTGTCAAGCACTTTTTTGCATCATTTCACCAAGAATAAACTTGGCAATATTCATCTGTTTACGGATGCGTTCGTCGGTATTTGGGGCAGGAATTGTTGGATTTTTCATAGCAATCATTTCCTGACAATCGCTCAAAATGCCCATAACAACCATTTCCTGACCAACTAATTTAGCGGTAATTCCGTTGATATATTGGTCACGGATATCGGCTTGGGACATACCAAAGGTGGCAAAATCGGTGTCAGTCATGTCGCTCTCCATCAATTGACTATAACTTAATATAACACGGATTTAAGGGTTGTCAAGCACTTTTTTTAATCCGCACATAGTGCAGACGGGTTTGATTATTGTCATCATGCTTGTGGACACGGGCTGTCAAAATAATGACAGTGCCACGTTCTAACTTTACCGAAAGTGGAAAACAGACCAAATTTTGGTCATTTGTAAGGGCGGTATGATACCATTTGTTATAATTGGCACTGTAAACCGCTGATTTAATGGTAACTTCTGTTTCAATATTGTCACCAACCTGTCCAATATGGCGGCTATTTTCGGCAATAATACGCAATTCGTCCTTGGCTTTTTCACGCCCAATAGCATTATTATAGGAACTAGGGACGCTGGCAACCAGTGCTAACACCTTGAAATCATTGGCATCAATCTCTTTTTGTTCCGTCAGTAGGACCAAATTTTTCCAATAATCGTGTAATGTACCAGCAATAAGTTCGATCATCTTGCTGTCAAGATAGTCACAAATTTGTTCAGCAAGTTCAATATCTTGCGGCAAAACGTTAAAGTTTTTCTCTGGATTGAGAAATTCACGCATAAGTGCGCCATTGCTCAACTCGCCTTCCTTGGCATCATACCGTTTGATATAACGACCGTTTGTTCGTTGTGCCGCACAAGCGGCAGACATAGCATCTTTTAAGACGATAGTGGTCATTTTGCACCTTTGTGTTTTGGGTTACGGGCATAACTTCCCTTGCCCTTACGGGCAGTGACAATTTTTTGACGGTATTTGGGGTCCGCTAGGGACTTTGCAATAAGGCTACGCATCGCTAGTTCTCCATCTATAATGCTAATTTAGCATATTTTTGGGATTTGTCAACCTAAAGTTTCAATGGCTTGGCGCAAATTTCCATCACAAATTGCCAATAATGTGGATAATTCCCCATCCATTAGGAATAATTGCCCCTTACTCATTTGATAAAACCAAGGATAGGCATGATAACGATCCATTAGGACTAATTCCTTGCCATTTACTTGATATTTTCTTTTGTCAATATGGTGTTCATAAAACTTATATCCAGCCGCTTGCATTATTCCAAATGCGGTATTATTAAGTCTAAATCCAAAATTTTTGTTATTATTATACCAATAAAGAATATAGATATTTTTTTGATTTATATGTGGAATAAGTGCGTCTTCACCATTTGCCAAATGATATAATTCATGGGTCCATTCGGTTTTAGACCTTGTACTCATTTTGTTGGATAAACTGCTGCGCCACTGTTTAACAACACAACACTAAAGCGGTTTGTTTTAAATTGGTTATTGAGTTTTTTACAAAGATTGATTGCGTGACCTGGATTACTGAAACTTGATTTCTTATATTTTGGACCTGCATATTGTGCTAGCATACTAGTAGTTTTAAGATTTACAGGTTTGTTATCCAAGAAAATTGCCCAAATACCTTCGCTAGCCAAAACTTGTTCTGACTTATATGTTTGTTTATTAGTAATTTCTAATAATATTTGAGGCTTCGGTCTTGACATAATTGATATTTGCTTAATTATTTAGCCTGTTAAAAACGGGCTTAAAAATTATCTCCTACCATTTGAACTTGGATTATGTCAACATTTTTTAACTGTTCTTCTACTTCTCCAAGTTTATTTTCAAGCTGTAAAATATAAGCAAGAACATCAGTAAGTTCTTTGGTAACGTTTGAGATAGTTTCTTTATCAAACATTAATCCATTACCGACAATATTTTGCCCACGATTAATAAATTCTCTAATATTATGAGTATTAGGCGGTCTCATTATTCATGATCCTTAATCGTTCTTGCTGTTCTAATTTTGTCTTAAACGGACCTTCATATTCATAGCGTTGTAATGTGATTAACTTTGGCGTAAATTCTGGCACAAATGTTTTGTTATATTTTATAATATAATATCCAGCACAGTAATATGAACTACTTTTATTATTCTTGGTATAAATTGGAAGTTTAAGTTTTACATTCCACAGAATATTATGCGGTGTATGATTAGTAGGAAAATCATAAACCATACTTTCAACAGCAGGTTTTGCTTCACGAGAGCGACGAATAAATGTAATTCCCTTCTCGGCAACCATTTGCTGCATATCTGGAAATACTTCTACGTTATCATCAACGGTGCAACGAACTCCGCTAGTAGTTTGCGCAATGTTTCCAATACGCTCACCCTTATCGTTTTCAATAATCCAAAAACGATTTTCTACAATATTTTTAGCCTTGAGTGTCATCTTTACTCTTTCCTTCAATCATGTCAAACAATGAATTATATTCAGCACGAACTTCAATGAATGATGCCCATCCGATAGCAGCAACAATACCCATCAAAACACGATCATTATCAATATTCCAATATTGATAAATCTCTAAGCCAAAAACAATTAAAATTGCCCATGGAAAGTATTTTACAAAAAAATTACGCATGTTCTGTTTCCTTTACAAGTGGTTTGCCAAGAACTTCGGCAAGTGGTTGTACATTTTCACTAAGACGAACTAATTCATATTTGCCACAGAACTTCATAAGATGTGTACCAATCTGTGACTTAGATTTAGGTTCAATTGCAAGCAATGCCTCATCAATTGCATTACGAATATCTTCTGGCTGAGCAGTCAAATCGACCAAAACACGGTTTTCTTCATAACGATCAAGCACACGATGCTCTACGTTATTATGGTCAACCCAACGTTGTAACATCATATTATTCCATGCCCAACCACGTTTATCACGGTCAGCATAAGCCTCAACGAGACCAACCTTCTTGGTGCTGCCCTTGGTGCGAACACCTGGATATGCAGTCATAATATGGTCAGTAGGGTCGCCACGCATGCACTTTTCAAAAAGTACAAACTTGGGATCACCTACGGTTTTGTGTTCATTGGTTTTTTTATCTTTAACTGGTTTACCATTATCATCATAAAAACCAGTAGTTGTAATATAATGATTGCTTAAACCATTGTAAATGGTTACTTTATCGCTAAGCAACTGATGAAAGTCACTATCATTAGATAGGATAATATGTTCATCATTGGGATGCAATGCAGTCCACCGAGCAATAATATCATCAGCTTCTGCTCGTGCAACCTTAATTACACTGCAGTTAGAGCGTTCATTAATCCAGTTAGTAAACTCTTCGTATACTGCCCAAAACTCTGCATCTTCTTCTGCTTCACGAACACTCATTTTGGCTTTAATATCAGCACGGTTTGCTTTATACGAACCAGTATGATCCTTGCGCCATGAACGACTTTCAAGGGCAAAGATAACATGATCTGGCTTATACTGACGTTGCATCTTCATAATTGAATTGAACATAATATGCAATGCCAATCCAATCTTTTGCCAAGTGTCAGCGCCACGTGGTGTGCTATGGCGAGCACGTGCAAACAGATTTGCTGTGTCTACAAGAAGATATTTCATAATATTAATATAATCTCTTATTGGGGATTTGTCAAGAGTTTATTTAAATTCGCTGCGACCATCGCCTAAATCGGTTCTGGTTACATAGCGTGTATTATCCAAATTGGGTGGATTTTGCGCATTGGAATTAATAATATTGCGGGCTACATCATTGAGCCAAGCATCTACAAGGTCTTCTGGATTTACACCACGATAACCATGTTCTCGCAACATTGTGATAAATTCTGCATTCCAATCTAATTCCATGCTACCCATGCTTGGGTTTTTTGGATCAAAATCAAAACCAAGAACAGATACACGAGGTTCTTGTGATTTTTTTTCTTCTGGTTTAGGTTCTTCAACAACCTTTTTTACCCGTGGTTTACGAGGTTTTTTAGGTTTTGGTTCACTGTTAGTTTGAGTAGAGGCTGGTGGTGCGCTTTCTGTTTGCACAGTAGAGGCGTCAGCGTCATTAATCTTTGTTGATTTACCAAATAGTTTGTCGAGAAATCCCATGTATCACCTTATTGTTGCCAGCACTGACGTTGGCGACCTACATAATTGCCCCATGCGTCATACACAGGAACCATGCGACAAAACGTCTGTGGCTGATAATATTGTGGTTGCTGATATTGATTTTGTTCAGCCATACTGCCCAAAATACCGCCAACGATTAATCCACCAACTAGTGGAGCAACCCAATTTCCGCCACCATTATAGCCAGGACGTGGACCATGGTCACGACGATCACGCCATTGAGCGTTTGCTGCCGTTGCGGTAACTAATGTAGTGGCTGCGAGTAGGATAGCTAGGGTCTTACGCATGGTGGTTCTCCAATTGACTATAACCAATATAACATATTTATCGGGTTTGTCAATGGTTAATTTAATCTTTTTCGGTATTTTTCTTCATATTCTGCGATATATTGCAGCGCATCTGTGGTCAAAACGGCGACTCCATCGTGCATATCCTCGTCAACTGGCACTTCGGCGTCCAAATATTCATATATTTCAGAGACTGGGATTTCTGTCCTACCCATTAGGGTTTGATCCCTAATATATTTTAAGATTAGATATTCAACTTCTTCATCAGTTAATTCAAGGTCTAGTTCCATTTTGTTCCTCGTAAATCATTGATAGCAGAACTATATAATGGTTCCAAGCTTCTGCAAGTGCTGGATGCTGCTGTTGGAGTTTTACCTGATCACGCCACGGAACCCTAAAAAATGCATCATCGGGATCAATATTTCCCATCGTCAAAAAATCTTTTATTTTTTTGACACGGTTAAATTCAAACTCTCGCCAACCAGCACTATCACGAGGAATTACACGACCTGTATCGTATTCAAAATCTTCGTCCATTACCTATTACTTATAATGTACTGAACGATGATTTCACTTAAACGCTCACCTAAATCTTCACCATCATTGATAACATGCAGTTCATTGAAAGCACGATCTTTATGATCATCATAACGATGAAACTCTACAATATATCCACCATTAGCAATATGTAGTTTCATATTGATACCATTGGCATCAATTTTGCTTGAACTTAATGATCTTGGATTAGAATCAGTATAAATCAAGTTGTGCTGTGCTTTTTGTTCTGCTTCCCAAGCCTTCTTTGCTTGCTTTTGAAACCATTTATCAAACCAGCGCATCATTGGAATTTCCTTTCAATATCATCTTCATCACATGCCTCGCCATATTGTGTTTCAATAATAACTAGTGGTTCCTTACCAATGTTTACAACTTGGTGCCAATTACCAACAGGAATTGAAACAGTTTCGCCTACCTGTAAGATTTTAGTGTGATCATTGTCTACGGCACCATTATAATTTTTTACAACTCTGGCAACACCACTTTGAACTACCCAAAATTCACTGCGTTTACTATGTTTTTGATAACTTAAGCAATGACTTGGCTTTACAACAAGTTCTTTTACTTTTACATTTTCAGTATCATATAGCACTGTAAAATACCCCCAGATACGTTCTTCAATATTTTCATTCATGTTTCTATTCCTAATTTTTTTAATAATTTTGGTGGATGTAAACTTAGATAATGATTTAAAAAATCTATATTATCTTGCGTAATATCACAACCAAATTTTTTTAATACTATTTCTAAACCTTCTGGCGTCAATAAATCTTGAAATTTTACAATTTCATCAGCATATTTCATAGAATTTTTTACATCATTATAATATAAATCTTTGTTGTCTGATAGTACTTGTTTTACTTTTGAAAAGAAAAATTTATATGAAATTTCTTTATTATAAAACCAAAAAGATTTCTTATACCAAGATAATTTAATTTGTGAACGAAGATCAGTGTAAACTAAAATTTTTTTACCTGGCAAACTAAACCAACAATCTAATGTATTAACGTTATAAAAAATTTTATTATTAAATTTTTTATATTTCAATGTAAAATCGTTATCTATATGAATTTCTGTTTCTTTCCAGCGATCTGGGTTGTTTATATCAAAAATATAGTTTCTTATTTCTTGAAAAGATGATTTTTTTGTTCCTCTTTTAAAGATGCAAATAAATTTTTTAGTTATTAGAAGTTGGTGTAAGAAATACATTCCACCGCAACCGCCATAATGAAATATATTTAAATCTTCATTAATCATTATACTTTTCTCTTTGCATAGGTAGTTTCATTGCAGCAAATGCCGCTGCTTCATTATTATTAAATTGTATATGAACCTTGTCTAAACCGCAAGTTAAAAATGTAAAATCTACATTATATCTATAACCTGCCTCGCCCATCGCATTGCAGATAATACAAGCAGCCTCTACATCCTGATAGTTGGCGTTGAGTGCACCGCCTTCTAAATAATCACCTGGATCAATCATATAACTGTTTGATGGTTGTCGTTGAGTCAGTGCTTTGCTTGGAAATTCAAGTATTAAGGGTTTTTTTGACATACATACGCCAACATAAAAAAACTTACATTTTCTTCGTCTGCAAACATAACAGGCAATTCTTGTCCATTATCTAATTGAAGAAAAACATAATCTTGTCCATTTCGCAATCCATAACGATTAAAAATATCTTTTAATTGTTGCATTGCTATATTTCGTTTATTCCACAAATTATATCTAGCCGCACCTTTTAATTTTGCAAGAGGAAATCTTGCAATTTTATTTTCATCTTTATTGTAAAATGAAACATCTAGGTTTGGCACTGGCAATAGTCCGTTAATTAGTGAGCGGTTCCATAAGACTTTTCAACAAAAAGTCGTTCATCAATATCCCAATTATTAGGGATTTTTTCACCACGCCGAACTCGTTCAAATTGCGAGTATGCATGAGTGCTACGCTTATAAAGGTCTGCCTCATTAAAGGCAAAGCCATATTCTACACAAAAAGCCTTGAAATTTTCAAGGTCGTTAAAAACACGATTTACGTTTTGGTTCTTAATCATTATTATTTCCGTTATATTAGAGGTTAATATTAATATGGACTTGCCAGTGCCATAGTCTTTATATTAGTCTACTTTTTTGTTATTGTCAAGTAATTTGTTATAATGGTCAATTGCGGCTTGTAATTTAGGGATATCTTTTTTATCTACGATCACATCATCCCAAACCAAATCTGCACCAAAAATATACTTTAATGCAGCCCATACTCGTTTGCGAAATGGACGGTAATTTACAGCCTGTATATTAACAATAAAGTCTGGTGTATAAGGCATATCATTGCCCCAATCAAAAACTTGGACAACAATGGTATGCTCAGCACTGCTACATTCGCAAGAGAGAAATACCTTAAGGTCATCGTGCTTTACTGTTATATCCTCAACATTGCTCATTATTTTGCCTTTTATGAATTTGCTGGAATTAAGTATTCATACTTAATCAATCCACTATCCACTGTAATCTTAGCTACACCATCATCGCTGAACTGAATGTTCTTGTCACCTTGTAAATTAAGGATGCTGATAAACAAACCAACTGGCCATGACCATCCTTTGGTCAAGGTTCCTGTTACTTCACTTTGGAATACAAAGTTGCCAGCATGAGTTGAAACATCGCCAAAGAAGAACTTTAAGTTTGTTCCTTCTGTCTTGGCAACGAATGACTTTTCTTCACTATTTGCTTGTGCTTGGAACTTCAATCGCTGAATGTTGGCGACACTTGGTTCCATTGTAATATTCCAATTTGCGCCACGAAACTTAACAGTCTTCAATTTCTCGTTAATAACTTCGGTAGTCATAAAACGATAATCATTCTTAAAGTCGCCACCTGCATTTTCAAAATGAATACTAGCAGGTGTATTGACGCCATTGCGTTGTTCACGCTTGATTTCAATGGTTGCATCCTTTGCATATTCTGGAATGTTGAGAATAGTATTCAACTTACTCAAATTTGGCATACCAAATACGCCAGCAAAATCTGGATTTACTTCGTTGAACTTGGCATTTAAGATAAGTTTACGGTCTTCACTTACGCTTTCAATCTTAGTTTCATTGTCATCACCAGTAATCTTGATAATATCAATAGCACCAGTTGCAAGAGTATGATGAATAATATCCGTTAAAAAGTCTTTCATTAAATTTTTCCTTTGTTGATTATAATATCAAATTTTAGATTAGGTGTCAATAATTTCTGCCCAAGCACCGCTAATTTTATTACGTGGTTTTGGTGGATTGTTGCCTTTTTGCATCACAATATAACTGCTTCGCACAGGTTGTAAGCTGTAATTTACCAATACAAACCCAAGTTTTTCTAATTCAGTGATTAAAAAGTGATAATCTAAACAACTATATTGATAATTTATTGCTGCAAGCTGTGCCCATGGCTGATCATATGGCATAAAGTTAAAAACAAATTTACCCCCATCATAAAGAAGATGATAGTTTTTCTTGGCAATTTCAATAATATAATCTTCATTTGATGAGAAAAATTCATTAAAACAATAAACTAAACCAAAGCTATCATGCGGTAAATCGATAACATTGTTATCTGCTATCTCATATTTTCTTAATCTGCGTGTTGCATAAAATTCATTATTAAGCGAAGCAGATGCATCTATGCAGATATCCATATATCGGTCAGCAATATAAAGTGGCTCTGATGCAACTACATATGGCAAAAATTGTCCTGTGCCTGGAAATAATTCTAATACTGGTATATTATTGCCAATATAAGGCGCAAGGATACCAGATAATTTCTCAATATCATATTCATTAAAAAAATTTGCTTTAACAAATTCTTTTCTTGTTTCTAAGGTTTGATTTTTTAATTTCAACATTCTAACACTGTTTAAATCTTTGAAAACAGTTCGTTGTTGATCTAGTTGACTTTCTAAATTTTTAACAAGTTTATCATAACAATCGACTGCTTCTGTAAAAACATCGGCTTGTTCACGAAATCTTCTTTCGGCAAGTTTCAAATTGTTAAGATGAAACTGGGTCTCAAATATATCCATTATTCAATCTCAAATAAACTTGTAAAAGTGTTAGTTATATTAGTTGCATTAGTGATATCCCAATCTAACACATCTAATAAGTTTTCTACCTTTTGTGTTACAATAGTATCTTCCATTTCTTGCTGAGCAAATGGCAAATCTTTAAACCACTGTGGAATACGAGATTCATCAGTTGGATAGCCAATACTGGTTAATCCAAGTGGATTATCTCGCAACTTACAAACAATTGTTTTCATACCATCTGTAATCTCAATACTGCGAGAATCACTGTGCATTCTACGAAGATTATTCCAGTTAATTGCCGCACGAACATGGCCTGGCATATTAGCCTTTCCTTGTTTCTTTTCTAACGCACCATAATAAGTTAGCTTATTAACTCGTTTTGGCGTTCCCTTTTCCCAACTAGGTAGGTTTTTAAAAGTATATTTGAATTCACGAACTTCTTCGATGATTTGTTCACGTTCGGCACCATCAAGAACTTTCTTTAAAATATCAGATAAAAAGTCTTGAACAAGTTTTGGAGTATCGCTGCGTTTCAGGTCAAGACCCATTGCTTTAACTTTGCCTGTCTTGCCTTCAATATCAAGTCGTTTGTTTTCAAGATCATAGATAAGAACAGCATAACGTTTTTTAGTAATAAACAATCCACGAGATGCTACAAGTTCACGACCGCCCTTGATGATAGCACCAAGTTCTGGCGTAGTATGAAATGCTTCATACATAAACTTTGGAAAGGTCATATTAACCTGTTCGCCAATACTGTCATATAATTGAACGCAGATTTCCTTGTTCCATTCCATGCGACCTGCGGCAACCTCGCCTTTAATGGCTGGCCACGCAGAAAAGTAAACAGAATCAGTATCGCCATAGATAATGCTTTCGCCAACATGGTCGTATGTTCCCATAATCAACTGATTAACTGTGGCATCCATATGCTTTGCAATCGTGCGACCACATAATGTGGTGCTTTGTCCAATACGTTGGTCAAAGAAGCGACAACCTGCGTTAAGAATAGCGCCATATAGTGAGTTCAAGTTAATCTTCTTAACCAACTGACGCTTATCCCAAAACGCAATTTCTTTTGGGTCTTTGGCTTCTTTCTTTTTAGCTTGTAATTCTTTACGCTCAGCATACCAACGCTCTAGCAAACTTGGAATTACGCCCTGATGTTCAAGGTTAAAGATAGTTCCATTCGCACTTAATGCCCATGGAGCATAGTTGTCAAAAATCATATCAAATATTTCTGCAGCACTGTAAACTTCACTTTTGCCATTCGTCCAGTCAATGGTAATTTCAGTGCCAATATCTCGGCGCATAACTGCTTCGTATTCTAGGGAAGCAAACAATCCTTCCCATGCAGCAGCAAATGACTTACCATCATCCATTTTTTCTTTAATATAATTGTCAGTCATAACAGGACGCAATTGCCCTACAACTGTTTCTGGCCCCATGTTAAGAGCACGAATAACCGATGGATATAGTGAGTTAATATCGATTGCGCCAATCCAATCATGCAAACCTTTTTTAGGATATGCAACATAAGCACCTGCAACTTGTGTATTGATTTCATCACTGCGTGGACGACGATTAGGAACTACTAAACCACGACGATGTGCTTCATTAATAATTGCCTGATCTGTTACTGCAACTGCACCCATTGTAGTTTGCAACAACACGGTGTTATCATGAGCAATTTCGTTTGCCAAATCAAGAAAACGTAGTTTCTTATCTAGTTTATTAAGAAGCGCAACGTCCTGACGAGAATATTGAATAAATGTTTCATAATCACGATTATATAACTGGTCAAGACTGCCTTCATATGCCGTTTTACGCTCATTCAATTCATATTCGCCAATAGCATCTAAGCTATATGAATGACGTTCTTCATAGGTATATTTTTGATACAGCAACATATAATCTAGATGGACACGACCAACTAAATCATAAGTGTGGCTAGTTTTGCCATACTTTTCATATTCTCGTTCTTTAGGATATTGATCCCATAAACAAAAACGACGAGTGTCGTCTTTGCTCAATACACGAGCAACACGGTTAACAGTATAGGGAATATCAAAACCTTCGCTGTTCCATCCACTTAACACATCAGCATCATCGATTAGTTCTAAGAATGTAAGAAGTAAATCACTTTCCTTTTCAAAGATAAAAGTATTTTCAAATTTGGCTGCAACTGCATTTGCCTCATCCATTGTCATGGTCTTTGGCGGCAATGCAAGCGTTATTAACTGGTCTAACCAGTCAAGATATACTGTAATAGCAGTAATCTTGGTGAATGGATCATCGGGGGTGCTGTATCCACGGACACTATCAAAGTCCGTCTCAATATCGAAAAAGGCTGTTTGTAGCTGTGGCGAATCTTTGCCTAGATAATTTTCTGCCAAACAACGAAATGTTTGGTTTACATCTGCCTCAAATAATTGTTTGCCACTATGTATTGAAAGTTCTTTACGAAAATCACGACTACTGCGGCAACTTACACGACGAACAGGAGTATCATAGATACTCTTGAAACTCCCGTTCTCGTCTGCATAATAGAATACATAATTTATCGGATAGTCTTTATAGATGCGTTTACCATCTACTCGTTCTACAACGAATACTTTTTCGTTCTTTCGGTCAAGTAGTGCATCTACATATGCCATTATTGTTCGTTATCCAAGTTGTTAGTGCTATTCAAGATGCTTTCAATGATATCAAGGTCTTCACGAGCCTTGTCAAAGTCACGCTTCTGTGCCATCTTAATTGCCTTTTTAAGGATAGATGGTTTAATATTCATTTCTTCTGCGATAGCACTAATGGTATCATTGAGTCCACCTGTTAATACTTCTACCTCAGTCATCACTGAGATACTTTCTGTCATCAATTGTTTAAGTTTTGTGCGTTCCTCTGCACTAAAATTCCTAGTCGCCACTTTTTTCTCCTTGCTTGTAAAGTTCTAATAGGGTTTGGTATTGTTCATATGCATCCTTTAGCGTAGGATACTTTTCTGTGAAATATGGATCATCTGCGATAATCATCATCTTATCTGCAATCATCATAACAGTTTTATATAATTTATCAAGATTTATTTCATTATGATTGGTTCTAATAATTGCATCACCTTTATCTTGTGGTGTAATTTGCATTGATACTGTTGGACTTCCAGTAGGTGCCCAACTCAAGGAACCGCTATTTGATAGATATCCAGCACTGCCATTGTTGCCGCCACCACCGCCACCACCCCCACTGATTAGATATGAATTCGGTGAACCAATAGCACCAATTGCAGGAGTGTATGTAGTTGAGCCAGCGGCACCAATTATAGTATAAGTTGTATTAGATTGATTTGGGACGGTTTTGACGGTCATGTTATTAATATATTACTATTATTGGTATTTGTCTATATAAAAATGATAAATAATAGTGTAGATCACGGATTCGCAGTCCCATCTACTCTATCGCCTGGGAGGGCAACAGCAATGGTATTTACCAAACAAAATCCACCAAGTGGATATTATGTATATGCATACATTCGTAGTATAGACTCTATCACATCCGATGCAGGAACACCATATTATATTGGCAAAGGATACAAGAGTAGAGCATGGAATCAACATAAAAATGTCCCTGTTCCAAAAGATAAAACCAAAATAATCATATTAGAAAGTAATCTTACTGAATTAGGTGCGTTTGCACTGGAGCGTCGTATGATTGCTTGGCATGGTCGCAAAAATAATAATACTGGAATATTAATAAATCGCAGCGATGGCGGCGAGGGCGTAAGTGGAAATAAATGGGTCGCAACACCAGAGCAATGTGCAGCAATTTCAAAAAGAATGAAAGGAAAAAAATTAGGACCGCAATCCCCTGAACATGCTGCAAAATCACGCATTGCTTGTTTAGGTAAAAAATTACCAGAAGAAGCAATGAAAAAAAGGTCTACCACTCGTGTTGGATTGAAATATAAAAAGAATATAGATTATAAACAAACACGAAATAAAGGACCAAATACTAAACCACGAAGTGATATAGGTGTAAAAAGAAAACCTTACAAAAAAAGAGAAGTTATTATACAGACTTTGGACGATTTGCCCGATCTTTTTTAAGTTTTTTTGCATAATCATCTGGAATCATGCGGTATTTTGCAATAAATGCATTATGTAATTCTTTTGGGTCAATATGAAAATCCACTGATATACCACGCATTAAATCATCAATGCCTGCATAATCAATCTTTTCTAGTTCATCAAGTTGACTTGCTAATCTTTCAACCGCATTACTCATATTGGTATCATTTGTTCTATCAATGATATTATCATATTTCCAACGAGCAGCCATTAAACCACGAGCACCAGCACTAACTGGTTGGCGACCTTGAATACCTACGCTCATTGCTGCTTCGAGGATTTCTTTAATACGCATATTTTAAGTACTTACAATTTTTTTTACTAATGCTGGTGAAATATAATTTTTTACAAAATCTGATTTATATACGCTTGAAGTTAGAATTTTCATTCTTTCCAATTGTTCATCATCGAGTTGATAAAAACCCTTACAATGTTGTTTTGAATTATTAATAAATTCTTCTGTATCTTGAATTGTATTAGTTCTTTCTTCTAAAGCTGATTTTTTTGCAGCAGTTTTAAACAATACTTTATCTTCTTCACTTAATGTATCCCAAAATTGGTTTGAAATAACAATTGTTGTTAAAAATAAACTATGTTTAGAATTTGTTATATATGGCATTAAAGTTTTAATCTTTTCATAACGAACTAATGTTGTTTCGCCGCCATCAAATTTTATATTTGGCTCACGTTCAAAATGTGAATGTAAATCAAAGCCATCTTCGTCTAGAAATACTTTAGCACCAAGTAACTCATAAGTTTCTTTTACGACTGGACTTTCAGCACAACTTAAAGTCATGCCAGTAATATCTTCTAATTTTTCAACTGGTTTTTCACTTACGATAACTCTAAATCCTCCGCTATAGGTAAATGCTAAACCTTGGACATCAGATTTTTCTGATAATCTTTCCAACAAAAACTGACCAATTCTTCCATCTAACACTTTGCGAGCATGTTCATGGTCACGAAACAAAAAAGGTAAATCAAATGCAAAAAAATCTGCATAACGTCTTCCTAAAATTCCACTAGGAAATTGTGCCATTTGAAATTTATTATTTTTTAAATATCTATAAAACCCATCGTCTTTGCCATCATTATTTTCATAATGAAATTGTTCACGAGTAATTACATTAATTTTAATTCTTCCATTTGATTCATTTTCAATAATTCTCTTAAAAGTATTAGCTGACTTAATAAATAAATCCAATGGTTCATGTGCAACAACCCAAGTTAATTCTATATCATTAAGCATGAAAAAAATCCTATTTTAATTATTTATACTTTGCCACTTGAACTCATAATAGGTGGACGACCTAACTTATCAGTCTTGTTTCCAAATTTAGCAGCTTGCTTTTGTGTTTCACCTGGATGAATATCAACCGTCATAGCATTTGCATAGCGAGGGTCTTTTGCCATCTTTTTATTGGCAGGTACAACTCCTACACCAGCCGCTTCATCAAGGTCAAACAATTCAGTTAATAACATTTACCAAGCCCTACAAGACCAATATTTTGCGGTCGTTCTATCTTTTGCTGTTTTACAATTGTGTCTGGCTCTAAAAGATTTTCTGCGTTTTGGATTGTTCTTCTTAATACGCATATTAGGGTCACCAAAATTTACTTTAATCACCTTGCCTGTTTTTGGATTTTTTACGTAAACTTTTTTCTTTTTAACATCGCCTTGCATTGGCTTGCCAAGTGGAACTTTACGACCATGATATTCTGCTTCCGCTACGATTGATTCATAAAGATCATCCATAAAGAAACGAATTTCTTTGTCACCTTTGTTAAGAACAACATCATCATCGTCTTCTGCAATATCCCAACCCATGTTGCTTAACATCTTTACGGCGTGTGCATGTTTTCCTTCATCGCCGTGCCACCACATCTTTGCCAAGCGTTTTAAAGTTTGCATGTTGTTTTGTAGAGAAACCACTTCACCTTCTGCAATATTACGAACTGAACGATTTTCAAATTCATTTAAACTTTCAAGAACTGCAAATAATTTTTCATCACCAAGTAGAGTAATACTATCGCCGCTCATTTCCATAATTTCAGTATCAACTTCTAGCATGTTACCAAATTCAAGATAAACACCATCGCCAACTATTGGACGATCTTCGCTAATAGCTGTAAGTTTTTCAATTAAAGAACGCATATCACTCATGTTATAAATCCTATCATATTATTTAGACGATTAAGTATGGAAACAGTGAACGCCAATCGGTTTTGCGACGGCGATCTAACTCATCAAGATACGCATGAAGTTGTGCAATTTTATCATTATCTTGCTTACAATTAGCTTCCAACATCTTTTGTAATCCCTTTATTCTTTCTACCAATTCAGCAGATTCATCACTATTGCCTTGCATTAATTTTATCACATCTTCTAGATCATTTTTCCAAAGCGAATAATCAAATATCTTTGGATTTTGATATTCATGTCCTTGTAATATTTCAAATGAATGATGAATCTGTCTATTGCCACTATATTTTTTTATTTTTCTAATTAATTCTGGCATAGTTTTAATAGTCATGCATGTAATAGTAGAATTTATATTCAAATACAACCATTTCTCATCTTGCTCAGCAGCATATTTTAGGTATTCTTCTAGTAATTCTAGATTTAAACCACTGCGAACATATTCTTGTTCTGATCCCCAACAATCTACACTGCAAGTTAAATCAAGGCGTCCAATCTTTTTAGCATCATACAATTCTTTGAATGTATCAACATACTTGTAAAAGTATTTTCTTGGAGCATTGAAATTGCTAACAATGTTTAATTGTAAAAATGGATTAGGATTGTCATTGATTATTTGAATAATATCATTCAATAACTTGTGCTGTATGAATGTTTCACCACCAAGTAAATTTAAACGCTGCAAATCTTTAATGTTTGCTCGTAACCATACTAGAAACTTCTGATATAGTTCTTCTTTGAATGGCGAATGATATGGTTTAGGACGATCTTTGCCAATATACCTATCATTTTCTGCTTCTATTTTACTGCTGCATCCATCGCTACAATAGATGCAAGCTAGATTACACTCATTTGTACAATAAACTTCAACAACCTTTGGAGTAACATTGGTTGCCTGCTTATCTTTTTTAAGTTCTTTTGGGGTATAACCGCCTATGCTATTATAATGCATACGATCACTATAACCGCCTGCATTTTCTATTTCTTTACAATAGTTACAGCGATTATTATCAGGCCATTCGCCTTGCAACATTCGTTCACGGTCACTGATTTTTTGCGGAAGATTGTGAAAATTGTCAAAGTTATCTGGTGTTAAATCTAGTTTTTCTACTCTAAAACAACTAGCGGTTTTGGCATAGTCTAACCATACAGTGCTCCATGCCCATTTGCTTTGACAAGCGGTTGCTGTGTTGATTGGAAATTTTTGCCACCAAAAATTGGTCATACAGTAGTTATGATTTTGCTTTAGTGCTTACACGAATTGGTGATTTGCCAGTTCCGCCGCTATCTTTGCCACCACGACCTGCGGCATTTTGTGCTTTGCGTTTACGAGTAACTGCGCTTTTCTTTTCCGATGCACTCATACTACGGGCTTTTGCCGCTGGTACACATTTAGCATAACCACTCTTGCTACCGCTAGTGCCGCATGGTGGATGCTTACCACCAACTTTTTTACCAATGTTTACCCACTTATCTTTAAACCATTTGTGAAGATTTCCACTGGTTTCTGGTAGCATTAAATTGCCACAGTGCATGCAATAATCAACTTGCTCAAGCAACACACTCTCTGTTATTGGATCACATGTAAGTTCTGTGCTTTCTAAGGTCATTTCCATAGCGATTTTTTTCTTATATACGTATACTTTGTAACCTGAAGCATCATCGCTAAAAATCTTTTTCTGTTGGACTGGATCAGTTACAGCCTTAAAACCCATCTGCTCAAAGAATTTTGCTGCCCTATCATATAACTTGATTCTGCTTGGTTCGTTTGATTTTGCACCCATGACAATTACTTCGGTTTTAGGATGTCTTGCAATAAAGTGATTCAAACAATAGGCAACGCCATTGAATATTTTAAAAACAGTATCTCTTTCAGTGCCAGTTGCAGCATGGGTATCAGGTCTGCTCTGCGTTTTATTTTCAAATGCCAATACATAATAATTTTCATTATATTCTTTAAATGTGACTTCAATTTTGGTTTTACTAACGGTGAAATCATAATCCGAACCGTAATTATCTGCATACACATCAAAATTTTCTGGCGCTTTGTTTACGTCGATAAATTCTTCAATTTCTTCGCTTTCGTTCTTGACGCAATTTGGATATTTCTTTCCAAACATAGTTTTCATGCCTTCTTTGTGGTAACCTTTCCAACATGCTTCGCCAAGAATTTCTTCCATAATCATTTGGATTTATTTCCCCAGTTTTTAGCACCACTTTTACGGCACTTAACTAGCGCACCACTTGCATAAGCACTTGGCCATACTTTATAACGGCTCTTTACTTTATAATAACAAGCATCTTTCTTTTCATTCATAAGACTTGCTTCATACATCAGTCCGCCACAGTGTGGGCAACTTTCTTCTACGTGGTCATGGGCAGCACTACCAACGATTTCATTATAATTGTCCATGCAAAGATAATCATGATGTTTAGACAATTCAATCATCTTTTCAGCAACATCATGCAAATCTTCATCGCTCTTTGCATCTTCACGAGCATATTCCATCATGCGAAGTAGTAGCGGAATATCCATACTAACTGTATCAGTTGCATCTGCTTCTGGAATAATTTCTACATCTTCGGTTGATGTAACTTTTGGTTTGCGGATAGCACTGCCTGGTATCATCTTGTCCATAGCTAAATCAATGCCAGCACGTTGTTTTTTTGTTTTGCCAGCAGGATTAGCAGCTAACACATTTGGGTTACGAGCAAGACGCTTGCCAACATATGACTTTAGGGTTTTAGTATTAAGTTCTTCTAAATTCTCACCAGCTTCTTCAACATGTTTTGGTTTCTTACCACGCTTCTTCATATTGATAGCAATTGCTGCTTGCTGTGCTGGACTGCTTGCTTCTAGGATAATATCTGTTATTTTCATGGACCGCCACCTACCATTTTCTTGCCCGGCACACCTTTATCAGTGCCTTTCCAGTATCCAGTAAACTTTGGTCCACTTGGATGCTTTTCTGCATCACTCATTGCACTTTCGGTTTTTTTCTTCTTTTTCTTTTTTTGAGTATAAGTTCCACCAAATAGTGAACCTACGCTACTACTGCCCATGCCACCATTAACTGCACCAACAGCAATACCACCAGCACTGCTTGCGCCACCGCTTGCATTTTCACCTAATACGTGAAATCCTGCTTGTTGCTTGGCTTTAACCTGTGCTGCTGGGACCATAACAACTTGACCTTGAACGTTACCGTTTGTGTCAATCTTGCCCATTTTAACCATACCAGGTGTTTGCGTCATGCCAGGTGGTTTTGGCGAAGCGCCGCCTGGTGTTTGTTGTGATTGTTGTGTAGGATTTGGATTTTGTGTGCCACTCATTTGTTGTGGCATGTCTTCTTGCATTTCTTCTGGATAGCGCATTTCATAATCTAGATAATCAAATACGCTTTCAATATAATCTGCGGCACGAGTTAGTTTGCGCTGCACCCATCCATCAAGTCCCTGTCCTTCGCCAACATTCTTTAGCATTTCATGCAACATGATTGCCAATTTTGCTGTGCGATATAAATCAGCACGTGCCATATGAACTTCGTTATCACGAGGTTCTTCATTATATGATGGCATTATCTGACCGTTTGGACCTTCTTGTCCAACAATTTCACAACCACATTCTTCAATGCTATTTGCACTTTCTGGAAGTTTGATCATATAACGATTATCATATGACTTAGTTATAGTTCCACTAAAATTTTCAGCAAGTCTTGTTGCCTCACTGTAATTTGTAATTACTGGTCTACCATCTTTGGCAAGAATTTTACCGTAAACATTGGTATCTTTAAGTTCATAAGTCATAATTGTAATCCTGGATTATTTATATTATCTATTACAATAATTATTTTAGTAAATTTATCTTGATATTCAACTCTTTGTATATCATGCAATAGACTTATTCCATTAATTGTTGTTTTTTTAACAACACATTTTTTATTAGATATATTTTTCAATAATATAAAATATTTTTTATCATTGGCGACAAATAAGAAATTTTCAATTATTTTCTGTGACAAATTTAATTTTGGCAATGATCTTTCAGAGATTAATTGTGCATTATTAAGTGAACAAATTTTGCTTTCGTTTAGATATAATCTATAAACTATATCTTCTTCGTCATAATCATAAGTTTCTGGTTCTATTTCTATTTGAATACGATATTCATTCATCTATAATCGCTTGAAGTTCTTTTAATAATTTATCTTCATAGAATTTTGCTTCACGATTATGGGAATTTTTTATTTTGTTTATTTTAGCATTAAATCTGCGCAAGTCGCTGCGAGTTAATTTTTTATTTTTCTTTGTTAAGAATTGTATTGCTTGACTTCGTATATTAGTTGATTGAATTTGTAGGTTACTGTTTATTTGATACTCTTCCCAAACTTGAACAATTTGATCCCATTGTCCTTGGGTGAGAGATGTAGTTTTGTCAAGCATTTAACTCTCCTCATTAGTCGTATCTCCCCAACTTTGCAAGACTGGTTAGCTGTCTTGCAATTGTAGGATAATTTTGATCATCATATTTGATGCCAATTCCGCCAGAACTTTGCCAACTGTTGACATTTTTGCCATAATCATCAACCAATATACATGGATTGCCGCCAAGCGTAGCAAACTCTGCTTTACTATGAGTAAGTTCAATCCACTTTGGCATCATGCCGCTAAAATGCATATTAACCCATGCAACCTTACCAGGCGCACTACGAGCATCGCCAGTAAGCGGCGTAGAACAAATATAGTATTCGCCAAATTCTTTAATAACGTGTTGGACTAATTGACGTGCGTGTGGAAGTAGTGGCAAATCAACCCAAAACGTAGGGTGTTGCCTTACAAGTTCTAACTTTGCTTCTGGATTGTCAATGTCTTTATAATGGTCTTTGCCATCAAGCCTGGCCCATTCACCGAAAAAGTCAGCGAGAACTCCATCTAAATCAAGGTAAACTCTGAACTTCTGATTAGCCATATGATATTTATCCCTATTATTTCCGATACCTAATAGTATCATAACCTGTGGATAAGTCAAGCTCTATTTTCCCCTTGACAGATAGGCAGTTTGTGCTATTATAAGGTATAAATATTAGTGGAGTTTCCAATGCGTATCAAGGAAGTTATTCCTACAAATGAAGATTTTTCTGGTCAATTTGTGACCACTGCTGATCCTGTTATTTCTCAGGAAGATACGGCTCGTATCCTTGCTGTTAAGGAAAGTGATTTCAGCGAGCCTATAAGCGGCGATGAACTTATTGAACACATGAAATCTGTTCTTGGAATGCAATAATGGCAACAGTTTTTAGAACATGTGGGCTATTTGATGATACTCTAAAATCACATGGCAGTGCCGTTCTAAAAGCATTTATTGATTTTAAGAAAACCAAAGAAATCAATGCTATGACTCCATTTGGTAGCAAAGATCGTCCGTTTGCTGGCGATGGCCCATTTGGAATGATGAAACCACGCCTTATACATGCTGGCATGACAAAAGATATAAGTTTATTTTATTATATCTCAGGGCAAAATCCACAAGTTATTAGTTTACTTGGTTTCTTTACCCACGACGAAAGCGGTATTGGTCAACCTTCTAAGCCTGCTATTCAAAAAGCATTGGTTAAAAAGTTTGG
>Ga0214192_1000134_pt1 | contig 43552 bp, 36 predicted proteins | sample TroBogEpilimnion_44_FD_153030 | JGI IMG/M metagenome (GOLD analysis project Ga0214192, IMG submission 153030) | Freshwater microbial communities from Trout Bog Lake, WI - 29JUL2008 epilimnion | ecosystem: Environmental > Aquatic > Freshwater > Lake > Epilimnion/Euphotic zone | place: Trout Bog... | reverse complement strand
CCAATGTGTTAACTAAATTATCACTCTTTTTTTCTTTTGAAAGTGGACTTCTCTTCTGGCGCAGGGGTGGACTAGTATGCTTGGCGCAGATTCTTTTTTAGTGGACTAGTATGCTTGGCGCACAACAGATAGAATAAGAATAATAGTTTTTTAGAAATATATCAATCAAAGAGCAAGAAATGAAAGAAGATGATAGATTAATTTTAGTTGGTGTAATATCAGCAGCTCACGGAATAAAAGGAGATGTTCTAGTTAAATCATTTACTGACCCCAAAGAAAATATCTTGGCTCTTGATATTTTGGACGAAAATGCTGCTCCAATTAAATTAAAAAAAGTAAGAGTAAATTCTAACGGAACAATAGTATGTAGGTTCGCTGGAAGCAACGACCGTAACGCCTCTGAAGCATTATCTGGGACAAAATTATTTTGTCTACGTGATACTCTTCCCGCTCCTCAAGAAGATGAGTATTATATAAGCGACCTACGAAGATTTTTTGTAGTAAATGAAAAGGGTAAAAAGATTGGCATCATTATAGATGTTGCTAATTTCGGTGCAGGTGACATCATAGAAATAAGATTTAATAACGATACAGAAGAAATGTTTCCATTCACAAAGGAGTTTTTTCCGGAAATTGGCAAGGATTATGTGGTTTTCAAAAACACAAACGTAGTGCAAAACAAGTCACCCTGAATTTTTATAAGAATAACTTCTTATTCATATAGTAAGTTAAGTTGAATTAGGGATAGTTAATTTTAGAGCGAGGCTGCGCAGCCTAGGTTACCACGTGAGCAACAGCTGCACCACGCTAAATTGGCTGTCCCTAATTCAAGTTAAGGAGAAACTATAGTCATTCCTTTTCTCTTGTCCATGTTATCTCCTTTCCTTCTTTTACCACTACAGAAGAGCCTGGAAAATTATTATTATGCAGAACAAATCTTCCTCCAGCAAAATTGGCTAAAAACACTTCTGCATTAGCATACATTGAAAGCCTGTTTTCTGGCCTGGCTAAACCATGACCTTCATCAGGGTAAAGCAAATATACAACTGGTATTGAAAGCTTTTTCATAGCTTCAACTATTTGATCGGATTCAGCTTGCTTTACCCGGGGGTCATTTGCCCCTTGTACAATGAGTAGTGGCTTTTTTATATTTTGGGCAAAGCTCAAGGGAGATCTTTCTTTTAAAAACTTTCTACCCTCTTCTATATCAGGGGAAGCTCCGATAATTTTAATTAAATGAGCCATCTGAGGTTTCCAATAAGGAGGTATGGAGTTTAGTAATGTTTCAAGATTAGATGGGCCAACTATATCAATTCCAGCAACATACATATCTGGAGTCATTGTCATACCAACAAGGGCTGCATAACCACCGTAACTTCCACCCATGATGACTATTTTATCTTTCTGAGCTACCTTATTATCTATAGCCCATTGAACGCCATCAGCAAGATCATCTTGCATTTTTCTAGCCCACTCGCCATCTCCTGCATTGCTAAAATTCTTGCCAAAACCAGTTGATCCACGATAATTTACGTTAAGCACCGCGTAACCTCTGTTTGCGAGCCACTGTACCTGCGAACTAAAGCCCCAACTGTCTCGTGCATTTGGTCCACCATGAACATGTATAACTAGGGGCACTGTCTTTGACGGAATTCCTTTACCATCATCAAGCCATCTTGGTATGGTAAGGTAACTGACTAAATCTAAACCATCTCTGGATTTTATTCTATGTGGATACATTTTTGAAAACGGCAATCCTTCTTGACTTGTATTTGATATAAATAAAAATTGCGCCTTTCTTTGCGTTCTGTCATAAAGATAATATTTTGACGGACTATCACTTTTAGAGAATACTACTACCCATTTATCATCTTCATATGTTCTAGATACAATTTCCAAATCACCATCTTCAATCTCCTTAAGATACTCTAAATCCAAGGCAATTTTAGAATCAATAATCACCCAATTTTTGCGCAAATAGTTAGTAGCAACGCCTTGAATCATCTTAGATTTAGTATCAACTATATAATCATCAATATCTGCCTTATCGTTCTCATATATTACTTTTCTACTATTGATGCTTAAATCTACTTCGATTAAAGCCGAAGTATTTCTTTCAGCGCTATCGCTCATAAACAATTTTGTCCCGTCAGATGAAATATGAAGAGGAGCAGTAGTAAGCATATCCTCGGTTGAAATTTTTTGAAATAATTTAGCTTTCTCGATGTCGCCATTCTCAAACAAATAAATTTCTCCCTCTCCGCTTGGAAGCATTTTGTAGCCAAGACGTATTTTGAAATCATCATCTGCACAAAAAGATGAGTACCTCGCGGTATTTTCGTATATTAATTCACGTTTACCAGTATTTATATCAACTCTATAAATATCAAAATACTCAGCTACTCGGTCATTTATCAGAATTAATATTTCATTTGGATACTTATCACTTAGTTTCAAAACTGAGGCGCGAACCCCATCACTTGGTGTTAAGTCTTTTTGCTTTTCATTTAGCACATTAACGGAGTATAACCTCCAGTTCTCATCACCCTTTTTATCTTGAGCATAGATTATATGGGTATTATCGTTAGCCCAAAAATAGCTTCTAATTCCTCTTTGCTTCTCATTGGTAATAACTTTAGCTTCTGATATTTTATCAATTGGTGCCACCCAAATATTCAGCACTCCATCTTTTGGAGCTATATAGCTTAGGAATTTGCCATCTTTATTAATTCTAGTAACAACTCTATCAGGATTACCAAATAATATTTCTCTCGAAATTAAATTATCTTCTTTTTTCATCTCATACCCTTGTTGAATAACATTTTCTGTGCGATCTTTGTTGTATAGCAAAATAAGATTTATTACTATGGTCAAAATTACAATACTAGCAAATAAGCGCTTTAGAACCATTATATCTACCACTTTTAAATTACTAATAATCAAAAAAGCTGCTAAAAATTCTCCAACAGCTTTTATCTAGACAATCAAATATCACAATCGGTATTGCACTTCTATACCTGACGCAAGGTAACATTAATTTTACTTTTTTTATAATAATTAATCGAATTGATGATTAAATTATCAATTAGCTGAATCATATATAATCTATCAACAATAGCACTCTAATTATACGTTTACTTTCGGCAGTTAGTTAAACTGATACAATAAAAAAAGATATAGTTCAAATAATTTAACTTTGAGTTAGTTTTTTTATACTTAAAGTTTTGCAATTTTTATTTAGAATAAGAGGCGGGTATTAGAACCATTTTTTCCACTTTAGGAGTACAACTTGGATAATCAAAATCACCAATGTAATACCAGAAAAGATTGCAAATGATTTATCGCTAGCAGCCCCAGGTATTCCAGCTAAATTTACACCAAATAACCCAGTAATAAAACTCATAGGTAGAAAAATTGTTGCTATAGCAGATAATTTATTTGTACTGGCACTTAATCTCTCAGTTAGGTGATTATTTAACTCTTCGTGAATAACTTGTGCTCTTTCTCTAATGGAGACTATCTCTTCGATAAATCTAGTCATTTTATGACAGCTTTCAGCTAAATTACTTGCACTTTCTGGCCCTGAACCTAAAAAACTCTCTATAGCTGCTAATTGTTGTAATGTATCTAAATTAGGAAAAAAGTATCGTCTAAAAATAATCACCTGCCTCCTTACATCGATAACATTTTGTCTAAAATCTTTATCATGCTCTATTAAAACCATCTCTTCTAAATCATCTACAACCTCATATATATCAGCAATAGTTGATTCAATTTCTTCATTTATATGCTCAATTAAACTAAGTAAGAATTCAAATGTAGTCCTGGGAGCTGTTGCACTCTCAAAATCCATTTTTAGTTTTGTTACTGCTTTTAAATTTCTTAGTTTTGCACTAATTATTTGATGTTTAGTAACATATAATCGGATAGAAATCATATCCTCTGGTTCTTCCTGGTTAAAGGAATTAATGCCTCTTAAATTTATGAATATGGTGTCATTATCTATTTTTATTAACCTGGGCCGCGTTTCAATTGCAAGTAATGCATCAACCCATATTTCACTAATGCCAGAATCTTTTCGTAGCCACGACTTTGCTTCGGGAGAAGTTCCATCTAGGTGAATCCAGCCATAACCAGTGCTTTTATTATATAACTCTATTGGTAAATCCGTTCTATCATGAACAATTCCCTCTTCATTAACATGCAAAGATTCTATTAGCCAAGGGAATTTTTTAGTCATATTAATTTCCACCTAATTCATAAGAAATTTTATCAACCACTACCTTATGTATCTCATCAGTCGTTTTGTTTACACAATTTATCGAAACCACTCTATCAGGGTGCATAGCTGAGATGGACTTGAATTTCTCATATATATTACGATGAAATGCTATATTTTTAGCTTCAAATTTGTTTGTATCACCTCTTATAGCAACTCTTTCTAAACCTATTTCAGGCGGGATATCCATAAAAAATGTAAGATCTGGCATCATAGCTTTAGACCCATAATATTCACTTGCTCTACCAACATTTATCAAATTGCGATGTAATTCAAAAATATTATCTATTGTTAGCCCAGATTCACCTGATTGATAACAAGCTGTCGAATCTACAAATCTATCACATATAACCCAAAATCCATCTGTCAGAGCTGGCACAATAACTTTGCTTAAATGCTCATAACGAGCGGCCATCACCAATAACAATTCAGACATTGGCAACAACTCTGAATAAACCAATAAATGACGTATTTTCTCTGCTTCGATTGTACCACCAACCTCTCTTGTATGAATAGCTTTTATCCGTTTAGAAACAAGAAATTCATATAACATTTTACTCTGCGTGGATTTTCCGCTACCCTCGCCACCTTCAAATGTAATAAATTTAGGTTTGTTAAAATTTGTCATAATTTTTTATACTGTTTAATATTAATCCTATGATGGCCACTCTTCATACTGGCGGATTTATTTATAAATATTCTTCAGAATTCATCTCTATAAGTCTGGAAATAGTTCTAGAAAACTCATCCTTCTTTTTTCTAAAAGAATAAATTTCTTCTGGCAAACATTGAATTTCCATGAACAACACTACTTTATTAAAATATGCATTGTCGATAAAGTTTATAAAACGCGTTACTATATCAGTTTCATCTGCTTTAATCTTTCTTACCGATTCAACTATAATAATTTTAAATTGCTCAGTTAAATTTACATAATCAGCATAACTCATAGGTCGTTCAAATAATTCAGAAAAATTGGTAACCAGCATATTTTTATGCCCCTTAAGAAAGCTCAACTTCCTGCCAAAAAGCTCTATACTAACTTGAGATAGTTCCTCATCATCATATAAATCTCCTTTTATCTTTTTAATCGCTGCTTTAGTTTTAGAATCAGCTGGATATAAGATTCTATTTTTTATTGCAGATACCGCATTATATCGGTAGTCAATGGCTGTATCTAGATACAAAACATGGAATTTTTTCTTTACCATATCAATAAAAGGTAAAAATGATTCTCTTTGTATACCATCTTTATATAAATTATCCGGAAGGATATTAGTTGTTAAAAAGAGAAAGACTCCATTTTTCAATAAATATCGGAATAAACTCATTATTATCATAGCGTCTGTAATGTCTCTTATTTCAAACTCATCCATACAAACTACTTGAGATTTAGTTGAAATATCAGCAGCTAATTCTTCAATAATTTTATTAGCAGATTTCCCTTGAAGAAGGTGAAGTTTTTTATGCATAGTTTGCATAAAATTCTGGAAATGAATGATTTCTTTAGGAACTTGTACTGCATTATAAAATCTCTTCATGAGCATAGTTTTACCCCTTCCAACACCGCCATGAAGATATATACTTTTTGGATATTTTGATTTAAAAAACACGTGCCTAATTTTAGTCCGAAAAGTAATAGGCTCAATAGATGTCGCCGCTTCTTGCAATATACTTAATATTACCTTCTGCTTATTATCAAGAATAATTTCAGACTTTGAACTCATCTTCATAGAATTCTTTACTTTGAAACAGCGTCATGGGAAATTAATTTTTGCTCCTTTACCTCAATTACTTTTTCTTTAATACCTAAATATCCTGCTAACGCCAAAAATACTGCTGGGTATTTTACTGGTTGCACTATACCAGCAAGTGTTCCATAAATTGCCTCGGCAGAGCTTCTAGAACTATCGGCAAACATTCTAGCAATTTCAAAACAAGGCTTTGCTAAAAATGCAGACCTAAGAATTTTCAATATAGCTGTAGAATTATTACTGTTTGTAAGTAATTCCATAAACAAGTTTAATGCCTCGATATAGTCTGGTTTATATTCAAGAGCTGATTCAAGATATTTTTTCGCTTCATCTTCGGAGCCTACTTGAAGATAGTGCTTTGAAGCTGCATAATAATAAGATGCTATTTCTTCAGAATTCAGCTCAAGCAAAGATCTATCTGCTCTTTGTAATTTTGATACAATAAATACCATTTTCGGCCACGAGCCTAGGCTTGCATAAATTCTTATCAAAATCAACATTAACTCTGTGTCTGTGTCATCTTCATTGAAGGCCTTAAGAGCGAATTCTTCAGCCTGGGTATGATGCATGTTATTATAAAAAATTTCTGCAAGTTTTTTTGATGCATATACGCTAAAATTCTTTTTATCAATTAAATTACGATAATACTGAATTTTTTTGTCAAAACTATCTTCTTCTTCTGCACGCACTAAATTGACAAAATCTTTATTTTCTCCATCAAGTTCAGATAATATGTTACTCGTTATTTTAAGAGATTTTTTCTTATTACCCATCAATAATTCAGCTAAGACATTCATTAATCTATTGTTTATTTTTTGTAATTTTCTTCTGTACCATCTTTTCTTTAAAATAGTAGGCAAATCAAATATTAAAAAAATTAGTTTTAGAGCTACCATAAGAAATAACTGAGTAAACACAAACACAGTCATGAATACAAACAAAGTAGTTTCAATTTGATAATCATATACAAAAAATTTAATACCAGAGTCATACTCCCCAATAGCACTAAATCCAATATAAAGGAGAAAAAAAACTACACATAAAATTAAAAATCTAATCATTAAAAATACTCAAGTTAAACATTAAACTATAATAAGGCTATCACTTTATAAAACTCTCTTGTAACTCTAGCGAGTATATGTAATTAATAAATTCAGCTAGGTCTTTATTAATCTTATCTTTTAACTGTTTTCTATCCTCGCTAGCTTTACAAATTTTTGTAATTTTTATGAACTTGTTCCACGGCTTTGAACTAAAAATCTTAACAAATTTATCAGTTGCTACACATTCCATATTTGATAACATTTTGTTATATTCTTCAAGTAAAAATAGAGTGTTTTTAATCTTCTCAGGATGAAAGGAGGAATTAAAAACTTTTAGTTCATTATAAAACACTTTATCTTGTCTAAATTTAGCAATGAGTTCGTCAGCATTAGCCAAAAATAGTCTGTAGTTATTTAGTACACTTACTAATTTGGCCTGCTTCTCTGAAGAATTAGCATTTTGCTTAGCAAATTCATCTCTTTCTACCTCTATTTCATAAGGGTGCGGTTCTTCTGATTCCACATCTTCTTCCGTCTGCCGATCTTCCTCATCCAAAACTACTTCGCTTCCTTCTGGAGAAAAACTGAGCAAAGGTGGCTCAGGTCCAACAGAATAGCTCTCTTCTGAGGCAGAGTTTTCTTTATCTATTTGCTCTCCTAGGTGGTTGATGGGCAAAGATTTTTGTTTTAAAAAACCATCTAATAATTGAGGGTTATATTTTACCAAAAATACAATTGCAACCAGAATAAACCCTAGTGTTAAAGCAAAATTTCTAGAAAAATTTCTATTACTTTGTGGGTGGCTTTTCTTTTCTTTTGATTTAATCTTTTCAGTCATGTTTTTCTATATATTTTAACATTGAGTCAGTGTCATGGCATACCACAACATTTTTAAATACTTGCTCAAATACCCTTGCAACCTTAGAGCTTATAGCAATATATGTAGTGTTTCCTAGATAATTCACTAGATTATTTTCTATTAATAATTTTAATAGGGTTTTTGCACAATTCTCAGAATATAAAACTATATAATCTATACCTTCTTTATACCTTGTCATTTCATTTTCAGACAACAATTTAAGGTATATTGTTTTATATAAAATCTTTCTTGTTGTTCCAAGCGGCATACTCACCGTTATATGATCCCCTGATAAGTACAACATTTTGTTATATAAATAGTCGGGTATTCGTCTTTTTAAATTTTCTACATTTGATGCATAACATTTAACTTTATAACCCTTGTTTTTTAGGATGTTTGCCGATTTTTCACCAACTACCCAAACTGGCATATTATCTCTCGGAGCATCAGGAATATTATGGGCAGCAAAATTACTAGTAATTATTAAGTCAGAAAATTGATTTATATATTCAGCTTCTACTGAAAATAATTCATATTCAATAAGATTACACTCAATTAGATCTAAATCTTTATTACCAAATTTTTCTTTCAGTGCACTATTGGCAGCTTTTGATCTTGTTAATAAGACTGATTTCTTCATTGGCAAATACTATTATAATCACTTCTTATTAGCATATGGATTATCTGATTTTTCAAAATAAAACCTCATTGGAACCCCGGGCATTTCAAAGTCATCTCGTAAAGAATTTGTTAAATACCTTTTGTAAGAATCTGTTATACTGTCCGGATCACTAGTAAATAGTTTAAATGTTGGCGGCCGTGATTTCATTTGGGTTATATATTTTATTCTCACCCTACGTCCTAGCTTTTTATGAAGCGGAAGCGGATGACGGTCAAGGACAAACCCAAGCCAGTCATTTAACTTAGATGTTGGTATTTTTTTGTTCCATAATTTATATATATCAATACACTTGTCCAAAACTCTTTCTGTTGTAGTACTATCGATAGCAGAAAGATATACTACGGGAATACCTTTTACTTGAGGTAAGTGGGTTCCCAGTTTATATTCGAACTCCTCTTTATATTCTTTCTTTTTACGAATTAAGTCCCATTTATTAACAGCAATTACCAGACTTCTGCCTTGATCAATAACATAATTTGCAATAGTCAAATCTTGTTGTTCGAGCGCGATTGTTGCGTCTAACATTAAAATTACTGTATTGGCAAACTTAATACTACCAATCGCATCACCAGTCGACATCTTCTCTAGGCTATGCGTTACATTAGATCTTTTTCTAAGGCCTGCTGTATCAATTAACTTAATCTTATTTCCTTTGTAATCCCATGCAATTTCAATTGACTCTCTTGTAATACCAGCCTCAGGACCAGTCAACATCCTATCTTCCCCAATAATAGCATTTACAAAAGTAGATTTGCCAGAATTAGGTCTCCCAGCAATTACTATTTGTAAACAATCCCCTTTAATAGGATCTGATATTACCTCGCCCTCTTCTGTATCAATTTTTTCTGCAATTGCATCATAAAGATCGGCCAATCCCTGACCATGTTCTGCTGAAATTGGCACAGGATTGCCAAACCCCAATTTATAATATTCTTGGTCATGGTTAAATCTTTTTTCTGATTTATTAGCTATAACTATATAATTTTTAGCATATTTCCTAATAAATTCGGCAAAGAATTTATCTGCAGGTGTAATACCGCTCTGATTATCTACTACTAAGCACACTAAATCAGCTTCGGCGATTGAAATCATGGTTTGTTGCATCATACGATGCTCCAGCTTTCCCTCTTCCGACTCTTCTAAGCCAGGGGTATCCACAACAGTAAACTCCATAGGACCAATTTTTGCGTCAGAATATTTTCTATCTCTGGTTACCCCTGGCCTATCGTGTACTATAGCTTTTTTACTCACGCTCAATCTGTTAAACAAAGTTGATTTTCCTACGTTGGGACGACCAACTAGAGCAACAATTTTCTTTTTCATTATAATCTTATTAACACTCATTATTATCCGCTTATTATTAACACGAATCAGATAATATATAAAGACAATATAAAGATAAAATTTAGCGTGGTTTGAACTACTTTCATAAAATACGTTAAAATAACTATACAAAATACATCGTCGCTTAATAAAATTAAGATAATAGTAATCTTTCTATAAACGTTGCATAAAAATAATGTTAGAATGAAAGTTATAGTTTTTCAATTCAAGGTAACAGTTATGAATCATTTTATTCCCGATACAAATTCTCTTTATGGACTAATTGAGGCTGCACGGCATAGTTTATCATCTTCTAGACTTGGTATTATGACGATGCACGAATGGCTTGAACAGTCAACTCATCCTTTTGGCAAAACGCATTTATCTTCTGTAATGAAAGCTAGCCTAGATATTGCTGAAAGACTGACTAGAACCTACAAAAAGCCATCCTTCAACATTACCAAGTGCATAGTAGATGGAAAAGAGCAGGAAATTCATGAACATACTCTGTGTGAAGACGTGTTTTGTCATTTACAGCATTTTGAAAAACCAGAGTACAAGAAATATCAGCCAAAGCTTTTAATAGTGGCGCCAATGTCAGGCCATCATGCTACATTATTGCGGGGGACAGTTCAGGATACCTTGCCGTTTTTTGATGTATATATCACTGATTGGGTTGATGCCAACCAAGTACCTATTACAAGCGGTAGTTTTGATTTGGATTCATTCATTGATTACGTTATTAATTATATAAGATATCTTGGCCCTAACGTTCATGTGCTTGCCGTTTGCCAACCCACAGTACCAGTACTGGTAGCTACGTCGCTGATGTCACAAAATAATGATATCAACGTGCCCAATTCTATAATTCTTATCGGGGGGCCAATTGATGCAAGAAAAAACCAAACCAAACCCGGAGATTTTGCTGAAGATAAAAGCTTAATATGGTTTGATCAAACCCTAATAACCAATGTACCATCCAATTATCCTGGTCACAGACGAAGAGTTTACCCTGGATTCCTCCAACTAGCAGGGTTTATATCAATGAATTTGCAAAGACATGTAGACTCTCATGTTGATTTATTTAAACACCTTATCAATGGAGATAACGAGCAAATTGATAAACAAAAGAAATTCTATGATGAATATTTATCTGTAATGGACTTACCAGCAGAATTTTATCTACAAACTATAAAAGAAGTATTTCATGAATTCTCGCTGGCTAAAGATAAGTTCGTTTCTAGGGGTAGAGAGGTACATTTGGAATCAATTACTCAATCTGCTTTAATGGGTATAGAAGGAGAAAATGATGACATTGCCGCTGTTGGCCAAACTAAAGCAGCATTAAGTTTATGTAAAAACATCCCAGCTAGTAAGAAAAAATATCACCTACAAAAAGGAGTTGGTCACTACGGGGCTTTTACTGGCAGTAAATTTAGACAAGAGATAGTTCCAGCGATAAAAGATTTTGTTTACGCAAATGATCAAAAAGTGTAGTATAGCTTTTTAATTTGTAACAATCTTTAAAATTTAGTATGGAAATAGTCGAAAACACGGAGCAGGTCGTGACTCAAGCAACTACCGTCGACCTCTCGATAATATCCCTTGTAATGTCATCAGATTTAATTGGCAAATCCGTTGTGTTAATTCTGCTTTTTGCTTCAATCTGGAGCTGGGCAATTATTATAAATAAATTAAAATTATTTTCTGCTACCAAGCAAAAAATGAAGAATTTTGAGAACTTGTTTTGGTCTGGGCAGGTTTTAGATGATCTTTATGAAAGAGTAAAAAGGTCTATAGACAATCCTTTATCTGCTGTTTTTGTTAGTGCAATGAGCGAATGTAAAAAAAGTAATAATAAGGACTCTCAAAAACATGACTCCATTAGAATTGGTAACAAAGAAAGAGTATCTGGCTCGATGTATCTTTCCCGAAATAGAGAACTTGAACAACTTGAAACTAAGCTAGGGTTTTTAGCTACAGTTGGATCATCGGCTCCATTTATAGGATTATTTGGTACTGTATGGGGTATTATGCACAGTTTTCAATCCATTGCATCTTCCAAAAATACTACTCTGGCAGTAGTAGCACCAGGTATTGCTGAAGCCCTACTTGCAACAGCTATCGGTCTTTTTGTAGCTATACCCGCAACTATTTTCTATAATTATCTATGCTCTGAAATAGATAGTATTAATAATAAACTTGATGATTTTATTGGTGAGCTACACTCTCTAATTTCAAGAGCAATTGACGAAGAGAAAATGTAACTATGGGAGCATCTATTCAAGGCCGTGAAAATGGTGGTAGAAAACGTCGTAAGCTAATGAATGAAATAAACGTCACTCCCATGGTTGATGTGATGCTTGTGCTCTTGATTATCTTTATGATTACTTCTCCAATGCTTGTCGCTGGCATTGAAGTTGATCTGCCCAAAACAGAATCAGCACCAATTTCAGGAAGTTTTAAGCCTTTGGTTATAAGCATAGATAAAAACGAAGAGTTGTATCTTTTTGAAACTATAATTAGCAAAGATACTCTAATAGATAAGCTTAAAGAAATCACCAAGGAAAATAAAGATACAAGAATCTTTGTCAAAGGCGATAAGAGCATATCGTATGGAGTAATCGTTGAAACAATGTCTCGCATACAAAGCGCTGGGTTTACCAAAGTTGCTCTTATTTCCGACATAAAATATAAATAAATGAAAGAACACGAAGATAAGAAATTTCAAAGAGCTATTATTGTCTCCGCGATCTTACACTTAGTTTTACTAGGCGTATTTTTTTTCGGCTTCCCCTCAGTGTTTGAAAAACTACCTGAAGAAAAAGATGTTATGACCTTTGAAATTCTTCCTACTAGCGCACTATTAAACGTTAAAAACGAAAATATAGTTGCTAAAAAAGCAATTGAACCTGAAAAATCAAAAGAAGTAAAAAAGTCAGACACTGCAAAAAAACAAGACCCTACTCCCATTAAACCAGAAGAAATAAAAGAGCCTGTCCAGGAAGAAGAGAAAAAAACGCCGCCGCCGGAAGAAGAAAAACCTAAAAATGTTGAGAAAACACCCGAAAAAGAACAAATACAAAAAGAAGAGATAAAGAAAGAACCAGAAAAAAAAGTTGAACCTAAAAAAGAAATGCCTAAACCTAAAGCTAAACCAAAAGTTGCTCCAAAAGAGGAGGATAACATCGACTCTATTTTGAAGAATTTAGAAGAAGAATCCATAGGAACGGACTCGAAAGTACTTAAGAAAAGTCATGCTGAACAAATAGAGGGAACAAAAAAAGCAAGAGGGATGGAATATAACGAAGAGTCTCCTCTTTCTATTACAGAGAAAAATTATATTAAGAATCGTGTTGAAGAACACTGGCGAAAACCTTCTGGGCTCGATACTAAAGGCATAATTATAAAAATGCGTATGTCATTAGAAATTAATGGGCAATTAAAAAAAGTGCAAGTCGTAGATAGTAATTGCCAAGTCAGCACTTCTATTTGCAAACTTGCCGAGGATACTATGCTTCGTGCAGTAAAAGAAGCAAGTCCATTTGAAAATTTGACAATAGATCGTTATGATGTATGGCAAGAGAACATTCTGTTTTTTGATTTAGACAATATGTATTAATTATTAAAAAATTTATATGAAAAAATTATTCTTAGGCTTCACTCTATTTTTACTTCCCTTGCTTACTAAAGCAGATAACGTAATTCATATAACCCAAGGAACCGTCGACCCAATACCTATAGCTATTAATAGCTTCAAGGGCGTAGATCCGGCAGATCTAAAAATAGCACAAGATGTTATAGCCGTTATAACTAATGATCTAAAAGGCTCTGGAATATTTAGACCTATTTCTTCAGCTGCCTTTATTGAGTCAAAAACAGGAATTACTCACACTCCTCTATTTGCCGCTTGGCAACAAATAAATGCTAATTTGTTATTAAATGGAGAAGTAACTAAAACAGACTCTGGGAAGCTTCAGGTCAAATTCATTCTGTGGGATGCTATTTTAGAAAAACAACTTGTTAGTGAAACTTTTGAACTATCAGAAAAATTATGGCGCAGAGTAGCTCATAAAATAGCTGATAGCGTTTATAGTAAAGTCACAGGTTATGACGGTTATTTTAACACCAGAATTGTTTATATTTCTGAAAGTGGCCCCTACTTAAAACGAGTAAAGCGGCTTGCATTAATGGATCAAGATGGTGCTAACCACCAATATTTGACCAATGGTTCCGATTTAGTCCTTACTCCTAGATTTTCACCAGATGGTAAAAAAATACTTTATCTATCTTATAAAAATAGGATACCTCAAGTACATATACTTGACTTGCGCTCAGGTAAGAGCCAGCTATTAGGCCATTTTCCTGGAATGTCTTTTGCTCCACGTTTTTCTCCTGACGGTGATTATGCCATTATGTCTATAGCAAAAAATGGCGCTACTAATATTTATGAGATGAATCTTAAGAGTAAGAAAGTGTCTCAAATTACTGAAGGCGTAACTATTAATACCTCACCAAGTTATTCTCCGGATGGGAAACATATTGTTTTTCAATCAGACAGGCATGGAGCAAGACAATTGTTTGTTATGGGCAGAAATGGTTCTAATATCCAGAAAATTAGTTTTGGTGGTGGTTCTTACGCTGAACCTAATTGGTCTAGTCGTAATTTCATTGCATTCACAAAAGTAAGCAGAAGTAGCGGCTTTACTATTGGCGTTATGAAGCCAGACTTTGTTGATGGGCAAAGCAATGAACGCTTAATTGCGAGCGGTTACCTTGTTGAAGCCTCTTCATGGGCCCCTAATGGTAGGGTTCTAGTATTTACAAAAGGCTCTCGTTATAAAGGCAAGGGAGCTAATGGCTTTAATAGAATTTATACTATTGACTTCATTGGTTACAACGAACATATAATCCCTACTCCGAGTGACGCTTCTGATCCAGATTGGTCGCATGTTATAGATTGACGTTTATACCGTATTATATATCGCTCAAGTTCGAGGATAAGAATTATACAATCTTGTCCTCGAACTGGCTAAGATTACGAGGATAAGTTACCATAACTTTAACAATTTCCACCAAGCTCCACCGATAAAGATCCAGATCAATAGATATAATACACTTGTTACTAATCCAATATACCACCAATCTTTGGTTTTCATATATCCAGCACCAAAAAATATCGGTGAACTACTTAAGCCAAAATGCGTTAATCCTGCAGATAAAGTTGATAAAAAACTTAAAATTAGTGCTGCAAGTGCGCCTGGAACCCCTGCATTAACAAACAAAACTAAGAATGTGGGTAATAATACTGTAATATGAGCAGTAGTGCTTGCAAAAAAATAGTGAATATAAAAATAGAGCAATGACAACATAATCAACGCATTTATTGGTGAAGTATCAATAAAAAGAACCTGTAATTTCGCTCCAATCCAAGTCATCAAACCAAATTTAGATAAGAAATCGGATAGCATGACAAGTGTTGCAAACCAGATAAAAGTATGCCAAGCTCCTTTATCTGCTAAGTTATCCTCAAAATTGATTACCTTGGTAACAAATAAAATAGATAACCCTAGTAATGCGGCTATTGTTGGTTGTAATCCAAGTTTTGGACCATTAATCCATAATACTATTAAAAGTACAAATACTAACATCATGATAATTTCATGAATTGAGAATCTGCCCATAGCATCTAATTTTTCTCTGGCTATTTTAGGAGCAGAGTCTGAATATTTAATTGTAGGCGGGTATAGATAATAAATAACAAGCGGCATTAGGGCCAGAGAGACTATACCAGGCACAATAGCTGCTATTGCCCAATCTATCCAAGATATAGAGAACCCAGCTTGTTCTGCTAATTTTACAGCTAGTGGGTTAGCTGCCATTGCAGTAATAAATAATGTGCTAGTAATCACAGCAGATTGTGTACAAACACTCATTATAAAGCCACCATTTTTAGAGGAAACCCCGGGATGATCATGATCAGAAAAAGATTTGCAAATAGATTTGGCAATAGGAAAAATTACACCACCACCTCTTGCTGTGGCGCTAGGAATTAAAGGGGATAAAACAAAGTCAGCAATAACTAAAGCATACGAAATACCTAATGTACTATGTCCTATTTTAGACAGTACATAATAGGCTATTCTAGAACCAAGCCCTGTTTTAATGAAACCATTGGAAATGAAAAAAGCAAAAACAACTAACCAGACTATACTATCGCTAAATCCAGATAAACATTCAGATAATGATAATGTTTTTGTTAGTACACAAGCCAGAATACTAAGTAGAGCAATAACCCCCATAGGCAAGGGGTTCAAAATAATACCAATTATGGTGGCTATAAATATAATCAGTAAATGCCAAGCATTTTCAGATATGGCTTCAGATATTGGCAGGTACCAACCAGCTAATGACAAACTAAGTGTGATTAACAGAATAAGATTATTTTTTTGACGTTTTGCTTTTTTAAACATGATTTCTATAAGCCGAATAATATTTTATTCTTTAGTAGAACTGAAATTTTCAATTTATACTATACTGGAACAAAATCAATTCTATTCTTAGCTTGACTTTTATGCCTTAAAAAGATTATCAAAGTTATAACATAATCTACAAGCATTACGCTCTAAGCAATGTGGTAGAGAGTAAAGTGAGTCCGTCCAACCTAAAAATTTACAGGATTTGACTTATTCAATTTCTTCAAGATTAACGATAATATTAGGTGATTTATTGATCTCATGCTTAATCATTCGCCGTAGAGTCTTAGCAACACATGACTCTATCTGGTCCGTAGAAAGACCAGATTTACTTTGCTTGCGCTGATCTGCTACCGCGTCAATAATTCCTTGTTTAATTTCGGAAATAAAATCTGAATCTTCAATTGGATCTAGTAATCCAGGGAGTGCCACCATGGGACTACATACTAGTCTAAGCTTGGAATCTACAACTATCGAAGCAACGGCGATACCATCGTCCCGCATTCTTCTGCGCATTCTGAATATCTGAGAATCGTCTGGTAAGAGATAGTTACCATCTACAGCTAAGTAGCCGTTTTTTACAACATCAATAATTTTCGCTCCTTCTTCCTTCTGAAGCAAAACTACACTTCCATTTTCAACTTCTATAGCTTGTTTTATACCATTTACCCTTGCTAGCTTTGCATGCTCATGGATATGGACTGGTTCGCCATGAACAGGGATACATATCTGTGGTCGAACCAGTTCATACATTTTTTTAAGTTCTTCTATAGCTGGGTGGCCAGATACGTGAACAAAATGATCACGTTCTGTTATCACCTCAACACCTTTTTTTACGAAGACATTAAATAGTTTAAAAATCTTTTTTTCGTTACCAGGAATAATTTTAGAAGAAAAAATGACTGTATCTTTTGGTGCAAGCTTAATTGAGTGATGAGTACCCGTTGCCATCTTGGATGTTGCTGCCATATCCTCTCCTTGACAGCCAGTAGCAATCACTAGTAAATTTTCTCTTTTATGATTACCAATTGATCTCTCGTCTACAAGCGGATCAATATCATTTAAGTAACCACTCTCTTGAGCCGCAGCAAACATCCTATGTAAACTTCTCCCAGTCAAACAAACTTTTCTTCCTGTTTTTTGACCTGCATGAATCAAAGTATCAAGCCTCGCAAGGTTAGAAGCAAAGGTTGTAACAACTACCATTTTAGGACAACCAGCAATAATTTCAACTAAACTATCTCTAACATCTCCCTCTGAACCCGAAAAACCTTTATTAAACACATTAGTAGAGTCACAAACCAAAGCAAGTACACCTTCATCACCGCAAGCTTTAAGAGCAGCTTCGTCAGAAGAATCTCCAACAATTGGGTTTGGGTCAAATTTCCAATCCCCAGTGTGCAATACATTTCCCGCCTTTGTTCTGATCATAAGGGCTTGCATTTCTGGCGCCGAATGAGTCAATCCAATCATTTCAATAGAGAATGGCCCTAGTTCAAGTATCTTGTTTGGATCGACCTCGATAAGTTTAATATCACTAGCAAAAGAATATTCTGCTAATTTTGCCTTTAAGAAACATTTGGTAAATTTTGTTGCGTAAACAGGGCATTCAAGCTCATTCCATAAATATTGGATAGCTCCAAGATGATCCTCGTGAGCATGAGTCAATACTATCCCAAGCAAATCTTTTTTATAAGCTTCAATAAAGCTCAAGTCTGCTACAACCATATCAACACCAGGAAGATAATCATCAGCAAAACCACTCCCACAATCAATCATTATCCATTTACCTTCAAAATGGTATAAATTGACATTAATACCAATTTCATTGGATCCACCAAGGGGAAGAAATAATAGTTTATCTTTGTATGCTTTGAAGTTGATTGACATCTATTTTACTATATGATTAAAAATTTGGGCAAACTATACCTCATTCTTTCAAGATAGTCTATGATTAACAACCGACTGGTTAATATTAGTTTAATTGCGATTGGTTGTTTTTCGCTTATTTTTGTGATATTTCCACATCTTGACATTGGAGTATCTAGCTTGTTTTACTCGGAAAAACTTGGCTTTCTATACAAAAACCAGGCTATAGTAGTCTTGTTCTACAAAGCAGTGCCAATATTAACTAAGGGTTTTGTTTTATTATGTGCTCTTTACTTGCTATATATATTAGTTAAGTTCAGAAGCTTCAAAAAAGCCCTATCTTCCTGGGCGTTTTTTTTAATTATTTCGGCTATAATTGCTCCTGGCATAACTGTAAATTCAGTGTTAAAAGATAATTTTGGTCGAGCAAGACCTAGAGAAATAATTGAATTCGGGGGTAACAAAGAATTTTCTCGAGCATTTGCTTTCTCTGACCAATGCCTCCACAATTGTTCTTTTTCTTCTGGTCATGCAGCCATGGGATACTCCTTCTCTTCAATAGCATATGTTGCTGGAAGCTTGTATTTTGTTAGAATATATATAGCGAGTATATTTTTTGGCTCTATGATTGGCCTATCACGGATTATAATGGGTGGACATTTTGCAAGTGACGTAATTATATCTGCTTTCTTAGTATTGTTATTAAACCATCTAATTTATTTATTATGGAAAAAGAAAACATCCGAATTGAAAATATAGCCATCATATCTAGCAATTTGCCGACAGCTAAAGCTATTGAAATCTCGCTCAAAAAACTGATCAATATTACCACTCCTGATCAAGCTGACTTAATAATAGTTATTGGCGGTGATGGGAGCATGCTCCATGCGCTGCACAACTATATGCATCTAGATATACCATTCTATGGTATAAATGCTGGAAGCGTTGGCTTTATGATGAATAAATTTCACATTGAAAATTTTAAAGAAAATCTTAAACATTCAAAAATCGCTAAACTATACCCTTTAGAAATGAACACTATAAGCACTGAAGGTAAAGCAGACTATGCTTTGGCAATCAATGAAGTCTCTATTTTTAGAAAATCAAACCAAGCGACAAAATTTAAAATAATAGTAGACGGCATAGAACGGATGGAAATGTCAGCGGATGGAGCTCTAGTTTCCACTCCTGCAGGCAGTAGTGCTTATAATTTGTCTGCCGGAGGTTCTATTGTTCCTTTAACCTCTAAAGTCCTATGTTTAACACCTATTTGCCCATTTAGACCTAGGCGATGGAGCGGCGCCCTCCTTCCAGCTGATGTAGAAATAAAATTCGAAATTATTGATAGCAAAAAAAGACCTGTTAATGCTGTAGCTGATTTTTTTGAGTTCAAAAACATTGACTCAGTTACGATTAAGTCCACTGATAAAACAATTATAAAGCTTTTATTTGATCAGCATCATACCTTTGAAGATAGAGTAATTAGAGAACAATTTAGCTTTTAAAGCAATTTATAATAAATTAACCTGCATGTATTTTATGAGCAAAATTCCTGAAATAATTTTTGTGTTCTGGATTATAAAAATTGCCACACCCTCTAGGAAATGCTGGTGGTGATGCTGTTTCTATGTCAATATTAGGGTACATAGTCAATCAAGTACTGCGATTTTTGCGTTACTATTTTGCCTTTCTATTTATTCACAAGTTAGATCTGTAACTTTTTATCCAATATTATATTAGAATACTATCATAGTAATATTTCAATAGTCATGGCTCACCTGAAGAACTCGCCACAAAATTAGGTGGTTAGAAAACTGGAGAAATTTTCATCGGCATATTGTCTATGCCTTTTGTCTAAAGGGCTAAACACCCGTTAGGAAAAAATTTATATCTTCCTAAAAACATAACTTCAAGTTAAAAAAAATGTTTATTTCTTATCAAATATAGGTTCGATCACAGTACGGATTTCATTAATCCTATAATCCTTAGTACTCGGTATTATCTGATTGTCTTTAGCAGCCAATTGATCTGATCTATCTTTATTTGACCTATCGAATAAGGGGCGCTCATTACTAATGGAAATTTGCTTCTCTGCGCTTATAATATCTCCAATGAAGTCTCTTATCTCTTCAAAATCATTTTTATTATTTTTTCCACTTCTTCATTAGCTGCATCGTTATCTATTGGAGTGCTATCTGCTTTATAAGATCTCATTGAAGCTCCTTTTTTCGAAAAAAGACTATAAGCAGAATTTTTCAACTACTTTGTCAGCTATAAGTTTTTCTTGTTAAGTTTATTGTACTTGTGTGTAACGTGCTGCATAATTTATCTTGGCACGTTACATCTAAGTTAACCCTTAATATGCTCTTGGGCCATCTCTACCATTTTGCGATAATTTAGCTTCCCCGTAGCGAGAACAGGTACTTCAGCAACATTTATAATTATTTTAGGAATATATAATTCTGATAATTGTTTTGCCCGACAAATTTTTGTTACTTCTTCTCTAGAAATATTTTTACCCGTAGTAAATACAATGATCTGCTCACCTTTTTTATCATCCTCAATATTAACAGCAACATGTGTTGCTTCTGGATCAATCTCCATCATTAGCTCTTCTATTGCCACTAAGGAAACCATTTCACCAGCAATCTTCGCAAAGCGCTTAGCGCGACCTAGAATTGTCATATAACCTTCATTATCCACCAAAACAATATCCCCTGTGTCATACCAATCATGGCCTAGTTTTTCCACCACAGGAGGCACGATAACTCCCGGATTATCTGGAAAAATATATCCTTGCATAACATTAGGACCACGTATACATAACCTGCCCCCTTCCTTTATTCCTTCAACTGGCTTCAGATAATACTCTATTTTAGGAAAAACTCTCCCCACGGTCCCCGCTTTATAATGCATTGGTGTATTAACCGCAATTATTGGCGAAGCTTCTGTTACACCATACCCTTCCAAAATTCTAATACCAAATTTATCACTCCAAGCTTCTCTAGTTCTTAATTTTAGTTTTTCAGCTCCAGCAATTACATATCTTAGCGAATAAAAATCATATGGATTCGCATATGCAGCGTAACCTGTTAGAAATGTATCCGTTCCAAACATAATAGTCGCCCCAATATCATAGATTATTTCAGGAATAATTCGATAATTAAGGGGAGAAGGATAGAAAAAAGTCTTTATACCATTTAAACACATTATTAGAGTTACCGTTAACCCAAAACTATGAAACATAGGTAATGCATTAAACGTAAGGTCAGTTGGATTAAAATCAACCTTAGCAAGAGCTTGGCATCTATTTGCTTGAAGATTTCGATGCGACAAGGCAACTGCTTTAGGCTTTCCTTCAGTACCAGATGTGAATAAAATGACTGCTGTATTTAAATCATTCTGATTAAAGCATATTTTCTTATAATAGATTTCTGGAAATATGGTGGCTAGAAAACATTTTAGCTTAAGTTTTATTGATACAAATTTACGTAAATCTTCTAGATAGATGATCATAACCCCAGCTTTTGCTACCGCATCAACCAGACTCTCAAGCTCCGCCTTTTTTATAAATCTTCGGGATGTATAAATTGTTCGCACTTCAGCAGTTTTACAAGCTGATATAACATTGCTTGACCCTGCCGTAAAGTTTATCATTGCTGCTACTCTACCTGCAGCTTGCACTGCAAAAAAAGCAATTGCACTCCCCACCATGTTTGGGAGCATTAGCCCTATCTTTTCTCCATCTAAAGATTTTTTTGATATTAGCTCAGCTACAATAAAAGATTTTAACAAGACATCAAAATAAGAAGCAGAATTATTATCAATATCCTGCATTACCCGAGCTTTCTTACCGTAAATCTTACTAGCATTTATTAATGATTGAAATATAGTTTCTTGATAAGAAGAACTTTCAAACATCATTTCGCTCATAATATCATATAAGGATTGACCAATAAACCTGCGCCTCTCTCTGCTATCTAAATGTGTAGGAGCAGTGATTTTAACTGGTGGCAAAATAGTAATAGTTAACTTTCTTCTAAAAGTAAACTTTCCTCGCGCCAATTTTCTTGCTTTAGAGAATATAGTAAATTGAGTTCCATCTACCCTTATTGGAAGTATTATAGCATTAGCCTTATCAGCAATCATTCCTGGACCATCATAGATTTTCATCAATCCTCCAGTAGTACTAGTTCTTCCTTCAGGAAATATAACTATTTTTTTATCCTTCTTTACTTCATCAATTAAACTTTTGATGGCCATAGGATTATTAGATTCAATAGGATAAGTTTTTATAATTTTTAAAAAGGGCTTGACCCACCACTCTTTTGTAATAGTTGAATTGATGGCAAATTGCAAAGTTTCTGGGATATAGCTTGCTATCAACGGTGGATCAATATATGACAAATGATTGGCTACTATTACCGTTCTTTTCCCTGCTTTGCCATAATTCTCTAGACCCTTTACTTCAACTTTATAAAAAATAATAAAAAAGAGTCTAAAAATCCCTCTCCATAACTTCATAGGTATCACTTTAGAATTTGGAATGAATTGATAAATATAAATTGCAATTATCATGTTTAAGATGCTTACCACTAAAATTACCGAAGGAATTGAGAATTCCATGTAAAATAACAATGAAAGTATGACCGTAGAACCAGCCATAAAAAAGGAGTTGATTAAGTTGTTAGCAGCTATCACCCTGCTTCGATAAGCCGGGGACGTAAAATACTGCATGACTGCAAATAACGGTACAACATACAGACCTCCCACGGTGGCCAAAAGGAACAAGTCTATTAATATTCGCCAGTAATGGGATTTTCCTAAAAATTGTGAAATACTCTTTAATTGTTCAGGCGCATAATTTATAGACGCTATGTGACTTGCAAAGTACAAATCTATTCCACACAAACTAATTCCCAGTGCAGCAACAAATACATATTTTGTAGTAATTTTATTATTAAAAATATAACTGCACCCAAACGATCCAACACCCACTCCTATAGAAAACACTGCTAAGAATAAATTGGCCACATTCTCATCTGCTCCAAGTGTATCACGTGTTAGAGACGGGATTTGAGCCATTATTGCAGCACCGATAAACCAAAACCAAGAAATTCCCAGTATTGCCAAATATACCTGGTTTTTGGATGAAGCATATTTCACCATCCGAATAGATTCTTTGATAATATTTGGATTAATCTTAATTTCTTTGTTCGAATTGTTAGATTTAGGCATAAAAAAACTTGAAAACAATCCTATCAAAGCAACTATAACTGTAAACCCAATTACTACTGTCCCGCTAATATTATAAAAACCTCCCATCATTGTACCAAGTAGAATAGAAAGGAAGGTACCAGCCTCGACGAAGCCATTTGCTCCTAACAGCTCTTCTTTCTTCATATGATCTGGCAGAACACTATATTTAATCGGTCCAAAAAAAGTAGAGTGAATACCCATGAAACCTATACACATAAACAATACAACTAAGTTTGTAGTGTAGAACCCATAGATAGCAGCCAGGATAATACCAATCTCTGCAAATTTTATTATTTTCACTATGGTAGCACGTTCGTACCTATCGGCAATTTGCCCAGCAAGACTAGCAAATAAGACAAAAGGGAGTATAAAAATAACATTGGCAAGCATGATAAGAACATATGCAGGCGTTGCTAAGTCATTTGCAAGCTTAAAGGTAACAAGGATAATTAGGGCATTTTTGAGAATGCTGTCGTTAAGGCAACCGCAGAACTGTACTAAAAAAATAGGTATAAATCTTCTATCTTTAAAGAGATAAAATTGATTTGAATCCATCACTTCTCCAACAAATGTTGAGGGATACTATGAAATTCTAGTCAGCATGTCAATTAATCTATGAATATTATATATTATATATATTCATAGATTGGAAAACACAGCTCATTTACAAAAAAATACTAATTATATTTATCTTATTCAAATAAATATATAGAGTATGTGAGCGCGAACATCATCTTTTAAAGTAATATTTTTAAATTCATAAGATAAATTAACATCCTACTTTATCAGTTCTTTAAAATATTTTGCAATGATTCTTTATCGATATTTCTAAAGACATTAATCGAAATTTCCTTATTATAAAAATCTGTCTCTATAAATAAATTATCAACTAGCAATATAATAAATTTAGTCTAATTGCCTAATAAAAGTATTTATTAGGTATAGCTTATTATAGGCCATATTTTATTTTTCTTCATAAAGACTTAGTTGTTGGTATCAAACAACTCATCATAATTATAAATAAATTTTTCAATTTCAAGACGTTTTGGTTCTCTTTTTAGTCTATTATAATTCTCCCAAAATTTATCTACATATGCTCTAAAATCTATTTGATCCAATTTGGCTTCCTCAATAAGTGTACCAAGCACAATATCATCATTTGGCAATATTAACACTTGAGCTTCATTATTAACAAATTTGAGTTGGTCTGTATCGAAAGCTTCTAAATCAGAAGCTTTTAAATCGACCTGCTTAGACTTATTTTCTAACGATAGCTCGCTTTCAGAAAGCTTTGGTACGACAACAGGTTTACTACTCTTGGTCTCTAATGATTCTTTGTATTTAGATATAGCAACTTCCTCTTCGTTAGGTTGGCTAGCAGCCCCAGCATATTCTGGTACATCTATGTTAGAAGGCTTAGGGGTTGCTGCGCCTGCTGGCTTGCCTGCAGGTAACTCCAGCTTAACAACAGGTTCTTCTTGTGCAGTGGGCATTTCTTCTATTTTAGACGCTGTGATTTCTTTGGCAGCATCATTTTTAAGAGAGGCTTCTTCCTTAACTTCACCAGCTCCTGGTAATTGAGGAATAGTTAATTCCTCCGTTTTAGGTTCTATAGTCTCCGTGGCAGCATTATTTTTAAAAGAGGCTTCTTCCTTAACTTCACCAGTTTCTGATAATTGAGGAATAGTTAATTCCTCTGTTTTTGGCTCTATAGTATCCTTGGCAGTAACATTTTTTTCTTCAGCCTGATGATCAGGAGTTTTAGAAACCACAGGAGCATCATTTTTACGAGTATTTTCGCCTGGGTTAGTTATATATTGAATTGGTTCATTTGCACTAGTTGAACTATCAGGATTCTTAATTATATCCTCACCAAAACTATCTGGCAATTTTATCTGATCAGGAACATCATCTTCCTTTTCATATTCTGGTAACTTAACATTCATCGGCCCTTCGTCCGTGCTTCCGATTGGTGGTATACTGTCAGGAATAGTGTCGTAATTTTCTTTGTTACTAATGACTTGCTCATCATTGATAGATTCTGATTGAGCATGTTCGGTATCTTCTTTTTTTCTAACGGCTAATGGAGTATCTGGCTGGTTCTTTTCTATTTTTTTTTCTTCTCCGAAACCAAAATATTCTTTAAACTTTTGCCACAATGATTTACTGCTATCTGCACCAGATTTTTCTTCTACCTGCACTTCAAAAGATGTTGGAAGTGCTGGTAATTCACTTTCTTTATCCGCATAAGAGGATGCAGAATTCAAAAGTACTATAGAGATGAAAATTAAAAGATTTTTCTCCATTTTTCCTCAATTATTACACTACATTATTTTTTAGGAATAATCTTCTTGATCTCTTCCGAAACAATATTCTCAACAATTTTAGGCAAATTATTATCTAGCCAATCCTTAATTAAGGGACGCATTAAGTCGTTTACTATTATGTCCAAAGATTGACTACGTTCTACATATTCTCCGCTCTTTAAAGCGTCATTAAACTTATTAATCTCGGCCTTAGCATGATGTTTAGTATCTTCTGAAACTAAACAATTTTCTGCATTTTCTTTAAGAATACTTGTCAATTCCAGAACGTTATCGTGCTCATCTTCTAAGAAGGCTTTGTTACCCTTTTTAACTTCTGAACTAAAAACATTATTATCATTGTCAATTATCCCACGAATTGATCTTAGAATATCTTCCAACTTGACTTCACCTTCCGGAGTGTTGTCATTTTTCTTAATCACTTAGAAACCTACAATTTTCATTTTTACCTTCTTAAACTCCGCTTCTGGCTCAAAATAATCAACTTTAAGATTCATGCTTTTAGCAGTTAGTTCTCCTGCTAAAGATTTGATTCGATAAGCCGCTAGAACCAACCCTTTACGAGCCTCTACTCTTGATTGCCTTGCTGCATTTAATCTCTCTTCTGTTCTTAATACATCAACAATAGTTTTAGATCCCAGCATCTCCTCTTGCATCATTCCTTCATAGGCAATTTCAGCTGCATTAACTGCCTGAGTTGTGGCGTCTATTCTCATTTTTGCTGCTTCGAGCTCTGCCCAACTAGCTTTACAGCTAGACTGAATCTGTTTTATTACACTATCTAAACTGATAGCTGCCTTACGAGTTTGATATTTTGCTCTTCTAATATCAGAATACTCCGTTCCCCCTTTACTCAAAATAGGAACATTTACAGACAAGGTAGAAGTAATACTTCTGTTATTAACATTTCCATTCTCAGTTTTTTCTGGTAAATAGTCAGTAGTCCCACCTTGGATTCTAAAACTAACTTTTGGAAGCAATTCTCCTTTAGCAGCATTTTCCCCAGCTTTTGATGATGATGTTTTATGTCTTGCACTATCTATAGAAGGATGTAGTTCAGTTGCAATATGCGTTAATGATGCAAGAGACGATGGTAAGCCCACAGGAACATCTGGCATTTTGACATCAACTGGATCTATACCAAAAAACCGGTAAAAAGTAGCCTTTGAAGCCTCAAAATTGGCGTATGCAACTGCTTGATTTGCTTCTGCAGTAGCGAGTCCCTCTCTTGCACTGGCAACTTCCGTCTCGGTAGACTCTCCAAGCTTAAATTTCTCGGTCATAGCCTCAAGCTGAGTCTTGTTTGATCTAACGCTAACCTTAGAAATGCCATATTTTTCGTACGCTTCTACACAGTCTAAATAAACATTTATCTCTTTTAAAAAAGAATCTTGTTCTTTAGCATAAAAATCACCCCTTGACGCTCTAAAAGCAAACTGAGCTGCCTTCAAAGAATTCATCGAGCTCCATCCATCAAACAATGGTTGCTCTAAAGTAATGGATCTAGAATACCTTAAATTATCAGAAGTAGTGAAATCAGTTGCCGTAGGCGTAAGAGGGATTTTGCTTCTTCTTTTGACTTTTGAATCCGTAGAATCAACATTGGCAGAAACCCTAGGCATAAAACCAGCTAAAGCTCTAGGAAATTGCTCTATTTCATTTAAGAAATCAGTTCTAATAATTTGCAATTCTTCATTGTTAGTATACCCGCTCGTAAGAGCTTGCTCCAATGTAACTGCAGACGCGCTAGTAGAAAGCATCGTTAGCAACCATGATACAAATATTTTGCGCATACAAAGCCTAATCCTAAAATAATCTCTTAGTTCAAAGTGATTCTAAGCCAACAAAACAAATTAGTATACGAGAACATTAGTTTTATATAAGAATCACATCGTATTTAGGTGCATTTTTGCTGCACATTAATCCGGGTTGTTGACATTTATGTATAGCTCTATTTTCTACAAATAACCTTATTTTTACCAAAAATACCAACAAGTTGCCGGTATCCAAACCAAAAAAACCCTCTAAATCTCTATTTATAATGAAAATCTATTTTTTTGAGATAGAATCTTTTCACATTAATTTTTTGTAGTTTATCAGCATGATTCCTAATATTGCGCAATTTAATGAACTCTCTCAAAATGAGAAAATTAAATTAATACAACAATACGCCCCTCACCTTCTTAATTCTCTAAAAAAAAGTCTCTCTAGTCTGAACTCACAGGAATTAAGTAGTTTATTTGAGTTTGCAAATTTAGAATTGACTGCAAAAGAAATTGCTAAAGCTTTTACCACTGATTTAACAAATTTTTCAAATATAATTGCACCCCTTATAAAAGATTTGAACTTATCTGCGGCTGAAAGCAGCTTGCTTGACAACATACTGAAAAAAACTCTTGTTTTAGCAATAAACAAAGCATCTTCTAATCTATATAATGATTTAAAAAAAGGCGAAGGCTTGCTGTATACCACAATAGTCTCAGAAAACACCTTAACTGTTTTAGAAGGAATTTTAGATTTTAAAAAAGCACTTGATAAAAATTTTCCTGGACTATCTGATACACTTATTTCCACAGCCTCTCCAGCTCTTCTAGCGCTTGTTTCCGCTTATTCCCCTCCCCTGGGGTTGGCTTTGAAAGCTACCGGTATTTTAAGCAAAGTTACCGATTTCCTAAAAACCGAAAATCTGGATAAAACAGTAACTAGCATGTATCTGAGTTTAGATAAAATTAAACAAGATAAAGCCCTCTCCCAGATACATGAAACTGGCACTAAAGTTGCGGATATTGCAAAGCAAATAGATATCTCTCCTTCAATTATAGAGAAATTTAAATTAACTCTCGAAGAAGCTTCTGAGACAGCTCAAGAAATTTCTAAAAATGCATCTTCAAAAAAATTATTAGCAACAATAGCCGACTATGCAGAAAATTATATTCCCTCGTCTAAAAAAGAAATTAATGAAAAACTAGATGCTGTAAAAATGGTAGCACTAGACAAGTTGAAAAAAAATGGCGTACCCCCAGAAATCATCGCCGAAGTAGAACTAGCCCTAGATAAAAATATTGAAAAGGCTAAATCAGAAATGATAAAATGCCTCGGGAAAGATAGTAAAATTATCGACAAGGTTGGCTATATCCTTATCGCTGCAGATATACTAAACAAATCCGAACACCAAGTGCAGGAAATTGGAAAAAAAAATCCATCTCACTCTAAAGCTTTTAATGAATGTACAAAAAACCTAAAGATGGAGGTCAATAATAAAGTTCGTGGAGATGTAAGCAAACTTGCTAAAGAAATGACAGCTGATTCACCGGCCAAAGATTTTGCAAAAAAAACTCTGGGTGCCAACCTTGCTAATGAAATTTTAATCAAACGCGCTGTAGTGCCAGAAAAAAACTTAGGAAGAGCGCCATTATGATTCTTTAGTTTTGGTCATGAACAAATTGAAAATGCTATTATACTGAAATTAAATTCATTAAAACCTCTTGAGCCTCTTCTATTAAAGATTGTGAGTTAAGCGCTTTTATAAAAACTAATTTGTTTTCTGGTTTTATCTTAGCGTGTCTTGGAAATTTATTAACAAAAGAAAGCACCATCTCCGCTACACCGGAATTCTCTCTAAATTTTATGACAAATCCATTAGGACCGCTATCAAAACTCTCTATGTTGAGTTTAAAACACATATTTCTGATTTTTACCGTCTCTAAAAGATTATTAAACTCTTGAGGGATTAAACCAAAGCGATCTTCCATCTCAAGACGAAAATTATCAATTTCTTCATTCGATTTGAGATCGCCAGTTCTTCGGTATATAGCAAGTCTCAAAGACGAGTCTTCGATATAACTATCAGGAATTAATATAGCTATAGCTAGGTTGATTGTTGGATTAAAGCATTCTTCATTATTAGCATTATTGCTTTTTAGTTCATTGATTGCTTCATCTAACATCTCTTGATATAGCTCAGCCCCCACTTCTCTGATATGCCCAGACTGTTCATCACCTACAAGGTTACCAAACCCCCTAAGATCCATATCATGACTAGCTATAGTAAATCCAGCACCAAGAGAGTCGATATTTTGCAAAATATCAAGACGTTGCAATGAATGTTTCGTAGATTTATGATGAGTTAATGTCAAATATGCATAACCCCTAACCTTTCCTCTACCTACACGTCCCCGTAGTTGGTAAAGTTGGCTTAGTCCAAGCATATCTGCACGATGTATAATAATAGTATTAGCAATTGGAATATCGATTCCTGATTCAATTATTGTCGTTGAAAGTAAAATATCAAATTTTGCTTCGCAAAACTCATTCATAGTAGTATCAACGAATGAAGGAGCCATTTGCCCATGGGCTATTTTATATTTAAGTTCGGGTACAATAATACTTAATTGCTTTGCTATCCATTCGATATCCTTAATACGTGGAACAACATAAAAGCTAATGCCTCCTCTAAAGCGTTCTCTCATGAGAGCATCTCGAATCATAACCGCATCGAAAGGTAACACACTGGTTCTCACTGGCAAGCGATCTATAGGAGGGGTGGTAATCAAGCTCAAATCCTTAATACCCACCATTGACATTTGTAGAGTTCTTGGGATTGGCGTAGCAGATAGTGATAATACATGTACATTGGACTTTAATTGTTTTAGATGTTCTTTTTGAGAAACGCCAAAATGTTGCTCTTCATCAATAATAATCATTTTAAGATTCTTGAACTTTATATCTGTAGAAAGCAAAGCATGAGTGCCTATTACTATATTAATCTCACCACTGGCGAGCCCTTCTTTTATTTTTTTTGCTTGTGATGGCTTTATAAGACGTGAAAGCTGAGCAATATTCAAGCCCATCCCTTTGAAGCGCTCAAGAAAATTGTGGTAATGCTGTTTACAAAGTATGGTAGTTGGCGAGATAATTGCTACTTGCGGTCTATCATCATTTACACTGCAACTAACCATGAATGTAGCACGCATTGCGACTTCTGTTTTACCAAAGCCCACATCTCCACAAATTAGCCTATCCATTAGTTTGCCGCTTCCTAAGTCTGATTTTATATCTTCAATTGACGAAATTTGATCATTAGTTTCGTTATAAGGAAAATTTTTGCAAAACCTATCGTAAGTACTTTGTTCAAAATATGTTGGCGTTGTTTTAGCAAGATGTCTTGCAGCAGAGATTTTGAGTAACTTAGCAGCAATATCTTTTATCCTATTTTTCAGCTTGGATTTACGTTTTTGCCAACCAATACTTCCAAGTTTATCTAGGACAACATCATCACCACCGTATTTCTTAAACTGATCTATGTTTTCAACTGGTAAGTAAAGTATGTCATTATTGGCGTAAATAATTTTTAAACAATCATGAGCAATCTTATCAACATAGATCGTTTGTATTTTTTCAAATCTACCAATACCATGCTCTTTATGAACTACTATTTCACCTTCAACAATATTATCAAGTTCAGTTAGTATATTTTTTAGTTTTTTTCTAGCTGATTTGTGACTCTGGGTAATAAATTTTTTTCCTAAAATATCAGTCTCAGCAATGAATAGATATTTAGACGATACAAAGCCCCGGGCTAAGGGCGCAATCCCAAGGTTTATCATATTCTTTTTAGCATATGATAAATGACTAATTTCTAGGGTGACATAGTCATGAGCTTCGATAATATTTTTTATCCTATCTTTACCACTTTTGGAATTACAAAGAATTATTGGGATTTTTTTCTTATTTTCTACAATAAGCTCAAATAACTTATCAAACTCAGTCTTGTTTTCAACTTTAGCTTGCGTGGTTATATCAATAATGGTTGTTAACTCACCGCTGGAACCATGTTCTACTAGAGCGCAGTTATTAAGAGATAATTGTTCTTTGATTGCTTGGCTAGTATTAATTAAGAGAGATACCGGAATAGCAAAATAAAAAGAATCTGGGTTTGACTTGTTTGAAAGCAAACGTGATTCATAAAAGTCATTACAAGTATTTTCAAACTCGATCATCGATTGAATGCATAAATTATCATAGATAATTTCATGCTCACCTAAAAAATCAAATATTGAACTCATATTCTCATAAAATAAAGGAGTTAGATGTTCATAACCATGAAATTTTTGGCCTGAAATTACAGATTCATACATCGCACTATGAATATGATTTACACCGAAGAGTTGGAGAAAATTATTTTTAAAATTAATTATAGTTTGAGAATTTAACAAAGTTTCTGTAGCAGCTGAAAGAACTAAATTATCAACTGGTTTGGTTGATATCTGACTATATGTATCATATTCTCTAATTGACTCAACCTTATCCCAGCCAAAATTAATTCTATATCCTTTGTTTGCGTGCGTAACTAAATCTACAATCTCTCCTCTGACTGCAAATTCGCTACTATCTACTGCACTTGCAACTCTAGAAAAACCAGTCTTTACAAGAAATGTTATTATATTTTCAATGTCTAGCTTTGCTTCTGGTTTAATGCTTAATGTTAAGTCAATGAATCCTTCTGGTGGAGGAACTTTTTGGAGTAAATTTTGGGCTGCAGTAACGAGTATTTTCGGCTCAGTGTTTATCGCAAGGTCAGTTAAAGCTGACGCTCTCTTGGCCAAGATTTCGGAATTTGGAGAAATTCTATCATAAGGCACGGTATCAAGACTAGGAAAGTGAATGATCTGGTGTTTTGCAATTCTATTATGGGCATAAAATTTTAGCTGTTTATATGCAGAAATTGTATTTTCTTCATCAGGACAACATAATAAAAGATTTTTATTTTTGTTGTTAAAATGTTCTAGAGCGTATAGTGGTATAGAAGAAAAAGGGATAGAGAGTTTTTTCATTGTGCCGAGGGGTCAAAACTTAGTATTTTAGTCATAATTGTGGATAGATTTTCTTTAGGAACAGCCTTTTTCTTCACGTACCAATCATATAAATCCGCATCATTTTGTTCGAGAATATGTTCGAAAATTTTTAGTTCATTATCAGTCATTTTTTCTATATTTTTCTTGGCAAATTGCCCAATAATTAAGTCCGTTTCTTTGCAGCCTCGATTACAACTTTGATAAAGCAATTTTTTGATAAATTGGTCTCTGTTTTTAATATTCATGATTTATCACCTTGCAAAAAAAAAATATGGTAATATTATTGTCCTAAGCAGTTAAAAAGCAAGCGGTTTAATATAATTGCAACTTAAAACGCTAGCAATCCAAGTCGAAGCCTAAGTTACGCTTCCTCCGTTTATTTAAAAATATATATATTTTATCTCAAGAGACTAGTGTAAAGATGAAGCAGTTGGATCGAATTGTACTACAATATAAAGATGGTGATTATTATGCCAACTTATGGAAAATCGTAAGTCGTGATTTAGTTTCACACTATGGCGAAGATCTTTATAAAAGTTGGTTTAGTAAAATAAACTTCTTTGAGGCTATTGGTGAAAGTGAAATAATACTTTCGGCACCAAGTAACTTTATTAGAGATTGGATTAAATCTAATTATTTTGATATCATATCAAAGCTCTTAGTTCATCATGATACTAAGGTAAAATCAGTTGATATAATAACTAAAGAATTACCTAAATCTGACGTTATAGTTGTTACCTCTAATACATTTTCGTTGATTGATCAAAACGAAATTAAAGATGACACCACAGCTTCTTTAGATCCTCGCTTTACTTTTGACAATTTTGTCGTTGGACCACCTAATGAACTAGCATACGCAGCTTCTTTAGCTGTTGCTGAGTCAGACGAAGCAATTTCAAAATCAAACCCGCTATTTTTATATGGAGGCGTGGGTCTTGGGAAAACTCACCTAATGCATGCCATTGCATGGCATGCTAATAAAAAAAATCCGAATAGAAAAGTCCTTTACATGTCGGCTGAAAAATTTATGTATCGTTTTATCAAAGCGTTGCGTAATAAAGATATTATGTCCTTTAAAGAAGAGTTTCGTTCTGTTGATGTTTTAATGATAGATGACATACAATTTATTTGTGGAAAAGAAAGTACTCAAGAAGAATTTTTCCATACATTTAATGCAATTATCGATAATAACAAACAAATGGTTATTTCTTGTGATCGCTCTCCCACTGATCTTGATAACGTGGAAGATAGAATAAAATCTAGACTTGGTTGGGGATTAGTTGCTGATGTTCACAGCACAACATACGAACTTCGGGTGGGTATTCTCGAATCAAAGCTAGAAAGAATGAATATTAAAATCTCTAAGCCTGTGATTGATTTCTTAGCATCAAAAATAACATCAAATGTCAGAGAATTAGAAGGGGCTCTTAATAAAGTTATTGCTCATTCAACGCTTGTTGGACGCGAAATAACTCTGGAAAGTACGCAGGATATTTTAAGAGACTTGTTACGCTCAAATGAGCGCACAATAACCATTGAAGATATACATAAAAAAGTAGCTAATAGATATAATATCAAAGTCTCTGATATGTCATCTTCAAGCAGACTTCGTTCTATAGCAAGACCCAGACAAATAGCTATGTATTTATCAAAAACCTTGACCCCCAAAAGCCTTGCTGATATTGGGATGAAATTTGGCAAGAAAGATCATACAACAGTGATGCATGCTATAAAAAAGATAGAAACTATCATGACGTCAGATCCTGATTTTAGAGAAGAGGTTAATCTTCTCTCTAGAATATTGCAGAGTTAATTTATTTTAAAAATTTAGAGTATTATGTCAGAAGATACAAAAAAAATGAATCTTGAAATACTAGTTCAAACAAAAGATCTAGTGCACGCCTTAAGCTTTGCAAATTCAATCGTAGAAAAAAGAAACGTTTTACAAGAACTTAATAACATAAAACTAGTAGCAAAATCTGGTATACTTGAGATCGGGGCTACCGACATGGACTTATATTTGAACCAAGAAATTGGAGCTGAAGTTCTCTGCATGGGAGAGACTACCGTTTCTACACAAATACTCTCAGATATAGTTAGGAAAATACCAGACGCTAAAATTAAGATAAGACAAGTATCTGATTCTAATAAAATTGAAATAACTGGTGCCAATTGTCGTTTTGAACTGTTGACGCTTCCAACAGTTGCTTTTCCTGCAATGGAGGATATAGATTCTAGCGTTAGTCTTAGAATCCTTTCCTCTGAATTGTCAAAAATAATTGAATACACCAATTTTTCTATGTCCACTGAAGAGACCCGATATAATTTGAATGGCATATATATGCATGTTAAAGAAAATGAATTTTTTGGTGTTTCTACCGATGGACACAGACTTTCTATAGCCTCAGTATTGTTAGATAAGAAGACTGATGATTTTGGAGTTATAGTCCCACGTAAAACAGTTATTGAGCTACTTAAAATCTTAAAAGACTCCAAAAATCTACAGTCTAATATAGAAGTCTTTTTATCCAATACTAAGATAAAATTCAAATGTAATAATCTAGTTTTGATTTCGAAACTTATTGATGGTACGTTTCCTGAATATTCATCATTTATTCCAGCTGATAATCAAAGTAAACTTACTGTCAATGCCAAGCTTTTAGCATCCTCAATTGACAGAGTTGCAACAGTTACAGTAGATAAATTCAGAGCTGTCAAGCTGTTTATTGGTAACGAGTCGATGGAAATAACAGCTTCAGGGGAATCGAAAGGCGCTGCAAGCGAAATATTACACTACTCTTTAGAAAAGGATGATTCATGTAATTACACCGGGTCAGAAGTTTCTATTGGCTTTAATCCACGTTATATAAGTGATGTTCTGGGCGCAATACATTCTGACCAAGTTGAAATACTCTTTAAAGACTCTTTTTCTCCTGTTTTAATTAAAACAAATTCGAATTCAAAAGATTGTTTTGTTATAATGCCGGTTAAAGTTTAGTACTTTCTAAAATTTCTTCATAAAGATCTACCTAGAGTTATCTCGCCCTATGAGTAAAGCTTTCTCTTAAATACCAGTTGCGTTCTGTCTCAGCAATCAATTTGAGGTAGCACAATTTAAAATTGCGACAATAGAATCTGTATAAAACGCTAGAGTTTACAAGCTTTTTGCTCTTTCTTTATTCAGCCTAAATATTTTCATTTCTGCGTTTGATTACTCACTACTTCCTTCTTCTATAAATTTCCTTGTCTTATCTCTTAAAATTTATACTAATCCTTAGTTTTTTCTTTCCTGCACTCATATGATCTGCGCCCTATTACATTTTAATTTACTTGTGTGTAAGATTATCTTTCCTAAATTTATATCATTATTTAATTTTTGTATCTCAACTAGTTAAACGATAGTAAAAATACTTATTATTATTTTGATTTTATTAATATATTATTAATGCATTAGTGATTGAATAGTAATTAAGGAGTACTTGATAGTTTCTCCTTAGATGTGGCGATAAACTTAATTTAATCAAAGGTATGTTATGGGTGTTGAAGTATTAGTTATAGCTATTGTAGCTGGCGTGATATCACTTATTTCTGGGATAACTTCGATAGCAACTGCAGTTCATGTGAATCGAACATTAGTGTCATCAAGTAATGATAAAACAAGTATTGATATATTAAACAAAGCAACTGATGAAGAAAAAAGTGACGGAAGTAAAATACATACAAGAGAACAAAAGATACATATAGAAGACATTGATACAGATTTTGTAAGTGACAATTTTAGCGGCACACGCACAGGATTACAGAATAAAACAGCTGAACTACTAGCTAAAGGTGGTTCAGGAGCCGTCAATGGACTTATTAAATTTAAAGCACCTGTTATTTCTAAAGTTATTGAAGAAGCTAAAGAAGAAAAAACGCCTATTATTACGGAGGTATCCGAGTTAATGGAGGATGATCAAAAGACACCAGAGTTAGTGCATGATGATCAAATTGATCTTTCAGGCTTGTCTTCCGACTCTGAATAAACTTTATTTTCTTGAATTCAATTAAGATATTTCAGGTAATAATTACCTGAAATATCTTAATATTTTGAAATTATGCTTAAATTTATTCAACAACAATTATTTACGAAGCGTTATTTTCTAACCCCACAAGCGCTCTTGCAAAATCTCTCGGCGAGAAGGGTTTCAGATCATCTATCAATTCACCAATGCCTATGAAATGTACTGGCAAAGAAAATTTCTTTACTATACCTACAACAGCACCAGCTTTTGCTGTGCCGTCTAGCTTAGTAATAACTAAGCCTGAAATATTGGCCATAAGCTTAAATTGCTCGACTTGTGTGGCGGCATTTTGTCCTGTAGTACCATCAATAACTAATAGAGAGTGATGAGGTGCATTTTTATCTATTTTTTTTATTACACGAATAATTTTTATCAACTCTTCCATCAAATTTTTATGATTGTGAAGTCTGCCGGCGGTGTCAATAAATAAAACATCCGTACCGTTGTTTAAGGACTCCTTAACCGCCATATGAGCAACGCTGGCAGGATCCACCCTATTCTCCCCTTTATATAAGATAGCTCCTGACCTTTGCGCCCATTTCTCAATTTGTTCAACAGCAGCAGCTCTAAATGTATCACAAGCAGCTATGGCAACTTTTTTCCCTTGAGTTACACTATTAGACGCCATTTTACCAATTGTAGTTGTCTTTCCATTGCCGTTAACACCACAAACTAATACAATGTTCAATCTACCTTCTTCTAGCTTAAAACTATGATCCTGCTGATTTAAAATCTCTTCAATGATTTTGCTTAAATCATTTTTTATTTCTTCTGAAGTTACTTCTTTATCGAATTTATGCTTTCTAAGAGCATCTATAATTAAACTTGATACATTAGTGCCAATATCAGCCATTAATAATAAATCTTCAATATCTTCAAGAGTATTATCATCTAGCTTTTTCTTGATAAATAAATGTTCAATACCGCTTCCAATTTTGCTAGAAGTTTTACTAAGCGCAGATTTTAGTTTACTAAAAAATCCCGTCATATTATACCAATTTGATATTTGGATTGACTCACGTCAAAACTTAAACTTAATTTTCCAGAGGTTCTGTTGCTTCAGAAGGAAATATTTCTTCCTTTTCTACTTGAAACTTGCCTAGATAAAATTCTCCATGAACCTTAGTGAACAGATCAGAGTCTTGATGGGCAAGTTTTCGATAATAATGCTTCCCAGATTTTGTTAAAATATTATTAGTATACATTAAAGTAAAGGGAATTCTATTTATATGGCCCAAATTGCAACTCTACTGAGATGTCCAGCCACCATCCATTGAAAGAGAAGTACCAGTTATTGAAGCAGCTTCAGTGCTACACAAATAATATGCTAATGATGCTATTTCTTCAATTTCAACAAATTTTTTAGTTGCCTGCGCCCCTAGAATAATTTTATCTGTCACCTCTTCTTCTGTCATACCTCGTGCCTTGGCCGTATCCGCTATCTGACCTAGTACAAGAGGCGTTCTGACATAGCCCGGAGATATTGCATTAACAGTAATACCATCTTTTGCAACTTCTAGCGCTGCCGTTTTGGTTAACCCCAGAATTCCATGTTTTGCCGCCACATAAGCGGATTTAAAGGGCGATGCTACTAGTGCGTGCGCCGAAGCTATATTAATTATCCTGCCCCATTTATTCTTTTTCATATAAGGTATTGCATTCTTAATTGTATAAAATGACGCTATTAAATCTATTCTGATTATTGCTTCCCATTTTTCTGGAGGAAAGTCTTCAATAGGAGAAACAAACTGAATTCCCGCATTATTAATTAAAACATCAATAGTTTGAAAGTGATTTATAATATTTTTAAACATAATGTCTATTTCTGCTGGTTTTGATAAATCAGCAGGGTCAAACAAAACATCGATAGCTCCAAGTGATTTTAGCTCTTGAATTATACTATCTATTTGCGATTTTTGTGCAAAGCCATTTATTACAATTTTTGCCCCGCTACTAGCAAATTTCTTTGCAATTCCTAGGCCAATGCCACTTGTTGAACCCGTAATCATAACAACTTTCTCTTTCATACCACCTAAAACCATTTTTGTTTTTTTAAAATAACCTATATAAGGTATAATAATAGTCTATTATTACTAATATAAAAAAGATTAAAAGATGCAACCTATTGAAATAGAAAAAACAAATTCAACCACTGTGTCTTGCAAAGGAAAGAACGCACCCTATGATCACCCTAAAGTATATCTTGAAATCAGCCCAAAAGTTGGTAGAGTTGCATGTCCATATTGCAACAAGACATTTACACTTACTCATTAACTTTATTTTGAGCTACCATTTTTGAATAAAAAAAGTTTTATAATTTCAGTATTTACAGTATTCGTGCAATATTACGATTACCATTTGTTTGGTTTTATGGCAGCAAATATTGCTACCAATTTTTTTCCAGCTGATGAAGTAATTACTCAACTTCTCAACACCTATCTTTTGATGGCAGTTGCAATGATTGCAAAACCACTAGGAGCTATAATTTTTGGGAAAATGGGAGATTTAAAGGGTCGTTCAAATAGTTTTAAAGTAAGTTTAATTGGTACATCTGCAGCCTCATTTATACTTTTTATTGCTCCTTCTTATGAGTCAATAGGTCTTCTATCAGCGTTTATTTTACTTTTATGCAGAATGTCCATTTGTGCATTTGTTACTTCTGGCTCCGATGGAGTACGCATTTATATTTATGAGCATATCCATGTATCAAAAAGATGTCTTGGTGTTGGCATCACTACACTTTTTACACAAGCAGGATCTCTTACCGCTTCGTTGTCAGCATGGTTTTTCACACAGAGTTATTTGCCTGGCTATAGTTGGAAATTTGCTTTTCTTATTGGGAGTATCTTGGGTATCATCGCACTGCTTGCTATGAAAATTACTAATTTTTCTGATAGCACCCTAATACATGAAGATGATAGTTTTTCTAAATTTCAGAACTTATCCTTAACCCAAATTATTAAAACTAATTGGCAACTATTTTTGCTATGCATAATTCTTGCAGGAAGCATAGGTGCTACGAATCAATTCTTAATAGTGTTCTTTGGTACTTATAATTTTGAAATTATTGGCACAGTTGATCGTTCATCCATGCAAAAAATCATTTCATTAGCAATAGTTGCTTATATGGTTTTTAGTGTTGTTGGTGGATATATAGCAGACAAGATAGGTCAATATATAGTGGCATTATTTGCTCTATTTGCAGTACTTGTTTGTTCAATTTTGTTATGTATAAATCTAAATGATAAGATACTAAATGAATGGGTTTTTATTAGCCTCGCAGCACTGATGCCTTTTATAACAATGCCTGCTGCAGCTATTTTTAAACAATCGATACCGGTTGCTATAAGATATAGGTTGTTCGCCCTAAGTCACGCGATAGGATCAGTTGTTATATCAGCACCTACAGCATTTTTATCAACTTTTATCTATCATAAAACAAATATTATATGGCTACCAATTGCTTATTTCATTTGTACAATAATAATGATATTCTTCTCTCTGCATTACTTGAATAAAAGAATAGTAAATAATTCGTAGCTACTCAATCTGGATCAAATGCTAGGCGCGAGGAATCGAAGCCTAAGTACACAATGGGAGAGCAACGAGCCACAGTGCACATAATTTATAAGTGGAAGACTAACTACAATGACAATAAAGATACTTTCAAATAGCACTATAAATAAAATATCTGCAGGCGAGGTCATTGAAAGACCGTCTTCGGTAGTAAAAGAACTCGTAGAAAATGCTATTGATGCTGGCGCTACAAAAATAAGTGTCACCTTGGAATGCTCTGGAAAGAATCTTATTGTTATCAAAGATAACGGCTTTGGCATGACTAAAGAGGAGTTAGAGCTCGCTATTTTACGTCATGCTACCTCTAAACTTGATGAAGATGATTTACTAAATATAAACAGCTTTGGTTTTCGTGGCGAAGCTTTACCTTCAATTGGAGCTATTAGTAAATTTAAAATCACTTCCAGAAAATCTGGGAGCATTTCAGCCTACTCTTTAAGCATTATTGGTGGTAAAATCGAACCAACGATACTTGCTAATATCAATGAAGGAACAATTATCGAGGTTCGTGATTTATTTTTTGCAACTCCAGCAAGGTTGAAATTCTTAAGATCAGATAAAACAGAACTTGCATCAATCGTGCTAGTGGTAAAGAAAATAGCCTTATCTCATCCTACTATATCATTCATTCTTTCCCATGATGGTCGAGACATTATCGATGTCAAAGGTGTAGATGACAACAACTCAATCAAACACAGAACGGAAGAAATTCTTGGAAAGGAATTCACAGAAAATGCAGCAGAAATTTCGCTTGTCAGAGATGGTATTGAAATATATGGATATTCCTCAATACCTACCTATAACCGGGCGGCTTCTGATGATCAATTTCTTTTTATTAATAATCGACCGGTAAAAGATAAGATACTTAGCATTGCTTTAAAAGTATCTTATCAAGATTATTTAGCAAGAAATCGTCATCCTGTTTCAGTACTGTTTATCAAGGTTGATCCGCATTTTGTGGATGTGAATGTGCACCCTGCAAAAAGCGAAGTAAGATTTCACGATCCTAATTTAATACGCAGCCTAGTCATAAGAGCTATCAAAGACGCTCTTATGACTAGTAGTAATCAAGTGTCTAATATAGCTTCGAGTGTGGCGCTAAGCTACATGCGCCCTGCTTTATCAACTCCCCAGAACTTCGGTGAAAGAAATATTGATACTCAAGGAAGATTCCAGTTACCTACCACTACTAGAATACAAAATTTTTCAGTACCCACACAACGTTTTGATAATGATGCTAACAATATTAACATGCTTATAAAAACCGAGCCTCAATCAAACGCTGGAGAATCTTCATCAGAACATGATCTAAATTTTCCTTTAGGAGCAGCGAAAACACAGCTTCATGGAACTTATATAATATCTCAAACACCAGATAGCATTATTATCACGGATCAGCATGCAGCTCATGAACGAATTGGGTATGAGAAAATAAAAGGACAAATTGATAAAAATGGCCTCATTAAACAAAGATTACTAATACCAGATATTGTTGAATTACCAGACAGACAAAGAGCAGACTTATTAAATGAAAACAAATTAATTCTGGCAAATCTTGGTTTAACTATCGAAAAGTTTGGTGAGAGTTCAATTATTGTTTCTGAAATACCTAGTTTAGTCGGCGATATTAATATTAGTCAATTAATTAATGATTTAGCTGACCACCTGCTATCTATGGGTGAAAATATTGCTCTTACCGAGTTAATTGAACAAATCACCGAGACATACGCTTGTCATTATGCAATTAGAGCTGGAAGAGCCTTAAATGCCGAAGAAATGAATGGATTACTTCGTCAAATGGAAAATACTCCTTTTTCTGGACAATGCAATCATGGAAGACAAACCTATGTTGAACTTAAGCTTAAAGACATAGAAAAATTATTTGGTCGAAGATAATGCCTAATCTAGACTGGATATCTTTACCTGGGTTAATTGACTATAATATTGGGCTTGATTTAATGCAACAAAGGGTTTCTGATGTAATTCTAAATGAAGAAAAAGAAGCTGTATTTTTATTTGAACATCAAGATGTATATACTGCTGGCACTAGTTATACAGACAATGACCTATTATCTTGCAAAGGCATTCCTGTTATCTACACAGGAAGAGGAGGTAAATTTACCTATCACGGGCCTGGGCAACGGGTGATTTATCCTATATTAAACTTAGAGAGAGAAAACAGATCACCAGACCTAAAATTATATATACGCCTTTTAGAACAATGGATCATTAATACCTTACAAAAACTTGATGTTAAAGCTTATACCCTTGATGGTAAAATTGGTATATGGGTTAACGAAAATAATACTACAGCAAAAATTGCAGCTATTGGAGTAAGGATTAAGAAATGGGTAACTTACCATGGTATCGCAATCAACATAACTACTGATCTTAGTAAGTATTCTGGTATAATTCCTTGTGGAATTAGTAATTTTCCTGTAACCTCATTATCTAGCATTGGAATCAAAATAACGCTGGACGATTTTGATTATTTATTGAAAAAAGAATTTGAAAGATTGTTTTGATAAAGATATCACGAGTAATAAGTTTATTAACAAGCCTTGCTCTAACTTCTTGGTGTTTGGGCTTTTTCTATTTCGTTAAAACTACATCCAATGTATCAAATTATAATCGAAATATGACAGATGCAATAGTTGTATTTGGTACAAACGATCAAGAACTATACGCTGGTACTCAACTTTTAAAACTCGGCTATGCGCCTTTAGTTTTTGTTACTAGTGATAAACCAAAAACCGCGTTCTTTAATTTTTTTAAAACATATAATTTAGCCCCCGAACAATTTATTTTCGATAGGGAGCTAGCAGTAAATACATCCAATTATTCTACTGACACCGCAGAGTTCTTAAGAAAATACAGATTACAATCTATGAGGTTAGTAGTAGGCTCTATCGAATTACCGAGAGCGTTACTTGAGGTGACCGCTAAAATACCCCCTAATATTATCATCATTCCTCATCCAGTAATTAGTATAGACATAGGATACGAGTTAATTATGATGGAATATATAAAATATACCATCACGTTAATTGTACAATATGTTGGTGTTGTGCGCCAAGCATACTAGTCCACTAAAAAAGAATCTGCGCCAAGCATACTAGTCCACCCCTGCGCCAGAAGAGAAGTCCACTTTCAAAAGAAAAAAAGAGTGATAATTTAGTTAACACATTGG
>Ga0214192_1000133_pt1 | contig 43741 bp, 54 predicted proteins | sample TroBogEpilimnion_44_FD_153030 | JGI IMG/M metagenome (GOLD analysis project Ga0214192, IMG submission 153030) | Freshwater microbial communities from Trout Bog Lake, WI - 29JUL2008 epilimnion | ecosystem: Environmental > Aquatic > Freshwater > Lake > Epilimnion/Euphotic zone | place: Trout Bog... | reverse complement strand
AATCTCACCGATTGCGATGGAAGATGGATTGCGTTTTGCGATTCGTGAAGGTGGTCGTACTGTCGGTGCAGGTGTTGTTGCATCAATTATTGAGTAAAAAAATATGTCTAATCAAACTATCAGAATCCGTTTGAAATCATTCGATCATAAGTTGATTGATCAATCGGCTAGCGAGATAGTAGAAACAGCAAGAAGAACTGGGGCTCAAATAAAGGGTCCTATTCCTCTGCCTACTAAGAAAGAGCGGTTCACAATTTTGATTTCTCCGCATGTTAATAAAGATGCTAGAGATCAGTATGAATTAAGAACTTATAAAAGATTGTTGGACATAGTTGAGCCGACTGATAAAACCGTGGATGCATTGATGAAATTGGATCTTGCAGCCGGCGTAGATGTTCAAATAAAGTTGAATTAAGAGGAATTGGCAGATGTCAATAGGTCTAATTGGTCGTAAATGTGGTATGACCAGAGTTTTTTGCGAAGATGGATCATCAGTTCCTGTTACTGTTCTACAAATAGACTCTAACAGAATAACACAAATTAAAAGTATGGAAGTTGATGGTTATCGTTCGATTCAGGTAACAGTTGGCGAAAAAAAATCTTCGAGAGTCAATAAACCGATGGCTGGTCATTATGCTGCGGCCAATGTGACTGCAGGTCGTGGTCTATGGGAATTTCGTCTGGACGAAAGTGAAGGAACTGATTTTTCTACAGGATATGAGTTACCGTTAAGTATTTTTTCAGAAGGTCAAGTAGTTGATGTTCAGGGTAGAAGTATAGGTAAAGGTTTTGCTGGTGGTATCAAGCGGCACAACTTTCATATGCAAGACGCTACCCATGGTAACTCTAGGTCGCATAGGGTTTTAGGTTCGATTGGTATGAACCAAACACCAGGACGTGTATTTAAAGGTAAAAAAATGGAAGGTCATTTAGGTAATGTGATCTCGACTGTTCAAAACCTAACGATTCATGCGATTGATACTGAAAGAAAGTTAATTTTAGTAAAAGGTGCTGTGCCTGGAGCTAAAGGCGGTGATGTAGTTATTACTCCCGCAATGAAAACAAAAAGAAAAGGTTAAGTCATGGGTTTTCAAATACCTGTATTAAATCAACAGGATTCAGATGGTTTCTTTGAAGTAGCTGAGTCTGTTTTTGGTCAATTATATAATGAGACACTGGTACACCAGTTAGTTACTCGCCATTTAGCTGCTGCTCGTGCTGGAACAAAAGCACAAAAAACACGTTCAGATGTAAGTGGAGGCGGAGCAAAACCTTGGCGTCAAAAAGGAACTGGTAGAGCGCGATCAGGAAGTACTCGCAGTCCGATTTGGCGGACTGGTGGTGTGGCTTTTGCTGCCAGACCAAGATCGTATGATCAAAAATTAAATAAAAAAATGTTCCGAACTGGTATTCGTTCTATTTTGTCTGAATTATTAAGGCAAAATAGATTGTTAGTGAGTTCAGACATCGTACCTTCGACAGCTAAAACGAAAGAACTGATTTCTAAATTAAAAGGCATCGAAGGAAAAAGGATTCTAATTGTTGTTGATGTAGTAGAAGAAAATTTAGCTCTGGCATCAAGAAACATTCCTTATGTAGAAATAATAGAAGCTATTAATTTAAGCCCTGTTTTATTGGTGGCGGCCGATAAAGTGATAGCGACGCCTGATGCACTAAAACGAATTGAGGAACATTTGGCATGAGTTTGAGCATATATGAATTAGCCAAAATAATAGAAGCACCTATTATTTCTGAAAAAAGTACAGTTTTAGCTGAAGAAAATAAGCAGTTTGTATTTAAAGTGCTAAAAAAAGCAACAAAAGAACAAGTTAAAAGTGCAGTAGAAGCAATGTTTAACGTTGAAGTTGAGTCGGTAAACGTTTTAAACGTAAAAGGTAAACAGAAAAGATTTGGTCGTTCTTTAGGTAAAAGGTCCGATTGGAAAAAAGCATACGTAAAACTGAAGCCTGGTCACGACATAGAATTTACTGCTGCTTAATTTAGATAAAGGTTAATAGGAAACGGTAATAGCTATGGCGATTGTAAAGTCAAAACCGACATCACCAGGATCGAGGTTTGTAGTACGTGTAAAAAATGATAGTTTGCACAAAGGCAAGCCTTATGCTCCTTTGTTGGAAAAAAATAGTAAATCCGGTGGTCGCAACAATTTTGGGCGTATAACAACGCGTCACATTGGTGGTGGGCATAAGCAACATTATCGGATTATTGATTTCAAAAGAAACAAAACTGATATACCGGCTGTAGTTGAAAGACTGGAGTACGATCCGAATAGAACGGCTAATATCGCTTTAATTCTTTTTAAAGATGGAGAGCGCAGATATATTATCGCTCCCAAAGGCTTACAAACTGGACAAGAAATACTTTCATCTGAAAATGCACCAGTAAAACCAGGAAACTGCATGCCATTGAGAAATATTCCAATGGGTACCACAGTTCATTGTGTTGAATTAAAGCCTGGTAAAGGTGCGCAATTAGCCAGAAGTGCAGGAACGTCTGTTCAATTAGTTGCAAGAGATGGTGCACATGCAACTATTCGTTTACGGTCTGGTGAAATGCGTAAAGTGATGGCTGATTGTAAGGCTGTTATCGGTGAAGTTTCAAATGCTGAGCATAATTTATCTTCATTAGGAAAAGCAGGTGCTTCAAGATGGCGAGGAATTAGACCAACAGTTAGAGGGGTTGTTATGAACCCTGTTGACCATCCGCATGGTGGTGGTGAAGGTCGAACTTCTGGTGGTCGCCACCCAGTAACGCCTTGGGGTATACCTACTAAAGGTTATAAAACAAGAAAAAACAAACGTACTGATAATATGATTATCAGACGCCGTAAGTAGAAATAGAGAGGAATTAACGTGCCACGTTCAATTAAAAAAGGTCCTTTTATTGATCATCATCTTCTTAAAAAAATAGAAGATGCTGTAAAAACAAATAACAGGAAACCGATTAAAACATGGTCAAGAAGATCAATGATTATTCCAGATATGCTGGGATTAACTATTGCTATTCATAATGGTCGTCTGCATATTCCCGTGCTTATCTCTGAAAACATGATCGGGCATAAATTAGGTGAATTTGCGCCTACTCGAACATACAAAGGCCATGTGGCTGATAAAAAATCAAGGTAGGAATGATAATGGAAATTTCAGCAAGATTAAATAATGCACCGTTATCAGCACAAAAGGCTCGTTTAGTAGGTGATCAAATTCGTGGATTGCCAGTAGAAAAAGCACTGAATACATTAAAGTTCAGTTCAAAAAAAGCTGCTGCAATCTTTAAGAAAATTCTTGAATCAGCTATTGCAAATGCAGAACATAATGAAAATGCTGATATTGATGAATTAAAAGTGTCTACCGTTTATGTGAATGAAGGGGCGACCATGAAAAGATTTAAGGCAAGAGCAAAAGGTCGTGCAAATCATATTTTGAAACGGACTTGCCATATAACAATTAAAGTCGCAGAAGTAGCGTAGGTAGATAACCATGGGTCAGAAAGTACATCCTACAGGTATACGTCTTGGTATAGTTAAAGATTGGAATTCAAGATGGTATGCAAACAGTCAAGATTACTCTGTTTTTCTCTATCAAGATCTAAAGGTAAGAGAATTTATCAGAAAAAAATTGGCGAATGCTTCAGTTAGTCGCATCCAAATTAATAGACCTGCTAATAATGCTCATATTACGATACATACAGCTAGACCAGGTATTGTAATTGGAAAAAAAGGCGAAGATATTGATGTTTTAAGACAAGAAATATCTAAAATGATGGGTATTTCAGTTCAGCTGAATGTTGAAGAAATTAGAAAGCCAGAGCTAGATGCTCAACTAGTTGCTGAAGGGATTGCGCAACAGTTAGAAAAACGAATAATGTACCGTCGTGCAATGAAACGTGCAGTAACAAATACAATGCGTTTAGGTGCAGAAGGAATAAAAATAAGTATCGGTGGACGCTTAAACGGTGCTGAGATTGCACGTACTGAATGGTACAGAGAAGGTCGAGTACCTTTGCATACATTAAGAGCTGATATTGATTATGCAACAGCTGAAGCGAACACAACCTATGGAATCATTGGTATAAAAATCTGGATTTTCAAGGGTGAAGTATTTGATATGGATGCTCATATTGCATCTATTAATTCTGAATCTAAAAAATAGTTGAAGGGAAAAAGCCATGCTTCAACCAAAAAGAACAAAATTTCGTAAACAGCATAAAGGTAGAAACACCGGTGTTGCTGTCCGTGGTTCATCGGTGAGTTTCGGTGAATTTGGTTTAAAATCGATTACTCGAGGTAGATTAACTGCTCGGCAAATAGAAGCAGGACGTCGAACTATTAGTCGTCACGTAAAAAGGGGTGGGAAAATTTGGATTAGAATTTTTCCAGATAAGCCAATTACGAAGAAACCATTAGAAGTTCGTATGGGAAAAGGGAAAGGTAGTGTAGAATACTGGGTTGCTCAAATTCGACCAGGAACTATGCTTTATGAAATACAAGGTGTTTCTGAAGAGCTTGCACGCGAAGCGTTTGCTTTGGCGGCAGCTAAATTGCCGTTGAAAACTCTATTTACCACCCGGACTATAATGTAATGAAAGCTAGTGAATTACGCCAAAAATCAAAAGATGAATTGAACGCATTGTTGTTAGATAAGTCGCGTGAAAGTTTTAATCTTAGGATGCAAAAAGCAACAAAACAACTAACAAAACCTGACCAAGTAAAAAAAGTTAGAAGAGATGTTGCACGTATACATACAATTTTGACTGAAATGGTAGGTTCATAATGGTTGCGAACGAAACTAAATTACGAACTATTACAGGTCGAGTTGTCAGTAATAAAATGGATAAAACAATTACTGTTTTAGTTGAACGTGTTGTAAAACATCCAGTCTATGGAAAATATGTTAAACGTTCAGCAAAAATGATGGCTCATGATGAACAGAATATATGCCAAGAAGGTGATGTAGTTGCTATCACTTCGTGTAGACCAATGTCAAAGCATAAGACTTTCAGATTGGTTCAAGTTTTAGAAAGTGCTAATAAATAGTATTTTTTAAGTAATAGACAGAATGTAGGAATAAATTATGATTCAGATGCAAACTAACCTTGACGTTGCCGACAATAGCGGCGCAAAAAAGGTCATGTGTATCAAAGTATTAGGGGGATCACATCGGCGGTATGCTGGTATTGGTGATATTATTAAAGTTAGCATAAAAGATGCTATACCCCGAGGAAGAGTTAAAAAAGGGGAAGTTTATAACGCATTGGTCGTAAGGACTCGTAGTGGAGTTCGTAGGTCTGATGGTTCAGTAATACGTTTCGATGGAAACGCTGCTGTAATTCTTAATAATAACTTGCAACCGCTAGGAACACGTATTTTTGGCCCTGTAACTCGCGAGTTAAGAGGTGAGAAATTTATGAAAATTATCTCACTAGCTCCTGAAGTTTTATAAGGTAGGGTCCAAAAATGAATAAAATAAAAAAAGGTGACGATGTAATTATTCGTACCGGTAAAGATAAAGGTAAAAGCGGGCGCGTAACCCGTGTTCTTAAAGACGATAAGTTAATTGTTGAAGGAATAAATCAAGTAAAAAAGACACAAAAAAGCAATCCTAATACAGGTGCTTCTGGTGGAATTATTACTAAAGAGATGCCTATTGCAATTTCTAATGTCGGTTTATATAACCCTGTTACAAAAAAAGCGGATCGTATTGGCTTTAGGTTTCTTGAAGACGGAAAAAAAGTCAGGTTTTTTAAGTCAACTAACGAACTCGTTGACCAATAAGGAGAAAATAAATCATGGCTAGATTAAAAACCGTTTATAAAGAAGCAATACTTCCTGAATTAATAAAACAGTTTTCCTATAAATCTGTTATGGAAGCCCCACGTATAACAAAGATTACTTTGAATATGGGTGTAGGTGGCGCTGTAGCTGATAAGAAAATTTTACAATCTGCAGTTAGTGATATGGAAAAAATTTCTGGACAGAAGCCAGTTGTTACATTAGCTAGAAAGTCAATTGCAGGCTTTAAGATTCGTGATGATATGCCAATAGGCTGTAAAGTTACTTTGCGTAGCGACAGGATGTACGAGTTTTTAGATCGTTTAATCAGTATTTCTATACCTAGAATACGTGATTTTAGAGGATTGAGTCCTAAAAGTTTTGATGGACGTGGTAACTATTCGATGGGTGTTAAAGAGCAGATCATCTTTCCAGAAATTGATTATGACAAAATTGATGCTCTGCGTGGTATGGATATCACAATAACAACAACGGCAAAAACAAATGAAGAAGGTCTTGCCTTGTTAAAGCTTTTTAACTTCCCATTTAAGAACTAAAGGCATCTCGTTATGGCAAAAAAATCAATGATTGCGCGTGAAAATAAAAGAAAAAAATTAGTGCAAAAATATGACACAAAGCGCAAATCTCTGAAAGAAATTATTAGAGCACCAGGTACTTCTTTTGAAGAAAAAGAATCTGCACAATTGCAGTTACAAAAGTTACCTAGAGATTCTAGTGAAAGCAGAGTTCGTAATCGATGCAATTTGACAGGGCGTCCTCATGGCTATTATCGCAAATTTGGATTAAGCAGAAACAAACTGAGAGAAGCCACAATGCGTGGTGATGTTCCTGGTTTAGTTAAAGCCAGTTGGTAATATCTGTTAGTTGAAGCTTGGAGAATAATTATGAGTATGACAGACCCAGTAGCAGATATGTTGACTCGCATAAGAAATGGTCAAACTGCTGGAAAGAAAAACGTAAAACAACCCTCATCAAAACTTAAAATATCTATTGCTAAGGTATTAAAGGAAGAAGGTTATATAAAAGATTTTAGTGTTGAAACGATTGGTAATCATAACGAAATGACCATAGAGTTGAAATACTATAAAGGTTTGCCGGTTATTGAATCTATAAAAAGAGTCAGTAGACCTGGTTTAAGAATTTATAAATCTAAAGACGAATTACCCAAAGTTCTTGGTGGCTTAGGTATTGCTATAGTATCAACATCAAATGGTGTTATGACCGACAGAGCTGCGCGTGCAATTGGGCATGGCGGCGAAGTTATTTGTACTGTTTGTTAATGTAGGCGAGTTATGTCAAGAATTGCAAAAGCCCCAGTTACTATTCCAAGCGGTGTTGATATTAAGCTTGATGGTAATTATATGACCATAAAGGGTACAAAAGGTCAGTTGTCATACAGTTTAAATCCTACTGTAAATGTTATTGTTGAGAATAATGTCATCCAAATCCAATGGGATAAAAATGATAAAGTCGCAACTGCTCAAGCAGGAACAGCCAGAGCAATCGTTAATAATATGGTTACCGGTGTCTCAGTAGGTTTCGAAAGAAAATTGACATTAATTGGAGTAGGATATAGAGCTCAGGCTAAAGGAAACATTCTTAACCTTACGCTTGGTTTTTCGCATCCAGTAGATTTTGAAGTGCCAGTTGGTGTTACGGTAGAGACGCCCTCACAAACAGAAATTGTTATTAAAGGAAGCGACAAACAACAAGTTGGTCAAGTAGCAGCAAAAATAAGAGCTTATCGTCCACCTGAGCCATATAAAGGTAAAGGCGTCAGATATTCTGATGAAAATGTTGTAAGAAAAGAAGCTAAGAAGAAATAGGTAACGTGATGGATAAGAAAAAGGTTCGTATAAAACGTGCAACAAAGTTACGTTGCAAAATTAAACAATTGAATGCAACACGTTTATCAATTCATAAAACTTCGCAGCATATTTACGCACAAGTTATTAGTGGAGATGGTACGCATACTTTAGCGAGTGTATCAACATTACAAGCTGAGTTGAAATCAACTTTAAAAAATACTGGTAATATAGAAGCAGCAATCGAAGTAGGTAAGCAAATTGCTCAAAAAGCAATAGCGGCAGGTATCACTGAGGTTGCATTTGATCGTTCAGGGTTTAAATATCATGGTCGCGTTAAAGCATTAGCCGATGCTGCACGTGAAGCCGGTTTGAGATTTTAGGAGAAGAATATGGCTACAGCACCTGCACAAGGTACTACTGACGGACTACAAGAAAAATTAGTAAATGTTCGACGTGTTGCTAAAGTAGTTAAGGGAGGTAGAGTATTCGGCTTTGCTGCACTGACAGTAGTAGGCGATGGACAAGGTCGAGTTGGTTATGGAGTAAGCAAAGCGAGAGAAGTGCCTATTGCGATTCAAAAATCTCTGGAACAAGCTCGTAAAAATATGCGCAAAGTAGCTTTAAAAGGCGATACTTTGCAATATGCAATCATGAACACTACGGGCGCTGCAAAAGTTTACATGCAACCGGCATCTGAAGGTACTGGGATCATTGCCGGTGGCGCAATGCGTGCGGTTTTCGAGGTAGTTGGAGTGCATAATGTACTTGCAAAATGTATTGGCACAAATAATCCAATAAATGTGGTTAGAGCTACAATCAATGGACTCACTTCAATGCATGATGCTAATCAGATAGCTGCAAAACGTGGATTGTCTGTTGATCAAATTATTGGGTAAATACAATGGCTGATAATAAATTAAGTGTAACCATGATCAAAAGTAAGTTTGGGCGCTTGCCGCGTCACCAAGCTTGCCTTAAAGGTTTGGGTTTGAGAAAAATCAACCAAACGGTTGAAGTACTCAATACAGCCGAAAACAGAGGTATGATTAATAAAATATCGTACATGCTGAAAGTAGAGGAAGTGTAATGTTTTTAAATACCATACAACCCGCTGAAGGTTCGCGTAAAAAATCGAAACGTTTAGGTCGAGGAATAGGTTGTACCTTAGGTAAAACCTGCGGTAAAGGTCACAAAGGTCAAAAAGCACGTAGTGGTGGATTCCATAAAGTGGGTTTTGAAGGCGGTCAGATGCCTTTACAACGCAGACTACCAAAAATAGGCTTTATTTCACGGTCTGGAAAATACTCAGCAGAAGTTCGCTTAAATGAATTAAATAATTTAGAAGTTGATGTTGTAGATTTACAGGTATTGATTGATAACAACGTAATACCTGCATTCACTAAAAAAGCTAAAATTATTAAGTCAGGCGAATTAACTAAAGCTGTATCTATCAAAGGCATTAATGTTACTGTTGGTGCTAAAGAATCTATCGAAGCTGCTGGCGGCAAAGTTGAGGCGTAAGTGAGTACTTCTAAAGCTCAAATGGCTAATAAAAGTGGAGATTATTCAGAATTAAAGGCTCGTTTGCTTTTTGTTTTGGGTGCCTTCGTCGTTTATAGAATTGGTGCGCATATACCTGTTCCTGGTATTGATCCTAAAGCGTTGGCTGCGATGTTTGAACAGCAAAGTGGGTCAATTCTTGATATGTTTAACATGTTTTCAGGTGGTGCATTAATGCGTTTGAGTTTATTTGCTCTTGGTATTATGCCCTACATTTCTGCATCTATCATTATGCAGTTGATGACAGTGATTATTCCAGCAATGGAGCAAATGAAAAAAGAAGGAGAAGCCGGTCGTCGAAAAATTTCTCAATATACTCGTTACGGTACGGTTGTTTTGGCGACCTTTCAAGCAATCGGGATTTCATTAGCTTTGCAAAATCAATCTGCTGGTGGTTTATCAGTTGTTCTGAATCCTGGGGTTAGTTTTATAGCAATTACTACTGTGACTTTGGTAACAGGAACGGTTTTTCTAATGTGGTTAGGGGAACAAGTGACAGAAAGAGGTATTGGTAACGGTATATCAATGATTATTTTTGCCGGTATTGTGTCAGGCTTGCCAAAAGCTGTAGGTGGTACTTTAGAGTTAGCTAGGACCGGTGAGATGAATGGAGCGTTTATAATTTTACTGTTTCTTATATCAATCTCAGTTACCGCTTTGGTTGTATTTGTTGAAAGAGGACAAAGAAGGATTCTTATTAATTACCCAAAAAGACAGCAGGGGCGTAAACTTTACGCTGCACAAACAAGTTTTCTACCTCTAAAGCTTAATATGGCTGGTGTTATCCCTCCTATTTTTGCTTCCAGTATTATCTTGTTTCCTGCAACAATTGCTGGTTGGTTCGGTGATATGGATGGTTTTAGTTGGCTTCATGATATTGCAACCATGCTATCACCAGGTCAACCTGTGTATGTAATGCTTTATGCTGCAGCTATTGTTTTCTTTTGTTTTTTCTATACCGCTCTGGTTTTTAATTCGAAAGAAACAGCTGATAATCTGAAGAAATCAGGTGCTTTTTTACCAGGGATAAGACCGGGATTGCAAACAACAGCTTATATAGATAAGGTAATGACGCGATTGACTTTGATTGGTGCATTTTATATTACATTAGTATGTTTGTTACCTGAATTTTTAATCGTTTACTGGAACGTGCCTTTTTATTTTGGTGGGACTTCATTGCTAATTATAGTGGTTGTTGTCATGGACTTTATTTCACAAATGCAAACACATGTAATGTCCCAGCAATATGAAGGCTTGATGAAAAAAGCAAACCTTAAAAAATAAATAAACAGTGTACACTCTTTAAGCTGCACAAATATTAGGAATAAAAATGAAAGTTCGAGCATCAGTAAAAGCAATTTGTAGAAATTGTAAAATAGTAAAAAGAAATGGTGTTGTTAGGGTCATCTGTTCAGATGGAAGACACAAACAACGACAAGGTTAAACTTTGTTGCGCTGAATTATTTGAAATGTTATCATATTCAGCTTAACTTTAGAGAAGTGCTTAGAGGAGTATCTAAATGGCACGTATTGCCGGGATAAATGTACCTGATCATAAACATGCTGTTATTGCACTAACAGCAATCTATGGTGTTGGTCGTCAAACAGCAAGTGAGATTTGTGCTGGGGTGGGTATTGAACCTTCCATAAAAATTAAAGAATTATCTGAAGAACAACTAGATGCTATACGTAATGTAGTGTCGAAAATGACGGTTGAAGGTGATCTCCGTCGTGAAGTTTCTATGAGCATTAAACGCTTGATGGATTTAGGTTGTTATCGCGGTATTAGACATCGTCGAGGGTTACCACTGAGAGGGCAAAGAACAAGAACAAATGCTCGTACTCGTAAAGGTCCACGCAAACCGATTAGAAAATAAGATATACCTTTTAGAGATTAAATAATGGCTAGTAGTTCCAATCGTTCAAGAAAGCGTATTAAAAAAGAAGTAGCTGATGGCATTGTTCATGTTCATGCTTCTTTTAATAATACCATAATTACCATAACTGATAGAAAAGGTAATGCACTATCATGGGCTACCTCAGGTGGTTCTGGTTTCCGTGGATCAAGAAAAAGCACACCATTCGCCGCACAGGTTGCTGCAGAGAAAGCAGGGATTGTTGCTCAAGAGTTTGGTATGAAGAATGTTGATGTTATGATCAAAGGACCAGGTCCTGGTCGTGAATCAGCAGTTCGTTCCCTAAATAATTTAGGGTTTAAAATTACCAATATTGTTGATGTTACACCCATTCCTCATAATGGATGTCGTCCACCTAAAAAGCGCCGCGTTTAGGGCTCTGGAGTATTATTTATGGCAAGATATCTTGGACCTACCTGTAAATTAAGTAGAAGAGAAGGAACTGATCTGTTATTAAAAAGCAGAGGTAAATCTCTTGAAGGTAAATGTAAATTAGATCAGCGACCTGGTCAACATGGCGCAAAACGTACTAGAAATTCTGATTATGCACTTCAATTAAGAGCTAAACAGCGCTTGAGAAGAATTTATGGCGTATTAGAAAAGCAGTTCAGAAGCTACTATAAAACTGCTGATATGAGAAAAGGTGCAACGGGTGAGAATCTGTTAAACTTACTCGAATCAAGACTCGATAATGTTGTATATCGAATGGGTTTCGCTTCAACAAGAGCTGAAGCACGACAATTGGTTACTCATAAATCTGTTCAAATAAATGGTTCACTTATTAATGTGCCTTCCTATCAGGTTTCACCTGGGGATGTCTTGTCTATAAGAGAAAAAGCTAAAAAGCAGCAACGTATTATTGATGCATTAACAGTGACAGAACAATATGGTTTTCCTTCTTGGGTTGAAGTAAATTCAAAATCTATGACCGGTACTTTTAATTCTCTTCCTGATCGCGTTGATTTAGGTACAGAAATTAATGAACAGTTAGTTGTAGAGCTTTACTCTAAATAATTGCAATTCTGAGGGATATAAATGCAGAGTTCTATTTCTGGCTTATTAAAGCCGAGATTAGTTGAAGTTGTTAATAAATCAGCTAATCACTCACGGATTGTTATTGAACCATTAGAACGTGGATTTGGTCATTCTCTGGGTAACGCATTACGCAGAGTGTTGTTGTCAACAATACCCGGCTGTGCAGTAACAGATGTTGAAATTGAAGGTGTTCTTCATGAATACACCACTATTGAAGGTGTACAAGAAGATGTTATTGATATTCTGCTTAATTTAAAAAAACTAGCTGTTGTTCTTCATTCAAAAGATGAAGTTGAACTTAGTTTATCTAAGCAAGGAGCTGGAAAAGTAACAGCTGCCGATATAAATCTTCCCCACGATGTTGAAATTGTAAATCCAGATTTAGTCATTGCAAATTTGACTCAAGCTGGTGTATTGAACATGAAGATTAGAGTTAGACGTGGTAGAGGTTATGAGCCAGTAAGTGTAAGGAAAGCAAATAACGATCATAGTTCTGTAATGGGTGTTTTACAGCTAGATGCGTCTTATAGTCCTGTATTAAAAGTTGCTTATCAAGTAGAAAGTACGCGTGTAGAACAACGAACAAATCTAGATAAACTAATTATAGAATTAGAAACTAATGGAACAATTGATCCAGAGCAGACCATTAAGTTGGCTGCAACTATTTTACATGATCAATTATCTGTCTTTGTTGACTTTGAAAAAGTTAATGATCAGATAGAAGAAGAAAAACAAGAAGTGGCTCAAGAATTTGATCCAGTTCTTCTTAGACCTGTTGATGATCTTGAACTAACAGTTCGTTCTGCAAATTGTCTAAAAGCTGAAAATATTTTTTATATCGGTGACTTGATACAACGAACAGAAGTTGAATTGCTAAAGACACCTAATCTGGGTAAAAAATCATTGACAGAAATAAAAGATATACTAGCTTTGAAAGGTTTGTCTTTAGGAATGCGTCTTGAAAATTGGCCACCTGAAGGGCTTGTCGATCAATCTAATACCGTCAATTAATTAACAGTAGGTTTTCTTGTAATGAGACATCGTAAGTCAGGTAGAAAATTTAATATAAATAGTAGTCATCGTAAAGCTTTATTCAGCAATTTAGCTAATGCGTTGTTTAAACATGAGTTAATCAAAACTACTTTACCTAAAGCTAAAGAATTAAGAGGTTTTGCTGAACCATTAATCACATTATCTAAAGATGATAGTGTAGCTAAACGTCGTATAGCTTTCGCTAGACTTCGTGATCGTGATATGGTTACTAAATTATTTAATGAATTAGGACCGCGCTATAAAAATAGGGCTGGTGGCTATTTAAGAATAATGAAATGTGGCTTTCGATCAGGTGATGATGCGCCAATGGCATATGTTGAGCTGGTCGATAGACCTGAATGATAAAAAACGGCGAAAGCCGTTTTTTTTTGTCTTTTTATTCACATTTATTTTTCAATAAATTATCCGTTCTATTTCAAATAGTTTTTTATCAATATAAATAAAATTTGTATACATTTTCAAGAAAAAATGTCCTAGAATTTGAAAGCTTGTAATTAAATTTAAATTTTTAATTTATTTATATTGTGTCAATGTATAATTGAAATTAATATTTAATCTAATCAGCTTCTTTTTCCTAGTGTTTTGCATCTAAAAACAACTTTTTTAAAAATGCACTTAGTTGATACTATCTAATTTTAACTGCTGAATTTAAGAATATTTAATATTATATTAGTTTTCTAACATTGAAAGTGTTAATGCCTCTATCATTGTTTTTTTTTGCTAAAAAGCGGTCCTTTATCCGTTTTTATAAAGTAATATAATTTTTATTTTATTTTATTTTATTTTATTTTATTTTATTTTATGAAAAATTTATTATGTCTTTTCCTTCGGGAAAGTGCTTTAAAATACGGGTTATTTGTTCGTTTATACCGGAGAATTTGTCAGCCTCGTGGTCAAGATTGGGCAATTTATTTAAAGCGTCATAATGTACTTTATAGCATGGGTGAAGGATGCGTCGTACAAACTAATGTTCAGATTACTGACCCTAAGCATGTACGTTTAGGCAATAAAGTAGTACTAACTGGTTGTACGCTATTTGGACATGATGGGGCGGTAAATATTTTAAAAAGAATGACAGGGCTTGCTTTAGATAGTGTTGGCAAAATAGATATTCGTGACAATAGTTTTGTTGGTCACAACGCTATTATTATGCCTAATGTGACAATCGGACCAAATTCGATTGTAGCTGCTGGTGCGGTAGTAACAAAAGATGTTCCTCCAAACACTATTGTAGGTGGTATACCTGCTAAGCCGATTGGGACGATGGATGGTTACTTAAAACATTGTCAAGAACGAACAGCAGAGATGCCTTGGAGACATTTATTGAAGCCCAATGATTTTTCTCCTGCTTCAGAAGAATTAACTCGGATGCGGTGTGAATATTTTTTTGAAGGTAAGCATGATTCGTCAATTAGTTAGTTCGCTAATTGCCTAGTTGTCTTCTGGTATCTGTCCTTTCATTTCTTCCGATAACAATGTTTCAGTTCCGAGTGTAACAATTTGTTGTTGAGGTTTTAAGTCTTTATAAATAAAGTAACCGCCTTTTGTTTCTGAATAATTTGTTAGGGGAAAGCGAATAAATTGTGTTTCGTTAAGTTTTAAATAGATAAAAGCTTTTTCCATTATCCATAAAATAGCTGATTTTGGAATAATAACACCCCGTTGATTGTCTAAGCTCGGTATCCACGCTGTTAATGTCATTTCGGGTTGGATTTTTTTACTGTTAGTTTTGAAGAAATAACTTAATCCATGATTTGAGTTTTCAGACATAGGTGCAGCTGAAATTAATTCAGCGATATCTGCCTGTACCCGTTGTCCAGATGAGCTTACCGATATAGTCTTGCAGGTTTCAGACAAAATTTTATTTATAGGTAAGTAAATTTGCAACAAGGTTTGACGCCCTGTTAAAAAGTCACTAAATTGCTTGTTATCGTTCGATAATATCCAGTCGCTAATCGTTTTCCCCCACTTAAGTTTTGCTTCATATATAAGAGTACGCTCTTGTATTAAGCCAATGTTTGTGAGGTTTTCATCAGTTTGTGTTAAGGTTTCTTGTTCTTGTAGCTTATGTCTTGATGTAGCCCCGTAAGTAAATAAATCTTGCTGTCGAATACGGTTTTTTAGGCTTTGGCTAAAACGTGTTTTGGCACGATCTGATTCATTTTTAGCGGTTAAATAACGGTGTTGTTGCTCAAGAAGGGGTTGAATACTGAGTGCCTTGCCGTATGCAATGTATTCAGTTTGTTGTTGTACTTCAGTCAGTGTGGTCGTTTCAATACCTGAAATTCGTTGACTTTCTGAACTGATATTTAAAATTGATTGGCCGTTGATTAGTTTGTTATTTATGCTTAGCGTGGAATTGTCTTCATCTTCATCTTGACCAGTAGCAGTAAACGAAAAACTAAATATTAATAACAAAGTTATTAATGGTCTTAAATTCATGTTTTATGTAATTCTCGGATTCAATAAAAAAGCTCTGGCTGAATATATCAACCAGAGCTTTTGAGGTAAACTAAAAGATCAGTTCGAATTAGTTAGGCAGAGCAAATACAGTTAATGTACCGCCTAATTTAGTGAATGAACTCAAGCTTCTGTAAGCACCTACAGCACCTAAGCCTTCAGAGCCAGTTGCATCAGTACCATCATCCAAACCTGCAGCGATACCAATACCTGCCCAGCCGCCGATACCTGATAATACGCCAACATATTGTTTGCCGTTGTATTTCCAAGTGCTGACGTTACCAATGATGCCAGATGGGGTTTTGAATTTATATAATTCTTTACCTGTTTTTGCATCAACAGCTTTCAAGTAACCTTCTAGTGTGCCGTAGAATACTACGCCACCTGCTGTAGCAACTGAACCTGACCAAACCGAGAATGGTTCTTTGTTTGACCAAGCAATTTTACCAGTTTTTGCATCATATGCAGTGAACTGACCTAAGTTGGTTGTACCATCTGGTTTGCCAGTCATTACGTCAGCACCAGCAGGCATCATACTTAAAGTAGCACCTACATAAGGTTGACCCGCTGTATAAGCAACTTCAAATGGTTCATAGTCCATGCATAGGTGGTTACCAGAAACATAGAATAAACCTGTTTGTGGTGAGTAAGACACAGGTTGTTGGTTTTTTGATCCTAATGCAGCAGGACATGCGCCTGTGGTGTTAACGTCTTCGCCATTTTGTTCAGTACTGTATTTTGATACAACTTGTGGACGACCAGTTGTCATATCAACATGAGTTGCCCAGTTTACAGATTTATCAAATTTTTCAGCTACTAACAGTTCGCCGTTTTCACGATCCAAAGTATAGGCAAAACCGTTACGGTCAAAATGCACCATAGTTTTATGCATTTTACCTTTAACTTCTTGATCGACCAATACTACTTCATTGATACCGTCATAATCCCACTCATCATGTGGAGTCATTTGGTATACCCATTTTACAGCTCCGGTGTCTGCGTCACGTGCCCATAAAGACATAGACCATTTATTGTCACCAGGACGTTGAACAGGATTCCAAGTAGATGGGTTACCAGAGCCGTAATAGACTAGGTTTAATTTTGGATCATAGCTGTACCATCCCCAAGTTGTACCACCACCAATTTTCCATTGGTCGCCTTCCCAAGTGCTAGTACTTGAGTTTGCAGCAACGGGAGTAACTTTTCCGTTTTCCCAAGTAGTTGTTTTACCTGGTTGGATTAATGTGTCTTTATCTGGACCAATGCTATAGCCTTTCCATGCTAATTTGCCTGTATTGATGTCATAAGCAGCCAAGAAACCACGGACACCAAATTCACCACCAGAAATACCAGTTAGAACTTTGTCTTTAACAACAATAGGTGCGTTTGTGTTGGTCATACCCAATTTTGGGTCGCCGTTTTGAACACTCCATACTCTTTTGCCTGTTTTAGCATCTAAAGCGGTTAAGACAGTGTTTGATTGTTGTAAGAAAATTTTGCCATCACCGTATGCCAAACCACGGTTAACAGTATCGCAACACATAACAGGGATTGTGACATCGGCATCTTGTGTTGGTGTAAATTCCCAAATAACAGATTGAGTTTTTTGGTCAATTGCGTAAACAGTGTTAGGGAACGGAGTATGAATATAAAGAACATCATCAACTACCAATGGACCACCTTCGTGACCACGTAATACACCAGTAGAGAAAGACCATGCAGGTTGCAAAGTTTTTACGTTGCTAGTGTTGATGTCGCTCAGTTCACTGTAACGAGTACCTGCGTAGTTACCGCCCCAGGTTGCCCAGTTTGCTGGATTTTGAGTTAATTTTTCAACAGCACTGTTAGCAGTCGAAATTGCTGGCGCAGCTAGTAAAGCAGCTACACTGGAAGCAAGCAGCCAACTTTTTAAAGGCTTCTTCATAATATGTTTCTCCTGAATACTTTGTTTGTTAACAAAATATTGATTGTGTTTTTTTGACTAATATTAGTTTTTGGCAGAATTACGTTGATTTCCTCGTGTACAATACAACTCATACCAAGTGACTAGATTTAATGATTTTGCTTAAAAAGTCAAATTTTAATAAAGTCTTTTGGGAATAGCTATTAATAACTGGTAATCTAAGTTTCATAATGTTTCGATTTTAAAAGTATTATCTGACCAACATAATACTTCCGCATAGTTTTTTCGCCAATCTGATAGCACAATACGTTCTGCTTTCTGATTGTCGATAGTCAAGTAATGTTTTTTAGGTCGGTGCGTATGACCATGAATTAATCTTAAGCAATGATGCTCTTTCATAACATTCACTACCGTCTCGTGATTAACATCCATGATAGTAGCGGACTTGTTGCGTTTATGAAAATGGCTACGTAACCGATACCAGCGAGCCGCTATTAAACGTAGCCACAAAGGCTTAGACAAGACTTGCTTTTGCCAGTTTTGGCTACGAGCACGAATACGGAACTGTTGATAAGCTATATCATCAGTACAGAGTAGATCGCCATGAGTAAGCAAAGTGCGGATACCGTTCAGTTCTATAACATGGTAATCACTAAGTATTTTTACACCGGTTTCATTACAAAATAGTGTACCTATTAAAAAATCACGATTGCCAAGCTGTAAAAAAACAGACACGCCATGATCTGTTAATGCTTTTAAATGATCTCTGATGGTTTGGTTAGGTGGAGTGCGGTCGTCATCACCTATCCAAGCATCAAAAAGATCGCCTAAAATGTATACTGCTTCCGCATCACGAGCTCGGTTTTTTAAGAAATTTAAAAAATATTTCGTAATTTCCGGCTTGTCGAGTCCTAGATGCAAGTCTGAAATAAAGAGGATATCCTTATTCACAAGCTAAGAATTAATTGGGTTATTCGATAACTTCTGCTTTTTCAATTACGATATCTGTTTTTGGAACATCTTGATGACCACCTTTATTACCTGTTGGTTGTTTGGCCATTGCATCAACTACATCCATGCCGTCAATAACCTCTGCAAATACTGCATAACCCCAGCCGCTGACAGTTGGACTGGTGTAATTTAGAAAATCGTTGTCTTTATAATTAATAAAAAATTGCGAAGTAGCTGAATCGGGTACATTGGTGCGAGCCATTGCCAAGGTGCCACGTTTGTTTAATAAACCGTTGTTTGCTTCATTTTTAATAGCAGCATGTGTTGTCTTTTGGGAAAATGAAGTATCAAAGCCGCCTCCCTGTGCCATAAAACCGGGAATCACGCGATGAAAGATAGTGTCGTTATAAAATCCTTCATTAACGTAAGTTAAAAAATTAGCGGTAGAAAGAGGAGCTTTTTCAGCATTTAATTGAACAGTGATAGTGCCTAATGAAGTAGTCAGTTTTACTTTGGTTGTCGGTGTAGACATTAAGTTTTCCTTTGCAAAAGAAAGTGTTGTGGTTGAAAGTAGCATCGCGGCAAGTATGAATAGACGCATTTTATTTTCCTTGAGGTTGATGCAAATGCCGGATTTTAGGCTTTTTTCACTTGAAAGAGAAGTACACGCTTGGTAAATTGTTATGATTGGTCACCTTTTAGATAAGACTCATAACAACATCATGTTAAAAATATATAACACTTTGACCCGAAAAAAAGAATTGTTTGAGCCACGCGACTCAAGCAGTGTAGGCATGTATGTTTGTGGTATGACCGTATATGATTATTGTCATATCGGACATGCGCGGGTTATGGTGGTTTTTGATACGGTTGCTCGATACCTTCGACATTTGGGTTATGGTTTAACCTATGTACGCAATATAACCGATATTGACGATAAAATTATTCATCGTGCCCATGAAAACGGTGAAAGCTTTATTGATTTAACAGCGCGTTTTATAGATGCCATGCATGAAGATGAAAGAGCTCTATCGGTGTTGCCTCCCGATATAGAACCTCGTGCGACGCACTCAATTCCTTCAATTATTGAAATGATTGCAATTTTGTTAACTAAAGGTTTTGCTTATATCGGTGCCAATGGTGATGTGTTTTATGCAGTGAACAGCTTTAGTAATTACGGTCACCTTTCAGGTAAAAATCTGGATGATTTACAAGCCGGTGAACGAGTTGATGTCGATACTGCCAAACGTAACCCTTTAGACTTCGTTTTATGGAAAATGGCAAAAGCGAATGAACCCGCATGGCAATCACCATGGGGAGATGGACGCCCAGGGTGGCATATTGAATGCTCAGCGATGTCGACAGGTTGTCTCGGTAATCATTTTGATATACACGGTGGTGGTATGGATTTACAGTTTCCTCATCATGAAAATGAAATTGCCCAGTCTGAAGGTGCCACCGGTGAGAAATTTGTTAACGTTTGGATGCACAACGGTTTTGTTCGGGTTAATGAAGAAAAAATGTCTAAATCACTTGGCAATTTTTTTACTGTACGTGAAGTATTAAAACAGTATCGCCCAGAAATCATCCGTTTTTTCATACTTTCTAGCCATTACCGTAGTCCGCTCAATTATTCTGATGAGCAATTAAACGAAGCTGGCACTGCTTTGGCTCGTTTATATAATGCTTTGCGTGGCGTTGTTGTTAATTCAGAACAGAAGGTAGCTGAAGATTATCGTGAGCGCTTTGAACAAGCGATGAATGATGATTTTAATACTCCTGTTGCGTTATCAGTTTTGTTTGATTTGGCTAGAGAATTAAACAAAGCCAAAACAGGGGATACCAAACAACAGACAAATTTAGCTTATACGCTCAAACAATTGGGTAGTTTGTTGGGATTGTTACAAGATGATGCTGATAGTTTTTTACAAGGCGAAGCCAGTGAGGGCGATGCCGAGATTGAACAGCAAATACAGGCAAGAATTACCGCTAAAAAAGAAAAAAATTGGCTTTTAGCGGATAAAATTAGGGATGATTTGAAAATGCATGGGATTGTTTTGGAAGACTCTGCCGATGGTACGACCTGGCGAAGAGAATAATTTTAGGATTTAATGACATACGGTAAGTTAATGATAGAAATTATAGATGAATCTGTTCAGCAATTTTTAAATGCGCTGGCTAGCAAATCAGCTACTCCGGGTGGTGGCAGTGTGGCTGCTTTAATGGGTGCGCAGTCAGTCGCATTAGTGAGTATGGTTTGTAATCTTACTATTGGTAAAGCAGATTATCTTGCGATAGAGACGGATATGCAGACATTGTTGGCAGATTCTACTCGCCTGCGTGAACAATTAACGGGTTTGATTAAAGCCGATGTTGATGTGTTCAACAAATTGATGGCCTGTTATGCATTACCTAAGCAGACAGACGTTGAAAAAAAAGAGAGAAGTATCGCTATTCAATCAGTGTTAAAAGAAGCTACCGAAGTACCGTTAGCGTGTGCAAAAGCGTGTCGGCAAGCCATTGAGTTAAGTAGGCAGGCTGCTGAGCTAGGCTATTTAGGGGTTATTAGTGATGCTGGTGCTGCAGTAATGGCAGCACATAGTGGATTAAAAATAGCGGCATTAAATGTATATATTAATACAGGTAGTCTTAAAGATAAGTTGTTTGCCGATGAAAAAATTGCTGAATTAGAAAAACTATTAGAAAACGTTGATGTCTTGGTTGATGAAGTGTATCAATTGGTTAAGTCGAAGTTGTAATTAATTATATTCAAAATAGTTTGAGTAATAATGCAAACTTGCACTCTAAATAGGGTGCAAGTTTATGTGTGATTCTGTCTGATTATTTTTTGATAATTACTTTTTCGTCAATAACCAACTCAGAAATACCGCCTATAGCTGATGATAAAGTGCAGCTGGCTGTTTTAAACCCGCCTTTGGTGCTATTTTCACCCACCCATTTTAAGGTCAGATAAGTTTCTTTGTCACTTTTGGTTTCTGATGGGAAATAAACTTGTTCACCAGTGATTTTTTTAATTTCGTTCGGGCATTTTTGATTTGCCATTTCCTGCATGGCGGTATAGTTTCTAATCATAGAAGCGGTTTCCATTTCCTCTTTCGATTGTTGTTTGCTGGTTCCTACCATCACGAAGCCGGCGATAAATAGTGCGGCGACACCTAAAATAATTTTCATGGTTTCTGACATTGTGGTACTCCTCTGGTGTTGTTTTTTTATTGTTTTGAAATGACGGCAATTTTTTGTTAAAACTCGATACCCTGTTCCGCAAGTATGCCTGTTTCATAAGCATGCTTTATTTTGGTCATTTCGGTGACAGTATCTGCCAGTTCGATGACTTCCGGTGCAGCGTTGCGACCGGTTAAGATCAAGTGTAACCATTTAGGTTTTTCATTACGAATAAAATCACTGATCTCTGCTCCATTAATCCATTGGTAGCCGCAGCAATAATTGATTTCATCTAACAGTACGACATCAAACTCTTCAGAAAGAATTTTTTCTTTACTGAAAGTCCAAATATCTTGGCTAGTTTTTATATCTTGCTCAGGATTTTTGGTATCCCAAGTAAAGCCATCGCCTAAAGCATGCCATTCTATGTTGTCGAAACGGCTGGCGGCTCTTTGTTCTCCTGTTTGCCATTGACCTTTAATAAACTGAATCACACAGACTTTCATACCCCATCCAGCGGCACGAAAAACCATACCTAATGCACTGGATGATTTACCTTTGCCTTCGCCGGTATTGATTAAGACTAAGCCGTGTCGGCGCTCTCTTGATTTCATCGGGTCACCTTAAAGAGTAGTTACGTTATACCAGTACGCTACTGGCAAGCATAGCGTACGAAGTATATTGCTCGTAGTTAGGCTATTCATTTTAACGTATTGAACTTTGACAATCATGATAAAATTAGTATTTTATCGGGTTTAATTTTAATTATAAAAAGCACCATGATGGATTCAACTTTTTTATATTCTGACGCTAGGCAATTCATTCCTGGCGGGGTCAATTCTCCGGTACGTTCTTTTGCCGGAGTGGGTGGAACACCTTTGTTTATTGATCATGCCGAAGGTGCGTATATTGTTGATAGTTCAGGTAAGTCGTATATCGATTATGTTGGTTCATGGGGACCAATGGTTTTAGGTCATGCCCATCCTGAGGTGATTGCTGCTGTTAAAGAGGCTGCTGACAAGGGTTTAAGTTTTGGTGCGCCCACTGAGATTGAAACCCAAATGGCAAGGAAAATTTGTACTCTCTTGCCGTCTATTGATTTAATCAGAATGGTTAGTTCAGGTACAGAGGCCACCATGAGTGCTATTCGATTGGCACGTGGCTATACCGGACGCGATAAAATTGTTAAATTCGAAGGTTGTTATCATGGTCACGCCGATGCGTTATTGGTTAAAGCCGGTTCGGGAGCGCTGACTTTAGGTGTGCCCAGTTCACCCGGTGTGCCAACTGCGGTTGCCGAAAATACCATTACTCTGACATACAACGATAGTGATGCTGTCCAGCAATTGTTTGCCGAGTTAGGTGACCAGATTGCTTGTATTATTGTGGAACCGGTGGCAGGCAATATGAATTGTGTGCCACCAGTAGCGGGTTTTTTGGAAACCCTACGCAAGGTTTGTGATGATTACGGTAGCGTATTAATTTTTGATGAAGTGATGACCGGTTTTCGAGTGGGTTTACACGGTGCGCAAGGTCTATATGGTATTGAGCCTGATTTAACGACGCTGGGTAAAGTGATTGGTGGTGGTATGCCAGTGGGAGCATTTGGTGGTCGTCGTAATATTATGGAACAACTGGCTCCTCTTGGTCCCGTTTATCAGGCGGGCACTTTATCTGGTAATCCGGTTGCTATGGCAGCTGGTTTAAAAACATTGGAATTGGTTGAAGAACAGGGGTTTTATGAGACATTGGCAGTCAAAACTCAGCAATTGACGGCGGGATTTGAACAATGTGCAGCAAACTCAGGTATTGCTTTAAAAACTCATAGTGTGGGTGGCATGTTCGGTCTGTTTTTTAGTCAGGAAGAAAAAATTACCCGTTTCGCGCAAGTAATGCAATGTGATCAAGCAATGTTTAGAGCATTTTTCCATGCTATGTTAACTCAAGGGGTTTATTTGGCTCCGTCTGCCTTTGAAGCTGGTTTTGTTTCTGCTGCACACAGTGAAACAGATTTGGACAAAACGTTGTTGATTGCCGATATTGTTTTTAAACAATTAAGCTAATTTTTAGCCTGAATCCATTTTGCAAATAAGCGTTGCATTTGTGTAATGGTGAGGAAAAATTGTCGTAAGGTTTCGTCGCTTGGAACCCCGTTCTTGTAACTATCATCATAGGTAATGTTAAGAACAGCAATGCTACAATAGTCTCAATAAGGTTTATAATGGCAAAGCTTAGTGTTACGGCGATGCTTGTATTAACTTAGGTATTTTAAATAAAAATACAATGCCATCGATTTATTGACTTATGGATGATATTGTCGTAATTTTAAAATTTATACATATCAATTCATTATGTGGCTAAATAGGAAATAAAATGCGTAGAGTCATTTTCAATCAAAAGGGTGGTGTTGGCAAGTCAACGATTACCTGTAATCTGGCTGCTATTAGTGCTATAGAAGGCAAGAAAACCTTAGTGATTGATTTGGATATACAAGCTAACACTACGCAATATTTGCTCGGTTATAAAGTTGCAGACAGTGATAAAACCATTGCTTTGTTTTTTAAAGATTGTTTGAGCCTCTCTTTATTTGGTGGCAACAATAATAGTTCCGGATTGGAACGAGTGATTCATGAAACTCCTTTTCCTAATTTGTTTGTTATTCCTGCGCATCCTGAATTAGAGCCCTTGCAAGGTCGATTGGAATCACGATTCAAAATTTTTAAATTAAAAGAAGCTTTGGAAAAATTGTCCGGTTTCGATAATATTTACATCGATACTCCTCCCGTACTCAATTTTTATAGTCAGTCGGCATTAATCGCTGCGGAAAAGTGCTTAATACCTTTTGATTGTGATACCTTTGCACGTGAGGCATTATATTCATTGATGCATGCGGTTGCAGAAGTTAAGGCTGATCACAATCAAGGTCTTGAGGTTGAAGGTATTATTGTTAATCAATATCAAAAACAAGCCAATCTTCCTCGACAACTAGTTGAAGAACTCATTGCAGAAGGTTTACCCGTATTGGCGACGATGATTTCACCTTCAGTAAAGGTTAGGGAGTCGCACAGTCTTTCTAAACCTCTAGTTCATTACGTGCCTAATCATAAATTGAGTGATGAGTTTAGGGCTTTACATGCTGAAATTCATCAGTAAGTGAAGTGAACCAATATAATAAATAGTCGTTCATCAGGCTCCATTATTTCCAAGCGATTACTGACCATGTTTTAGTACTTAGCAATCGCTTGGTATATATAGTTTTCTTTTATTTTCTAATGTCAATTGGTTTTGTTTTTATCTAATTGATTCTCTACTGGTTTAATGTGAAAACCTAGTGCATCAATTTCTGCAACTGTACCGATATCGTAAGTCACTGCGAGTTCGTTGATTTCACCATTTTTAAGCGTTTGTTGCTTGGGTAAGTTGACGACAGTATGCCACTGAACATTGCCACAATCATCATTGGTCGGATCTTTACACGATAAAGCTTGTCGGAGATTAATAACCCCCGTGAAATGATCTGCAACGTTATTATTAACCTGCCTAGTAGCATGAATGGCTACGGCTATATCTTGATCTTTAACTTTCCAAACCAAAACCGCGTAACTCGATGGTAGCGTTTTCATAAAACAGGCTACGCTGGGATTGGTGTTGGGGCAGTTCAATTGAAGAATTTGGCTTGCTGAAAAAGATGGTGAAGGGAAGGGGTCATAGGGGCGTAATGGACCGAGGATTGATTTGTCATCAGCACCAGCAAAATAAATGCGTAAATCGGCGCTACGCGCAACTGATCTAAGTAAATAAAGTGCCTGTTCGGTATCGCCAGTAGCCCAGCTTTGATCATTAAGCGCGCGAAACCGATAAGTAGATGTGAGCCGGAGTACCTTATTATTACCAACTTTTGAATAACTGGGCACAATGCTGGTAATGCCCTCGCCAAAGCGTGAACCGCTGTGATAACAGGGGCTTGTTAGCGTACTGACACCAGAGCCAATGGCTGTTTCCATATCGTTTGAAAAAATAGGTAGCCAATTGTTTTGTATTAAACCAATTTCTTCCCCTTGACTAATAGTACTTCCGAATCCCCAGACTTGAGCGCTATTACCGGCAGCCTGATTATAGTGAACAACCGGTTGAGAATGCCCTGTAGTTGTGTTTACTATGCTGGTGAGTCCCATTGTTGTTTGCCATGCGGCTCCTCCTGAGCTTCTGGCATCGATAATCTGGACAGGGGATTCAGGGAAAGCCGGATTGATTAGGCTAAAAGCGACGCCAACTGCTCCAATATCTCGATGAATGCCGACTTCTGCCCAGGCACTAGAGCCTTTAAAAAGCTGTTTATCTGTTGGTTGTGTAGCTTGGGGTAGGCTACCGGGTATATTGCAGCTTAGTTTCTGACTGATATCAGGGCGTGGCGTTCCAGGTACTGTTTGATTTATAAATGTACCCGAAGTTGATGTCATCGGGACTTGTACATAATTGATCGGTAAAAATTGCCAGTTTAGATCAACATACTGGTTGGGCAAGATATTGATGATGAGTGGTTGAGAATTATAATCTCCATAGGGGCGATAACTTTCCTGAGGATGATTTTTGCAGTTATTGCATAGTGAATAATAAACCTGAAAACCATCAGGCGCTTGCATGCCTATTTCATAAGCGCCTGGGGTAAGAGGTGTCTGGTAGCTGGTAATGTCAGGACCAAAAGTTTGCTTGTTGTTTGCAGGAGGTACGCGTATTGAGAGTGTTGCTCCCGGATAAGAAAAAGGTTGATGCTGTTTATCTTCTTTAATGCCTTGCAGTATTCCTGTTGCGTCTGTTGCTGCTTGGGTTGTTGATAATAATGTCGATTGAATGGCAATTAAAACAACTGTAGTCAGAATATTTTTTATAAACCGATTGGTTGAAGAATTCTCTTTGAAAACGTAATTGATGTTCATACGGTCCTCGGTTAATGACAGTGATTTTCTTGTCTGATTCAGTTGATGGATAAATTTATTGTTCATTCATTTTAATGCAGAAGAACATGTTGGACATGCCTGGTTTTTTCTAAGTTTCATACTGTTAAATTCCATGCTTAATCCGTCTATCAATAATAGCCTACCGATTAAGGGAGTACCTATCCCAATGATAAGTTTAATAGCCTCTAATGCTTGAATGCTGCCAACGATACCGGTAATGGGGGCGATGACGCCGTTGGTTGAGCAATTTAAGGGTTCTTCACCGTTATTCTGATAGAGGCAATTATAACAAGGGCTATGTAAATTACGGGTATCAAAAACGGCAACCTGACCTTCAAATCGGATAGCTGCTCCGGAAACTAGAGCTGTTTGTTGTTGAACACAGGCATTATTAATAGCAAAACGAGTAGTGAAGTTATCGCTACAATCTAGCACAATATCTGCTTTACTCACTTCATGTTGAAGTTGCTGATCAGCTAAGCGTTGTTTAAAGGCTTGCACGTTAATGTCAGGATTTAATTCTTTGAGAGTTTCACGACTTGAAATTGCTTTATCCATCCCTATATTCTTAGTGCGATGGGCAATTTGTCTTTGTAAATTGGATAAGTCAACAACATCATCATCATAAATAACGATATTGCCTACACCTGCGGCAGCTAAATACATAGCAGCGGGCGATCCCAGTCCACCTGCGCCAATGATTAATACTTTGGCGGCAAGCAGCTTTTGTTGGCCGATAATGTCGCACAGTGGCAGCATGATTTGACGGCTATATCGTAGTAATTGGTTGTCATTCATTGTTCGTCAATAATTATGAAGGTGAGCTTAGATGATGCCAAAGAACTTGACTTACTGCAAAAGCTGATTATTATTAGCACTCATAACCAGTGAGTGCTAATGTTTTAAGTTCAACCTTTAAATTTAAACAGGAGATATAAATGAACATACGTCCTTTACATGACAGAGTGATTGTTAAGCGTGTTGAAGAGGAAACAACAACAGCCGGTGGTATTGTTCTACCAGGTTCAGCAGCAGAGAAACCAAGCCAAGGTATTATTTTGGCAGTAGGTACTGGCAAATCACTAGATAATGGTACTGTGCGTGCTTTAGAAGTTAAAGTTGGCGATAAAGTACTGTTTGGCAAATATGCAGGTAACGAAGTAAAAGTTGACGGTGAAGAGATCATCGTTATGCGTGAAGAAGACATTATGGGTATTTTGGGTTAATTCCTAAAGATATTTGAACACGCAATTTACGAATTTCTTACTTAACAAATAACTAATCAGGATTAGAAAATGGCAGCAAAAGATGTATTATTCGGTGACGATGCTCGTAGTCGAATGGCGAAAGGCGTTAATATTTTAGCAAACGCAGTGAAAGTAACTTTAGGTCCTAAAGGTCGTAATGCGATTTTGGATAAAAGTTTTGGTGCCCCAACCATTACAAAAGACGGCGTATCAGTTGCTAAAGAAATCGAGTTAAAAGACAAGTTTGAAAATATGGGCGCACAAATGGTTAAGGAAGTTGCTTCCAAAACCTCTGATGTTGCTGGCGATGGTACTACAACTGCGACGGTATTGGCTCAATCTATCGTTAACGAAGGATTGAAAGCGGTTGCTGCGGGTATGAATCCAATGGATTTGAAACGTGGTATTGATTTGGCAGTCAGCAAAGCAGTCGATGCGATTGTTGCTTCTGCTATTCCTTGTGCTGATAATAAAGCGATTGCTCAAGTGGGTACTATTTCTGCTAACTCTGATGCGTCTGTCGGCGACATTATTGCTGAAGCAATGGAAAAAGTGGGTAAAGAAGGTGTTATCACTGTTGAAGAAGGTTCTGGTTTAGACAACCAACTTGACGTAGTTGAAGGTATGCAGTTTGATCGTGGCTATTTGTCACCATACTTTATCAACAATCAACAAAGTATGAGTGTTGAATTGGATGATCCGTTCATTCTGATTTACGACAAAAAAATCTCAAACATTCGTGAAATGCTTCCTGTTTTGGAAGGCGTTGCTAAATCAGGTCGTCCTTTAGTAATTGTTGCTGAAGATGTAGAAGGTGAAGCTTTAGCTACTTTGGTTGTTAATACTATTCGCGGCATTGTTAAAGTTGCTGCTGTTAAAGCACCTGGTTTTGGTGATCGTCGTAAAGCTATGCTGGAAGATATTGCCGTATTAACTGGCGGTACTGTAATTTCTGAAGAAGTTGGTTTAAGTCTTGAAAAAGCAGAGTTGTCACAATTAGGTACTGCGAAAAGAGTACAGATTACTAAAGAAAATACCACTATTATTGATGGTGCTGGTTCTGAAGATCATATTAAAGGTCGTGTTGCTCAAATTCGCGCTCAAGCAGAAGAAGCAACTTCAGACTATGACAAAGAGAAATTGCAAGAACGTTTAGCTAAACTTGCTGGCGGTGTTGCGGTAATTAAAGTTGGTGCTGCCACTGAAATTGAAATGAAAGAGAAGAAAGCGCGAGTAGAAGATGCTCTGCATTCAACACGTGCTGCGGTAGAGGAAGGCGTGGTTGCTGGTGGTGGTACTGCTTTAGTGCGTGCATTATCAGCATTGGTTGATCTGCAAGGTGCAAATCATGACCAAACGGTAGGTGTAAACATTTTGCGTCGCGCAATGGAAGAACCTTTACGTCAAATCGTTGCTAATGCCGGCGATGAACCTTCTGTTATTTTTAACGAAGTACAAAAAGGAACGGGTAGCTTTGGTTACAACGCCGCTACAGGTCAATACGGTGATATGATCGAAATGGGTATTTTAGATCCTGCGAAAGTTACTCGTACAGCTCTGCAAAATGCTGCTTCTGTTGCTGGATTAATGTTGACCACTGAAGTGATGGTCGCTGATGCGCCAAGCGATGACAAAGGTCATGGCATGCCTGATATGGGCGGCATGGGCGGTATGGGCGGCATGGGAGGTATGATGTAATGCCCATTTAGCTAGCTATTTTGTAAATCTTTTAGTTAGCCAAAAGCGCCTTTTGATGGCTTTGTTCATGAAAATGAATGAAGCGTCAAAAGGCGTTTTTTTGATTGCTAATAAATTTTGTTCTTAGCTCATGGGAACATTATTTGTCTTCAGGTATTCTTGTGGATCATTTTAGATGGATGTTATGCCACTCTGCCGATTTTTTTTGTACTTCTGCGATTTGTACAGGAGTTAATTCATGTTCTAGTGCATTGAGAAAATGATGTGCTTCTTCATAGCCTTGGGCTGCAGCTAGAGAAAGCCATAAGTAGGCATCTTCGGGATTTTTTGCTACCCCTTCGCCTTCAAGATAGCATAGACCCAGTTGGTATTGGGCAATTGGATTGTTTTGTTCGGCTGATAGTCTGAACCACTTTATGGCATTGTCGATATTTGGACTGACACCGTGACCACGAATGAACATTAGGCCGAGATTGACTTGTGCGTCAGCATGCCCATTTTCAGCGGCTTTGAGAAACCATTGGAAGGCTTTTTCGTAGTGTCTAGGTACGCCATCACCATTTGCATACATAGAACCAATAACAAATTGAGCAGGAATATCTCCGTGTTCAGCGGCAATTAGAAACCATTTTGCTGCTGCTTTAGAATTTGCCGGAATGCCATCGCCGTGTGCATACATAAGACCTAAATTATATTGTGCAAGGGCATTTCCTTGTTGTGCAGCACTTAAAAACCATTTTTGTGCTAGTTTGTAATCTTTATCAACACCATTACCTATAGCGTATTTGCTACCTAAGTCAGTTTGGGCAATGATATCGCCTTGTTCTGCTCTTTGTTTAATATCTGGTAATTTGTCTGCCCATGAGTAGGCTGAATAAATGAGAGATAAACTCAATAAGCCTGTTAGCCATTTTGATTGCATTGTGAAAGCCCGATAAAAAATTTTGTGATTATTTGAATGAATTAATCGTTGTCATGACGTCGATATTGGCCATAGCCATTACCTCTAAAATCTTGATCGTAGCCGCGATTTCCTTCATAGCCTCTGAATCCCCGATCATCATTGTCACTATAAGGTCTTTGGAATCCTTGGAAATTGCCGTATCCATATCGCGGTTGTGGTGGATTCGGGTAGTATCCGTAGGGATTACCCATAGGTTGATAACCTCTATAAGGTAGCGGTTGATTGACGCAGCCAGCAGTTATTGTAGCGATGAAAACCGCTAGTATTAAACGGTGGAAAGGAAAATTTTTCATACCTTGTCTCAATTCAATGTGGATTTAGCAATAGGGTGTTTTAACTTAAATTTATGCGAATCTAGGTCTGATATTCAATTGTTAGCCTGTTATTTGAATATTGATGGCTATTCTAGGATCAATTAATAATAAAACAATTTATATCAAGAAAAATTTGTGGATTTGACGTTTATTTTTAATCAATCGAGAGGACAGGCTTTTTGTTATGATGGCGATCAAGATTCGAAAACACAAGTTTAGTTGCGATTCCAATGATTTTTCTTTTTGTGAAATCTGATTATTAACAAGGTATAGATATTTTTATGATAAAAATTGTTAATGACCAAAGCAGCATTATTTCGTAAAATTGGTGCTATTAATTTTTTATAACGGGATGTGTGTCTCTGTGACTCATCCCGTTTTGCATATTTAGAGGTGACGTGTTTGAGTAAGCCTGCTTTATTAATGTTAGAGGATGGTACCCTATTCAATGGCATATCAATTGGTGCGGAAGGTTGTTCGGTTGGCGAAGTTGTTTTTAATACAGCAATGACTGGATATCAAGAAATTCTTAGTGATCCATCCTATGCCAAACAGATTGTTACGTTGACTTATCCCCATATTGGTAATGTGGGTACTAATGATGAAGATAATGAGTCGAGAGGTGTTTTTGCTAGTGGCTTGGTGATTAGGGATTTACCATTACTGGCCAGCAACTGGCGTTGCCAAAAAAGTTTGCCAGATTATTTGAATGAGCATGGAGTTGTGGCGATAGCTGAAATTGACACCCGTAAATTAACTCGATTGTTGCGTGATAAAGGTGCTCAGCGTGGTTGTATTATCACTGGTGAAAATATAGATCCGGAAATTGCAAAAACGGCTATAGAACAATTTCCTGGGCTGAAAGGCATGGATTTAGCAAAAGAAGTCACTATAGACAATACATATGAATGGACTGAGAATATTTGGCATTTACAAGAGGGTTACCAACAAGCAACGAATTTAGTCAGGCATGTTGTTGCCTATGATTTTGGCGTTAAACGAAATATTTTAAGATTGTTGGCAAATCGTGGTTGTCGTATTACTGTTGTACCAGCAACGACTTCTGCCGAAACCGTGTTGGCATTGAATCCAGATGGCGTGTTTTTATCTAACGGACCTGGTGATCCTGAGCCTTGCGACTATGCAATTGCAGCGATTAAAACGATTCTTGAACATAAAATACCCTTGTTTGGAATATGTTTAGGTCATCAGTTATTAGCGTTGGCGAGCGGTGCCAAAACGGAAAAAATGAAATTCGGTCATCATGGTGCCAATCATCCTGTGCAGGAAATATCGACAGGGAGAGTGATGATTAGCAGTCAAAATCATGGTTTTGCTGTTACTGCTGAAAGTCTTACTGAATGCCTTGTGCCTACTTATTATTCATTATTTGATGGCAGTTTACAGGGAATTGCTAGAACTGATTGCCCTGCCATGAGTTTTCAGGGGCATCCTGAAGCGAGTCCTGGTCCACATGATGTGGAGTCGTTATTCGACGATTTCATTACTATGATTGATAAACATTCTGTACGTCAGTAATTAATAAATAGCGTAATAACATGCCAAAAAGAACAGACATTAAATCCATTCTATTATTAGGAGCAGGTCCAATTGTTATTGGTCAGGCTTGCGAATTCGATTATTCAGGAACACAGGCTTGCAAGGCCTTGAGAGAAGAGGGTTATCGAGTCATTCTGGTTAATTCTAATCCAGCTACAATTATGACTGATCCCGATATGGCAGATGCAATTTACATTGAGCCTCTCGATTGGCAGACAGTTGAGAAAATTATTGAAAAAGAACGTCCAGATGCAATATTGCCGACCATGGGTGGTCAAACTGCATTAAATTGTGCATTGGCTTTAGATAAACACGGCGTATTAGAAAAGTATGGCGTGGAAATGATTGGTGCAACTAAAGAAGCGATTAATAAAGCAGAAGATCGAGAGCTGTTCAATCAGTCAATGCGTAAAATCGGTTTTGAAGTAGCTCGTTCGAAAACCGCTCATTCTATTGAAGAAGCTTTAGAGGCACAGAAAGAAGTAGGCTATCCAACCGTTATTCGTCCTTCTTTTACAATGGGGGGTAGCGGTGGTGGTATTGCTTATAATCGTCAGGAGTTTTTAGAAATTTGTGAACGTGGTTTGGATTTATCACCAACTAATGAGCTATTAATTGAAGAATCTGTGCTCGGGTGGAAAGAGTTCGAGATGGAGGTGGTACGAGATTCTAAAGATAATTGCATTATTGTTTGCGCTATTGAGAACTTTGATCCAATGGGCGTTCATACTGGTGATTCTATTACAGTAGCGCCCGCCCAGACATTGACTGACAAAGAATATCAAATTTTACGTAATGTTTCGGTTGCTGTACTGCGAGAAATTGGTGTTGATACTGGAGGTTCAAATGTTCAGGTAGCTATAAATCCAGAGAACGGTCGACTACTTGTTATCGAGATGAATCCTCGTGTGTCGCGTTCGTCTGCGCTAGCTTCCAAAGCAACTGGGTTTCCTATAGCCAGAGTTGCAGCTAAATTAGCGGTTGGTTATACGCTTGATGAGTTAAAAAATGAAATTACAGGTGGTGCTACCCCTGCTTCTTTTGAACCATCTATTGATTATGTTGTAACTAAAATACCACGATTTACTTTTGAGAAATTTCCTCAAGCAGATGATCGATTAACCACACAAATGAAATCAGTCGGCGAAGTCATGGCGATTGGTCGTAATTTTCAGGAGTCTTTACAGAAAGCCTTGCGTGGGTTAGAAATTGGCATTAGTGGTTTGGATGAGATTATTGATATAACTGCTACAGACGCCCTAGAAAAAATCCAACGAGAAATGCGACATCCCGGTCCAGATCGTTTGCGTTATGTTGCTGACGCATTTCGTAGTGGTATGACGTTAGATGATATCTATGCTATTTGTAAAATAGATCCTTGGTTTTTGTCACAGGTTGAGGATTTAATAATAACAGAGCAGTCATTATCAACGAAAACCCTGTCGACATTAGCATCGGGTGCGTTGTACAAATTAAAACGTAAAGGTTTTTCTGATCGTCGATTGGCAAAATTATTAGATACCTCGGAAACAGATGTTCGTAATGCGCGTCATAAACAGGGGGTTCGTCCTGTTTACAAACGCATTGATTCTTGTGCTGCGGAGTTTGCTTCTGATACAGCTTATTTGTATTCGACTTATGATGAAGAATGTGAAGCTCGTGTGTCGTCTGACAAGGAAAAAATTATTATTTTAGGTGGCGGACCTAATCGTATTGGTCAAGGAATTGAGTTTGATTATTGCTGTGTACACGCTGCTTTGGCTTTACGAGAGGATGGCTATGAAACCATCATGATCAATTGTAATCCGGAAACAGTTTCCACTGATTTTGACACTTCTAATCGGTTGTATTTTGAATCATTGACACTTGAAGATGTATTAGAAATTGTTCATTTGGAAAAACCAAAAGGTGTAATAGTGCAATATGGCGGGCAAACGCCACTGAAATTAGCCAGAGCCTTGGAAGCTGCGGGTGTACCTATTATTGGTACGTCGCCAGATTCGATAGATTTAGCGGAAGATCGAGAGCGTTTTCAAAAATTGTTAGATCGCTTAGGTTTAAGGCAGCCACCAAATGCAACAGCTCGTTCGGTGGAACAAGCTATTAGCGCAGCAAAAGAGTTAGGTTATCCATTGGTGGTTCGTCCTTCGTATGTTTTAGGAGGGCGCGCAATGGAAATTGTGGTCAATGAAGAAGGTTTGCAGCGTTATATGAAAGAGGCTGTGAGCGTTTCAAATGACTCCCCTGTGTTGTTGGATAGCTTTTTAGATGACGCTGTGGAAATGGATGTTGATGCTATTTATGATGGTGAAAGGGTATTGATCGGTGGCTTGATGGAGCATATTGAACAGGCTGGCGTTCATTCAGGCGATTCAGCTTGTTCGCTGCCGCCTTATGAGTTATCCCCCGTTATTCAAGATAAATTACGTGAACAGGTAAAAAAGATGGCGGAGGCTCTGGGTGTTCGAGGTTTAATGAATACACAGTTTGCGGTTCAGGGGGAAGATATTTATGTATTAGAAGTAAATCCGCGTGCTTCGCGCACCGCACCCTTTGTTTCGAAAGCTACTGGCTATCCATTAGCTAAAATTGCCGCTCGTTGTATGGTTGGGCAAACGCTTGAACAGCAGGGAGTAACTGAAGAGCGTATTCCAAGTTATTTTTCAGTTAAAGAAGCTGTATTTCCTTTTGTCAAATTTCCGGGTGTTGACCCATTATTAGGACCTGAAATGAAATCAACGGGTGAAGTAATGGGTGTTGGAAAAACCTTTGGGGAAGCTTTTGCAAAGTCACAACGAGCAGCTGGTGTTAAGCTTGATAATGCCGGTAAAGTGTTATTCAGCATTCGTGACGCTGATAAAGCAAAAGCACCAGAAATCGCTTTGAAGTTGGTAGAGAATGGTTATGAAATAGCCGCAACAGGAGGTACCGCGCGTTTTTTAAAGGACGTTGGTATTGCCTGCGAGGTAGTTTTTAAGGTTAACGAAGGGCGTCCAAATACGGTGGATATGATTAAAAATGGTCAGGTTCAATTGATCATTAATACCACAGAAGGTAAAAAAGCTATTTCAGATTCTTTTACTATGCGTCGTGAAGCGTTGCAGCATCGGGTTACTTACTATACGACAATGGCAGGAGCTAAAGCGGCTTGTTATGCGTTAGGAGAACTGAATGCCGGTGATGTAAATTGCTTACAAGATTTACATAAAAGCCTGATTAAATAGTCAGCAATGGATGGTAATTTATTTAAAGTGGAGTTGAAAAATGAGTAAAGTTCCTTTAACTGTGAACGGTGCTAATAAATTGCGCGAAGAGTTGGAAGAATTAAAATCGGTTATTCGTCCGCGTATTATTGCAGCTATTTCAGAAGCAAGAGCGCACGGTGATTTGAAAGAAAATGCGGAATATCATGCCGCACGCGAGCAACAAAGTTTCGCAGAAGGTCGGATTGCTGAAATTGAGGCGAAGTTGTCTAATGCCCAGATTATTGATGTCACAAAATTGGATGCGAACGGTAAAGTAGTTTTTGGTGCCACAGTCGAAATTGAAGATATTAATAACGAAAAACGAGTGATTTATCAAATTGTCGGAGAGGATGAGGCTAATATTAAAGAAGGTCGTATCTCTATTGGTTCACCTATTGCGCGTGCATTAATCGGTAAAGAAGTTGAAGATGTTGTGATAGTTAAAGCACCAGCCGGCAATATTGAATATGAAATTATATCAATACAATATATTTAGAACGGTCAGTAAATATTGTTAATCTGTTTTGATTTTTGGATGTCTCTACACTGTAGAGTATTGAAATTTAATTTTTTTGAATTTTATGAATGTTTAAAATGCTTAAATAGTCGCTATTTTTTGGTCACAAGAAAAATGGTTTGAGTCTATGGCATTATGATGAACTTTCTTATTTAGCTTTACCATTGAGGATTATGATGAGTTTTTTTATTTCTGATGCGGTTGCTGCCGCAGCCCCTTCAATTCAACAACCCGGTATGGAAGGTATGTTGTTCCCGTTGGGTATTTTAGTTTTTTTCTATTTTTTGTTTTTGCGTCCGCAAGCTAAACGTGCCAAAGAGAAAAAAGAGATGCTGGCGACTATGGTCAAAGGCGTAGAAGTAGTGACTTCCGGTGGTATTTTAGGAAAAGTTGTTGATATGGATGATAATTTTTTGAAGATTGAAATCTGCGATAACACTTTTATCCAAGTACAGCGCCAAAGTGTTGAAAGTGTAATGCCTAAAGGTACTTTTAAAGCGATTACTAAAAAAATAGCTAAAGATTAATAGCTAAAAGCTTGGTCTAAGTCGACTAGCTTTATAATTGGAATGACATAATGCAAAACAGTTACCCTCTTTGGAAAAATGTTTCTATTCTGCTGGCCTTTTTGGTCGCGCTAATTTACGCATTGCCTAATTTATATGGAGAAGATCCTTCAGTTCAAGTATCTTCAGTCGGTGGAACAGCACTGAATCAGCAACAAGTCCAACAAGTTGAGTCAGAACTTAAGGCCAGTGCCGTTACTAATAAATCTTTTGAATTTAAAGATGGGCGTATTTTGATACGATTCGGTAGTACCGATGAACAATTAAAAGTAGCCGATTTATTAAGAGATAAAATGGGCAATGCCATGACAGTTGCTTTAAATTTGGCACCAACAACACCTTCTTGGTTACAAGCAATTGGCGCAGATGCTATGTATTTGGGATTGGATTTACGTGGTGGTGTCCATTTTTTGCTTGAAGTGGATATGGATGCAGCTGTTAAGCAAGCAGAGGAGCGTTATAACGATGATTTACGTCAAGCATTAAGAGTTGCCAATCTTCATTATCAATCGGTTAGTAAAGATGATGGTTTCATTAAAGTAAAGCTTAAGACGGCAGATGATAAAACTGAGTTAATGAAAATAATTAACAAAGATTTTCGTGGTTTGGATGTAATTGAGCCAAATGAGCAGGATCAAGTTTGGTTGAAATTGACTGAAATGGAAGCAAAGGAAGTTAGAAAATTCGCCGTTGCTCAGAATATGACTACATTACGTAATCGGGTCAATGAATTAGGCGTCGCTGAGCCGGTTATCCAACAGCAAGGTGAAAATCGTATCATGGTTCAGTTGCCGGGTGTACAAGATACCACTCGTGCTAAAGAAATTTTGGGAACGACAGCTACACTTGAATATCGTTTGGTTGATGTTGAACATGATGTCCAAAAAGCTGTTGAAGGACACGTTCCTGTTGGTAGCCGGTTGTATTATGAGAAGGATGGTCGTCCAATTTTATTAGATCGTCGAATTATCGTGACGGGTGATCAAATTGTTGATGCCTCTTCAGGGATGGATCAGGATGGTCGTCCGGCAGTATTTATTTCTTTAAACGGAGTTGGTGCTGCGAAAATGGGTAAAGTGACGCAGGCGAGCGTTGGTAAACCAATGGCAGTCGTTTTTATCGAGTATAAGGCCGAAACTAAAATTATTAACGGTGAAAAAGTTAGACATAAAGAAAAGGTAGAAAAAGTAATTAGCGTAGCGACTATTCAAGGCGTTTTTAGTAAACGTTTCCAAACAACCGGATTGGATGGTCCGCAAGAAGCGCGAAATTTGTCGCTCTTATTAAGAGCAGGCGCATTAGCAGCACCGGTCGATATTGTTGAAGAACGCACCGTAGGTCCTAGTTTGGGTCAAGATAATATTGACAAGGGTATGATGTCTTTTGTCGTCGGATTCGCCCTAGTCGTCTTATTCATGGCTGTTTACTACAAGCTCTTTGGCATGATTGCCAATTTAGCATTGGCTTTTAATGTTGTTATCGTAGTAGCGATCTTATCTTTACTGCAAGCTACCCTAACGTTGCCTGGTATTGCGGGTATCATTTTAACAGTCGGTATGTCAGTTGATGCTAATGTCTTGATTTTTGAGAGGGTTAAAGAAGAAATAAGAAATGGTAACAGTCTACAAAGCAGTATTTTTGCTGGATATGATAAAGCCTTTGCAACCATTCTAGATTCTCATTTTACCAATTTAGTTGTTGCAATAGTGCTGTTTGCTTTTGGTACAGGTTCGGTAAAAGGTTTTGCGGTAACATTAATAATCGGTATTTTATCGTCAATGTTTACGGCTATAAACGGTACTCGAATGATTATTAACTGGATTTATGGTGGTCGTCGGGTCGAGAAGTTGTCGATTTAGGCTTTTTTAACGTTCAGAATAGAACACTTTTCTGGATGAAGTTACCTTTTGTATCTAAACCGTACCTTGTGAACCTTTGAATATAATCATGCAGAACAAAAATATAAATTTTATTGGTAATCGAAATATTTTCTTGATATTTTCAAGTATTTTAATGGTTGTCGCTATTATGTCTTTAGCCATAAAAGGCTTAAAGATGGGTATTGATTTTACTGGTGGAACATTAATTGAGATTGGCTATCAGGAAGCGGCTGATTTGAATGTTTTGCGTCATAAATTAGATGAAAACAATTTTGCGGATGCGACAGTGCAAAATTTTGGAACAACTAAAGATGTTTTGATTCGTTTAAAACTCCAAGATGGCGTAAGTAGTGCGGATCTAAGCAATCAAGTTTTAGAAACGATTAATAAAGATAGTAAAACGCCGGCTAGTATACGCCGAGTTGAATTTGTTGGGCCTCAGGTGGGTGATGATTTAGCCCAAGATGGTTTTTTGGCTTTGTTGTACTCAACAATTGCTATTCTAATTTATATTGCTTGGCGCTTTGAATGGAAATTTTCTTTAGGAGCCATCATTGCTACATTTCATGATGTAATAGTTACTCTGGGATTTTTCTCCGTTTTGGATATTGAATTTGATTTAACAGTTTTGGCTGCCGTACTGGCTTTGATCGGTTATTCGCTGAACGACACCATTGTTATTTACGACCGTATTCGTGAAAACTTTCGGTTGTTACGTAATAAATCAAATGAAGAAATTATGAATATTTCTGTTAATGTTACTTTAAGTCGTACCATTATGACTTCGTTAACAGTTTTGTTGGTATTAGTATCATTATTCTTCTTAGGCGGTGAAGTCATTCACGGTTTTTCAATTGTCTTATTGTTTGGTGTTTTTTTTGGCACTTATTCTTCTATTTTTATAGCTAGTCCCGTTGCATTAATGTTGGGAGTGAGTCCTGCTGATTTGATGGTGCCAATAAAAGAAGGTGCAGATATTGATAATTTGCCTTAATTTTAGGCATTGTAACTACGATAACAGTCTTTAATCGGCTATAATTGGGTTTCTTAAAATTATTATTTGGAGTTTTATACACCATGGCAATTGAACGTACTTTTTCTATTATTAAGCCCGATGCAGTAGCAAAAAACATCATCGGCGAAATTTATAGTCGTTTTGAGAAAAACGATTTGAAAATTATTGCTGCAAAAATGTTGCATCTAAGTAAAGAGCAGGCTGAAGGATTTTATGCCGAGCATAGCGAACGGGGCTTTTTTAACGATTTGGTTGCGTTTATGATTTCTGGTCCAGTGATCATGCAAGTCTTAGAAGGTGAAAATGCAGTTGCTAAACATCGTGAGATTATGGGCGCAACGAATCCAAAAGATGCCGCACCAGGAACTATTCGTGCCGATTTCGCAAACAGTATTGATGAAAATGCGGTTCATGGTTCTGATGCGTTAGAGACAGCTAAAAGAGAAATAGCTTTCTTTTTTTCAGAAGATGAGCTTTGTGCAAGAACTCGTTAAGAAAAAAATAAATCTGCTTGATTTCGACAGAAAAGGTCTATCGACCTTTTTTGCCGATTTAGGCGAGAAGCCTTTCCGTGCAACTCAATTGCTTAAATGGATTTATCAAGAAGGCGTAACTGATTTTGAATTGATGACTAATCTAAGCAAGTCATTGCGATCATATCTTGCTGAAAATTGTATTATTGAAACACCCGATATTGTAGTTGAACAACAGGCAAGTGATGGAGTTGTTAAATGGGCGATGGAAACTCACTGTGGTAATCGGATAGAAACAGTCTTCATTCCTGAAGAGGGGCGAGGTACATTATGCGTTTCATCGCAAATTGGTTGTGCGTTAGCTTGTACTTTTTGTTCGACTGCTCAGCAGGGATTTAATCGAAATTTGACTACGTCTGAGATTATTGGGCAATTAGTTGTAGCTCAACATCGTTTAGGTACAGAGTTACGAGTTACAAATGTTGTAATGATGGGCATGGGTGAACCACTGCTTAATTTTGATAATGTAGTTGCTGCAATGAATCTGATGATGGATGACTTTAGTTTTGGTTTATCTAAACGTAGGGTGACTATCAGTACTTCGGGTGTGGTTCCCGCAATGTATCGTTTAACTCAGGTTTGTGATGTGAGTTTGGCTGTTTCTTTACATGCAGTGACTGATGAATTAAGAGATCAGTTAGTGCCGATTAATAAAAAATATCCACTTAAAGAATTGATTGAAGCTTGTCGAGATAACGCTAAAATTGCACCAAGACGGACGATAACTTTTGAATATGTTATGCTAGATGGTATTAATGATTCGTTAGCTGATGCCCAAGAATTGGTTAAGTTGTTGAAAACTGTGCCATCAAAAATTAATTTGATACCGTTTAATCCATTCCCAAATGCTTTATACCAATGTTCAAGTCGTTCTTCTATCATTCGGTTTAAGAATTATCTAAATGATGCGGGTATAGTTACAACAGTTAGAAAAACCCGTGGCGAAGATATCGATGCAGCTTGTGGTCAGCTAGTTGGTCAGGTTGCAGATAAAAGTCGTCGACATTTCAAATTAAAAACAATGGGATTAGAGACAGCTGTTGAATGACGGTAAGTCTTGGCAATTCGGTCTATTGATTGTTTATGCTACGTTATTTGATTTACTAAAAATTTCGTTGATAGACTAAACTTACAGTTATGGATAACTAGATCGTTATACAGAAAGCTATCTCGTGTTTTGGATAATTATTTATATCTCTTTGATACTAAACTGTGTCAATCGTTCACTTAGATTCTGAATCAACATGGCAAATACAATTCAAGCAATACGTGGTATGCACGATGTGCTACCTTCAGAAACTCCTCTTTGGCAACAGACAGAAGCAATTATTAGGGACGTATTATCCTGCTATGGTTATAGTGAGATCCGTATGCCGATCATCGAGAAAACAGAGCTTTTTAAACGCTCTATTGGTGAAGTGACGGATATTGTCGAAAAAGAAATGTATACCTTCGAAGATAGAAATGGCGATTCATTGACGTTGCGTCCGGAAGGAACTGCAGGTTGCTTAAGGGCCTGTTTAGAACATGGATTGTTGCAAAATCAGGTGCATCGACTGTGGTATTATGGTCCTATGTATCGCCATGAGCGCCCGCAAAAAGGACGTTATCGTCAATTTATTCAGTTAGGTGTTGAAACTTACGGTATGTCTGGCTCAGACAGTGATGTCGAATTACTTTTAATTATGGATCGTTTGTGGAAACGTTTAGGTATTCGTAACAAGGTTTGCTTACAAATTAATTCATTGGGTACTCTCACTGAGCGATTAGTTTATCGTGAAAAATTAACACAGTATCTACATCAGCATATCGAAAAGCTAGATGAAGACAGTTTAAGACGTTTACAGACGAATCCATTAAGAATATTGGATAGTAAAAATCCAGCAATTCAGGATTTAGTCGCTGATGCACCTATATTAATAGATTTTCTAGGAAATGATAGTCTCGCACATTTTAAGGCTATATTGGCAAGCCTTGATGATTTAGGCGTTAGTTATCAATTGAATCCTCGTTTAGTTCGTGGCTTGGATTATTATAGTAAAACAGTATTTGAATGGGTAACTGATGAGTTGGGTTCACAAGGCACAGTATGCGCTGGTGGTCGGTATGATAGTCTAATTGAACAACTGGGTGGCAAGGCAAACTTTGCTGTCGGTTTCGCAATGGGTATGGAACGGTTATTAGCTTTGTTGCAAACGTTAGATCAAACTGTAGAAAAAACTGTTAATGTTTATCTAATTCGTGTTGGCGCACAAGCTGAATGTGCTGGATTGCGATTAGCTGAAGAAATCAGAGATGTAATACCTCATTTAAAGCTTCAGGTTGGTATTGATGGAGGTAGCTTTAAGAGTCAATTTAAAAAAGCTGACAAAAGTGGTGCAGACTATGCCATTATTTTGGGCGAAGATGAAGTAAGTCGCGGAGAGATAGCAATAAAATCTTTACGTGATGAGCAGGGTCAGCAGACTTTAAGTCATCAGCAAGTCATTGATTTTTTGAAGCATATTTATACTAATGCATAGTGATATCGTTTAATATTTAGAGACATAGATAAGAGATTAGTTGTGGAAATATACGAAACTGAAGAACAGCAAGTAGAAGCTATCAAAAGATGGTGGAAAGAAAATAATCAGATGATTTTTATCGGTGCAACACTGGGCATTTCAATTATTTTTGGTTGGAATTTTTGGCAAGATCATAAAAAAGATCAGGCATTACAGGCATCTGCATTGTATACCGAATTAACGAAAAAAATGGATATTGGGCAAAATGATAGCTCAGAAAAATTGGCGGAACGATTAGAAAAAGATTTTTCTGGGACGGACTACGCAGTATATGCCAGTCTTATGGACGCAAAGGGAAAAATTCAGCATAACGATATAGCTGGAGCAAAACAGTTACTGGAAAAAGTTGCTACAGTTTCAAATAATGAGCTGAGTAATCTTGCCAAAATTAGATTGGTACGCTTAATGCTTGCGAATAAGGAATATGAACAAGGTTTGAAACTTATTAATGAAGTTGATCCCGCAAGTACAAAAAGTTTTGCTGGTCACTATGATGAATTAGTAGGTGACTTATATGTTGCTTTAGATCGTGTGGATCAAGCACGTACTTCCTATCAAAATGCGTTAAGGAACGGACTGCAATCAGCACTTTTACAAATGAAAATTGACGATTTGACGGCTCCAGAAAAGGTAGAAAGTAGTCAATAATGCGATTAATTACTCTGTTATTGTTTTATTTAAGTTTGGTTGGTTGTGCAGGTATTGATACTGTACGGGAATCTTTTTCTGGCATGGCTAACTATTTTAGTGGTGGAGAAGATAATGCAGAACCACCTAACAAATTGACTGAATACACTCCAGAGATAAAAGTAGATATTCTATGGAAAGAGCGTATTGGTGTAGGTAGTGCTGAAAAAACGTTAAAACTGGTTCCGGTCATTTCAGCAGGTAAAATAATCGTTGCAGATAGTAAAGGATTAGTGCAGGCGAGAAATTTGCATGATGGTGCTTTATATTGGGAAATAGAAACAGAATTACCATTGGCAGCAGGTCCCGGGG
>Ga0214192_1000132_pt1 | contig 44043 bp, 48 predicted proteins | sample TroBogEpilimnion_44_FD_153030 | JGI IMG/M metagenome (GOLD analysis project Ga0214192, IMG submission 153030) | Freshwater microbial communities from Trout Bog Lake, WI - 29JUL2008 epilimnion | ecosystem: Environmental > Aquatic > Freshwater > Lake > Epilimnion/Euphotic zone | place: Trout Bog... | reverse complement strand
ACAGGTGCAACTGGCCCACAAGGTCCTACTGGTCTGACTGGTGCTACAGGTGCAACTGGCCCACAAGGTGCAACTGGCCTTACCGGTGCAACTGGTCCCATTGGTGCAACTGGCCCACAAGGTGCAACTGGTCCCATTGGTTTGACTGGCGCCACAGGTGCAACTGGTCCGATTGGTCCTACAGGTGCTACAGGTGCTACAGGTCCGATTGGTCCTACAGGTGCTACAGGTGCTACAGGTCCCATTGGTCTGACTGGTGCTACAGGTGCCACCGGCGCTCAAGGTCCCATTGGTTTGACTGGTGCAACTGGTGCTACAGGTGCCACCGGCGCTCAAGGTCCCACTGGTGCATATATTGGCAAAAATTACATTATCAATGGCGGATTTGATTGGTGGCAACGATTTGACGCTCAAGCAATTACTACGTCAGCAACTATTGCTGCAAACACTTTGACGTACACAGCAGACCGTTGGACAATTTATACAACTGCTGCATCTACTTTTACAGTTGGCAAATCTTCTAGTGGGTCTGGTCCACCATTTTATCCTTATTCATTGTCGGTAACAAATAACTCTACTGCTGCAACATTTTATGTTGCTACTCCAATTGAAAATGAAAACGCAATTGATTTGCAAAATCAAAAAGTAACAGTTTCATTTTGGTCTAGTTACAGTGGTGGGTTTGGTACAAGTAGTACCATTACTGTTAAATTGTGGTACAAAACAACAGGCGGTTCTGACGGACATTGTGGTACAGGTGGCAGCCAAAACGGCATTGCAACTGCAATTACGCTTGGAACATTTTCAACTTCTGCTAGTCCAACTCAATATACTTTTACGACTTCTTCTGCTTTGCCTGGTGGAATTAGTAATTTAACTCTTGAATTTAGTGGTTCTTGTCCTTCTTTAACTGTTTTTCAACTTGGATTAGTTAAACTTGAACAAGGCACAGTAGCAACTGCTTGGACGCGTGCTGGTGTTTCATACGGTCAAGAATTTGATTTGTGCCGGCGTTATTGCCAAACAATTACTGTTGGTAGTGCATCAGCAGTAATTCTTGGTTTTGGTTTTGCTACAAGTGCAACTGCATTAAGAATAATTTATCCATTAAAAACAAAAATGTGGACAGCGCCATCTTTGTCTGGCAGTTCACTAACAAACGTTCGTTTGTGGAATGGTTCTACTACTCTTGGCACAGCGTCTGCTGTTTCTTTATATGCGTCAACACAAGATAACGCAGAATTGCTTTTTACTACTTCTGGTGCTACTGCAGGCAACACATATTATTTGGACATTACAAGCGTTCTTGGTACGCCTGGTTATTTTATTTTTAATGCGGAATTGACCTAGGAGATTTTATGAGTACTACAGTTACAACTACAGGCTCAGCAGGTAGCAGCCCAGGCTATAGCTTTGGCGACCTTATTGAAAAAGTTTATCGACGCCTTATGTCGGGTGCTTCTGAAATTACGGTACAACTTGGCTCGCCGTCACAAATTTCTGCTGGCAGCATGTCTGACACTATTTACGTAACGCAAAACGGCATTACTACAAGTATGGTTTTTTCTGGGCCGGCGTCAGCTGCAATTGTGCCTGGTGCAATTCTTGCTATTGAAAACGAAATGCTTTTGGTTCTTTCTACGTCTACTGTTGGCAGTAACATTGCTGCCAACGTTGAACGTGGTTACATGGGTTCTGCTCAAGCAAGCCATCTTTGCGGCGTATTGGTTTACATCAACCCTTCTGTATCTCGTTTTGACATTGGTGTAGCCATTAACGATGACCTCAGCTCATTGTCTGCAAATGGTCTTGTTCGCATCGACAGTGCGGCAGTGACGTACAACCCAGTGTTTATGGGGTACGACTTGGGTAGCCTTCCAACTAACTTCATTGAAATTCTCGAAATTCGCTATCAACATCCTTTCCCAGACAAGCGGTACCCACCGATTACTCGTTGGAAAGTTTCACGCAACCAGGACACCAGTGTGTTCCCTTCGGGCAATTCATTGACTATTTTTGAACCAGGTTTTCCTGGCATGCCAATGATTATTACGTACAGCGCACCGTTGATTCCGTTGGTGGCTACTAGTGACAACGTGTGCTACACGCCGGCTACTAACGACCCTAACTCTCCGTACAACGGTTACAGCAACAACGAAACTGAATCAATTCAAAACACGATTACGTACGTTCCAAATTTGCCTACGACCGCCGTTGATATTCCACCGCTTGGCGCAATGATTCAGTTAGTTGGGCCTCGTGAATTTACTCGCAACAATTTTTTGCTTCAACCAGACCCTCGTAAATCTACTGACGTTACGCCTGGAGCAATTATGAATTCAGTGCAGCGCATGGAAATCTTTAGGCAAAAACGCATTGAAGAGGAAGTTGCTCGTCTGCGTAAACAGTACACGAGGTCGCCGGTTCGATGAGTGGTCCTTACGCATTAACCGAAAACTTTTACAGCAACGGTCAAACGTTTGCCAATATTTCTACAGACAAACTTGCTAACTACCCAGCTAGCACCACTGCTGCAACAGCTCCTACTGTTTATCCAGACACTGTCAGCATTAACGGACGACGGTTTACTATTGACACATCGTTTGAGCCGTACCGTCGTGAAGCGTTTCGTCACCGTACGATTCTTCCTCAGCGTCAATCTATCAACTTTGAAAACATTGCAGGCTACGGCACGCTAAACACTGAGGGTTTGTGGCGTCGTGACCAACTGGATTGGTCGCACGGTGCTGGCCAACAATTCCTTGACCGCAAAGCGGAAAGCGATTCTTCTCGTTTTTACAAATCGCGTGGCATTAATGTTTGGACCGAGTCGCAAGCTACGTTGCTTAACGACACTGCACAACGAGTTGCTCCTAGTTCGTCAACGACAAACATCAAAGGAATCACTGTTGGCAACTACGTATACGTTATGGACCAGCCAACAAGCGGCAACGGCACGGTCAAATGGTACAAGACCAACTGGGGTTCTGCAGGTACGTCCGGCACTATTTCGCTTAGCGCAATTGGTTCTTCGTTTACTTTGTACGACATTTGCACAAACGGTTCTTTGATTTGGCTTGCTGCAAGCAACGGCATTTGGACGTTTGACGGCACAATTGCTCCTGGTGGCGGTACGCCAACTGTTACAAACTTTTGCACTACTGGTGCAATTACTAGCAGCACAATGGTTATTTCTAACTGCACGTGGAGCGCAGGCGGCAACAATTTAATTAACGCTAATGGTTTTCCTAACGTTTCTACTGGCATGACAGTTAGCGGACCTTGGGGCGCAGCTGGAGCAACTGCTACTTCTAAAGTTACGTCTGTTTCTCCTACTGGTCAATCAATTGGCATTCAAGGTGTTACAACGGTTTCTAGCGGTACTGGTATTTCTACGCAGCCATTAACGTTTACGTTGACAAACGGTTACACAATTTCAAAATACACAATGGTTGCTATTTGCAACAACACGTTGATTGCGGCAGCAGCGTCAAGTAGTACAGATTCCAATTGTTTGTTGGGATTTGTTACGCCGTCTACTGCAAATGCTGCTCCAGACTCTTCGCAAGTTTTGATGATTCACCCGTCTAACGCATTTCGTTGGACGTGCGCAGTCGGTGGTGAAACTCAAATTTATCTTGGTGGGTACGTTACAACCAACGTAAACGGCACGCTGGGCATGATTTTTCGTTCGTCAATGACTGGTGTTACTAGCAACACTACGGTCAACCAGGCGTTTGACTTAAACTACCCAATCCAAACTTTGCCGTTGGCAGTTGGTGAATATCCAACAGCAATGTACGCGTACTTGAATTATATTTTTATTGGCACTAACTTGGGTATTCGTATGGCACAAACGCTGTCTGCGTATGACCCTAACGCTAACGCCACGGGCGACTTAAAGTCTGGCCCGTTGCAGCCAAACTTGTTGCAAAGTGTTACGTGTCCTGTGCGTGGCATTGTTGGCAACAATCGTTACATTTATTTCAGTTGGTCAAACTACGACACTGGCGTAACTGGCATTGGCCGTATGGACTTGTCGCAAAGCATTGGAGACCAGCCGCTAACGGCTGCGTACGCTTCCGATTTGATGGTAACAACTGCTACGCCTGGCGAAGTTACGTGGCTTGATTGGGACCCTTGGCGCAATATGCCGTTGATGTCAATTTCTGCAACTCTTGCTTTTACAAGCGGTGCACTTGGCGTGTATGGCGGTATGACTACTACGCCTGTTAGCGGACTCAGCGGTGATGCTCACACTTACGTAGCAAGTGGGACTATTGACACTGGTGGCATTACGTACGGCATTGTTGAAGACAAAATCCCTGTCAAGTTTGATGCTTCTGTTGCTTTGGGAAGCACCACGATGGGTGTCAACCTTAACTTTTTTCACACTACTGGCCCTTCGCAAAACGTCAACGTTGGTCCTTTTTCTGGTACAGAAATTACGTTTAATAGCTCGGTGACGCAGCTCCCTCGTTCAGAACGAATCAATGTTGTAGTTACGTTGAACTCTGATGCAACGCAAACGTTTACGCCAATTTTGTACCGTTATACCATGAAATCTTGGCCAGCGGTTGTGTCGGAAACAAACATTACGCCGGTCATCCAGTTTTTCCGGCAAAACTTGGCGGGTGCGCAGGTTGAATACATGGACCCGTACGATGCGTTTAATTTTTTACAGCAATTGCTTCAAAATCAAACTATTGTGCCATACGTAGAAGGCCCGCTTTCTGCAAACGTAATTGTAGAAGCAATGGACTGGTTGCCGCATAAAATCAACTCGACTTACGAGAATGGTTTTATTGGCGACTGCGTTGTTACATTGAAAACAATTGGCGGGTATACGTATACGCCTGCCGGGACTACTTAAGGGGTAGAATAGAATATGGCTGTTCAAAACTTAGCGCACACTGGTTGTGCCATTCCAACGTATTTGACTAGCAATATTGCTGCTAGTGGTACTACAACTTTTACTGTTGCTTCAACTACTGGTTGGCTTGATGCTGTTACTGGTAGTGCAATTACGGGTCCGTTTGTTGTTGCTGTCGATTACGGGACATCTAACGAAGAAAAAATTCTTGTTACAATGTCAAGCAATACGCTTACTATCGTAAGCCGTGGCGTTGATTTTACTAACGTTGGAAACACTATTTCGCACAACTCGGGAACAGGCTGCATTGTTGTTCCTGTCATCACTGCTGGTGAATTGACTACGGCAAATACTGCTGCTGTTGCTGCAACATACATGGGTATTGGTACGGCAGCCCAACCGCTTGCTGTTGGTACGTCAATTGCTACTGGTTCTTCTGCGTTTGCTGCGCCAATGGACCACGTGCACACGTTGCCTACGTCAGTGCTTAATGCAAGTCTTCCTAGCGTTTTGCCAACTGGAACAAGCGTTTCTAAAGTTTTTAACAACACTGGTTCAAACACTTTGAGTGGAATTACTGGTTATAACAACTACATGATTGTTGCTACTGCTGAATACGCACTTGCTACTGCATCGGGTTCTTTGACGCAAACGTTAACTGTCAATGGAGCAACGGGCAATGGCAGTGCTATTAACTACATGACTCCCAGCGGTTCAGGTGGGTATTTTAGTCTTACTAGCGCTTACGCTTACGCAGCTCCTTCTGCTGCTACATCGTTTTCTGTTGTAATTGCTTTTGCTGGACCTACTGGCGCTGCACAATCAGCACAAAATATTCACGTGATTGGATTTAACTGATGGAAACTATGCGTCAAAAAATTGTGGCTAATGCACTTTGGGGCGTTAAAAACCACGACCGCTTTATGTACTCTGAAGGCCCTCAGCGTATGGAGGCTGTTCACAAGCCGTTTGAATTGCCAATTGTTTCGGATTGCTCGTCATGGGTCACGTCTTGTTACGCGTGGGCTGGCGCTCCTGACCCTAACAACATGGGCTACAACGGCTTTGGGTACACCGGGACGTTGCTTGCTCATGGGCAGCACATCCCGCTGTCCGACGTACAACCTGGTGACGTGATTGTGTATGGCCCTGGGACTGGCTGGCACACTGCCATTGTTGTTGAGGCCGGCTCTGACCCTATGACCGTTTCTATGGGGCAGCAAGGCGACCCGTCGCTTGTGCGTGTGTCGCAGGATGGCCGTCAGCCGCAAACGTACCTGCGTTTTATTCCGCCTGACATGCTTCCAACGCACGGCTCAATGCCTCCAACCAAAAAGCAGGTGCTGAAAGCAATTGGCGTAAAACACCATCCCGTGTTTCGTTTTAAAAATGTTCAAGCAATCAAAGCTTGGCAGGCAGCGCACGGTCTTGTGCCTGATGGAATTGTTGGTCCGCTTACCCTTGGGAAGCTACGAGAGTTGGGTTTGATGTAAAATGTTTGGAGTAGTTAATTGGGCAAACGTTGACGCGAACGCTGCAAACTTTGTTGTTACGTTTGGCGGTCTTGCCGCAATTATCGGCTTCTTGTGGAACATCCACGTAAAGCATCGTGAACGTACTGAAAAACACGATGAACTTGTGGACATTGTTAAGGAACATTCAATTGCGCTTGCGCGCATTGAAAAGAAGTTAGTTCCTAACGGACGAAATACTCGCAACCCTGGCGATTTGTTGGCCATTATTTGCGACCATCTTGGAATTGAGATGCCTGGTGCAGAAGAAATTTATTGACCCAATTACGGGTGACCCACTAACGTGGCAGGAGCACATGTCGTGGCGCATTCAAGGCGTGATTCGGCATTGGGCTTTTATCATCACGTTTACGTTTGCCACAATTACTGCGTGGATTGTGGGATTTTCCCACGCTTGGGTACTGCTGTGGTGGAACCTGCTTGCTTCGTATTTAGCAATCTTTGTTGAATCGATTGTTGGCATTTCGATGTTTAGTCAAACTCGGCGTGACGCTGTACTTATTCGAAAAATTGCTGGTATGGAAGAAAAGTTGCTCAAACTTGTAGAGCACATTGTTGAGGAAGTTGAAGACCTTGAGTAAAATGTTAGAAGTTATAGGTTATTCAGCCATTGGTTCTGGCTGTATGGTTGTCAAAGACATGGTTGGGACGGTACTGGTTGATGCAATTTCTAATGGCAAAGCTCGGTTGGCTGGCGCTTGCGACTTTGTTCTTGACTGGGTCAGTATTATCGTTTCAGCGTTCAGCGGTGTCCACCTTTTGGCACTCGGTGCTATGGGGTGGCTTGGGGTGCTACCTATTGCTATTGCCGGTGGTGCTACTACATATCACTCTGTCAAATGGACGCACAAAAACATCCAACCAGAACCCGAGCATGACGACGCTTAAAGAAGCGAACGAAAAAGTTCGTGCTGCTGTCAAAGAATGGATTATCAATCCAACTGAAGAAAACGCTACGCGTCTAAAGTTTCTTGCAGACCTTCGTGACCAAAAGTATTTCCAAGGCAAAAAGGATGCCATGCGCAAAAAATGGGGTATGAAATGAAGCCAGGCGACATTGGGTTTGCGCACACTACGGGCATCATTGGCAAAGCCATTCGCGTTGGTGAAGCGTTGCGTGGTAACAAGAACGGTGCCAAATGGAACCATGCGTTTTTGCTTTCCGAACAATTGCCTGACGGAGACTGGTTGATTATCCAAGCTGAAGCGCATGGAGTCACCTGCGACAAACGGCTATCTCAGGTCGCACCAAACGGCCATTACGAAATAATTCCCCTCCCCAACTATCGGGTAAAGAGGGAGAACGTTATGGTTTTTGCAAATCAGCAGGTGGGTACTAAGTACGGCATCGTCACAATTCTTTCCTGCGTGCTGGACATTTTGTTGCCTGATGCTATTTGTTTGCGTCGTGCCAACACATGGATTTGCTCAGGGCTTGTCGCTGCGTCGTTAATGTTTGGCGGCTGGTGGGACATTATTGGTGCTGCAAAGCAAGACATTTACACAATCACGCCTGCGGAGCTGCACGACTTAATGGTCAATCAACAAGTTTAACGTCACGCAAATAATCGTCGGCGTATTTTCTGCGACGTGTTTCGTTTGCAATCATGTCGATGTTTGTGGCGTAGCCAACAATGTCAATAAGATTGTCGCGCGCTGGCATGTGGGCTTGACGTGCGCATTTAAGTAGCATCATCATCCAGCAAACTTGTTCTGGCGTAATTTTGATGCCGAGGTATGCGCTCCACATTTCTGCAGTGCGTCCGTGGTTGTCAAGTGGATGGCCGTAAAATTCTCTACGGTCTCCAGTGACAATGTGCTTTACTTCATCGAATAGCGCGAAATCGTTCAAGGGTAACTCCTTCATACTTGCGGCACAAATAGTCTAACGAAACTTCCATGATGTCATAATTGCCATTGCGTACTTCGTTTTTAATTACAATTCCTCGCCATTCTCCGTTTCCTTGTGGCCCCACGTAGTCTTCATTATGCAAGTAACACACGCCGGAGACAAGTCCACGCTGAACACCACTAATCGTCTGCCGCATCCCGGTGAGATGCACTTGTTGGTGACCCATGCTGAAAGAACATCCAATGGTTTTGAGTCGGAGTTCGATGTTGTTTCCACTGTATGGCCTCCCGGTCATTGGGTTGTAAAAATAATGCGAGTAGGCAATGCCGTCAATAAACTTGACTTCTTTAAATTCGACTACTTTCCAACCGTGCTTTTGCCACAAAAAAGAATGGCGTCCAAAGACGCCTTCAAAACGTACGTCGTCTCGCACAAGGCGAAACAAACGGTCTTCGTGGTTGCCACGAAAGTGATGCCGGCCTACTTTTTTCAAGCCTTTTGCTACACGCAACTTATCGGATTCGTCAAGGTATTTTGACAGCACAACAATTTGTTCGTTGCCAACGTCTAGGTCAGCTTGGATGCGTTGACCTTCAGCGTTTTTGCTGCCTGGTTTGTCGTACGATGACAGCGATGGCATGTCGTGCCAGTCGCCAATCTGAATAATTTCTACTCGCTCTTCCCGTTTGGGGAGAGTGTCAAGCAGATATTTTCCAATCCATTCGATGTGAATGACGGGCGTTTCAGGAGTAATTTGTGTATCGGGAATCATCACATGCATACTCGGTGCAGTAGCCATGTTACGAATAGTAACACAGTGCGTCGGGTGGGACTTGAACCCACGACCGTCGGATTAAAAGTCCGCTACTCTGCCAACTGAGTTACCGACGCTTAGGGGGCTTCAAACTTTCTGGTTTGACGGTGCGAAAGCATGCGTCAATCCATTCGTCTTTAGCCCTAATGCCTCCGTACAGCGTTACTTCTCCGTTACGGAAATATTGGAAATGGAAGACCCCTTTTGAACCGGTGATATGGAAAGGCGTACCTTTCGGGACCTGTGTCCAATCGGGACCTGGCTGAACTCCACGCATTTACAATGCCCTTTCGTGTCTTGCATAAAACATACTTGATGCAAGGTGTCGTGCATCGAACGTGCGTGTCCGCAATTAGCGCAAATCATTGGGGATGTTCTTTCTGCGGTTGGGACTAGCGCCACTTGCCGATGGTGGAAATTCTTTGGCAAACGCCATCTCTGCAGCGTAGGCTTCTTCAAGCGTTTCGTACCAACCTAGGTGGATGCGAACGCCTTTTCTGCCGGCCCTAGCTTCCCACGGGCGCTTTTTGTTCTTGCCCTTCCATCGCTTTGTATTTCCTACGTAGTACGGCATTATTCTTCGTCCTCTCCGAATTCTTGTCTGTACCATTCGCATTCGTCACAAATGCAATCTTCTTCATACTCGTGTTGGTCGTCGTTCCACGGCGTGTCACCGTATCGGTAAACTCTCACTCCATTACCTTTGTTTTGCGAATTAACGCATCCCATTCCCCCGAATCTTTGAGTGCTTGATGTTCCATGAATCGTTCCTTGAATGTCATCCCGCCCCAAACAATGTGTTGCGTGTACGCCTCAGTACCTTCTTTTGTAAGGACCGCGTATACAAAGCATTCTTGGACCACGGGGCAGTTGGCACATACGCCTTTGGCTTCACGTGTTGCCTTGGCATCAACCTTGTCTGGGAAAAACCACTGGTCAAGATACTCTCGTGAAAGTTTGGCACAATTGCCTTTGCGCATCCATTCATTATTCAGCTTCAGTCTTGGCATTTTCAACCCCTTCAACAACTGCACTAAGCATTTGAATCATTGCAGGCAACAACAACTTGGCGGTTTGAATCATCATAATTGACCCATCGTTCCATTCATTGCTGTCTTCGTGTTCGTTAGTAACGTACTGTTCAAGTTCTTCAATCATGTACTTGATTACGTTTTCAAATGCTTCAACAAAACTTCGTATGTTTTTGGCGTCGATAACAATTTCTTTCTTCATGGGCATCTCTTTCTGAGTTGGATGTATTGGTCTAACGTCATCATTACTACTGCTTCGCCAGTGCTCTTTCGGGGTCGCTTGGCAATAACGAACCCGAAAGTAGCACCAGCGTTCTCTCGCTCCACCGAGGCTTCTTCTAACCAAGTGCTAATTTGGTATGTCTTGTGGTTTTTGCACTCGTACACAAACCCTGGGTCACCTACAAGGTCTCCCTTATCGTTGTGCTGACCGGCTCCAAAGCGACGCTCCATGTCGTACCCTGCGGCACGCATGTATGCGACTACGTCGCGTTCCCATTGACTTCCTTTGGCTTTTTGGGGGTTAGCCACGATACTATTTCCTCTATCACTTGAGTTGCGAGTATAATTACATCACATGGCCATTCGGTTGTCAAAGTGCCAGTTGGCGATTTACAACCGACGCAGTACACTTTGGCGCCAATTTTTCCTTGGTGCTGACTGATTGCTTGGTGCTTGGTAAGCATTGATTCAAGCAACATGTTTGTTTTGTTGGAAACAGAAATTACTTGTTCCACAACCTATACCTGTATTCGTTGTTGTCTGTGTGCTCACGAATGATTTGGCCAAGGTCTTCTATTGCTTCTTCCCAAGCTGCTAACCAACCGTTGCAGAATGCTGTTTCATCTTCTTTGTTTTTGGGTGGCTCGACGGCTTTTACGTACCGGTCAAACATTCGCTGTTCAATTAACTCAAGCAGTAACGATTCGCTACGATAAATATAAGCTTGAATTTCTGCTGGTTTAGTCATAGTTTCTCTCCGCACTTGGGGCAGTAGCGATAGCCCATGTCAACGTAAATGCCTTCAGAATAGGCACCATTGGTCCAATCGGCGTGGTTGCAATCTGTTGTTTGCAAAGCATTTTGTTCTTGCTGAGTCATCGGCCTGGCCTTGAAAACAGGCCGATGACACCAATAAAGACAAGACCGCAGCATGCAATGAATTGCCAAAACATTAGCGGCACCTCACATGAATCCAGCAGTGCAGTGGTCCGTGGAACATCCAGTGCAAAATGTGCATCAGAACGGTTCCTCCCCTGGCAGGTAGTCAACACTACCAAAAACGTTTTCGATTTGCGAGTTAGTGTGCGCAATATTGCGCTCAACTTCGTCGAAGTCTTCGTTGTTAGCAGCAAACACACGCTTGGCAGCGCCAATAGCTGCGTTCAACTGCTTGGGAGTGATTGGCCACTTGGCTGCACGCTTGACAATGTCGCTCAGCATGCCGTTGGGTTCACCTGACCGCTGGTTGACGGTTTCTGCGTACTGCAGCGTAGCAAGCACGGTGGGCGATACTTGAATTTTGTCGCCAGTGGCTGGCGCTGGTGCAGGACGTGATGCTGCTGCACGTGCGGTTTCTTGGGCTTCACGGAACGCTGGCTTGGATGCTGCGATGTTGCTGCTGGCTGCGTTACCATCATCGTCTTCGTCGGCAACAAGACCAAGCACGGACATGTACGAATAGCGACGTGCATACGTAACGGCGCTACCTTGACCCTGCGGGTCGTTCTTGACCAAGTGCAAGCGCATAGTTTCTGCGATGTACTCGCCAGAGCAGTGCAGCAACACGGTAGTCAGGGTGTCTTGACCTTCGCTGTAGCCGATAAACTGCGCAATTGACAGGCCATGACGCGTAAGAATAGGCGTCGCAGACTTGACAACTTCTGGCAGTGCTGCGTACTTGCTTTTGAAAAACGGATTGACCGAGTCCTTGGGGACTGCGGAAAACTCCGACTGTGCTGCTGTAAGGGCGATACCGAGTTCGCCAAGAGTTTCGCTATGCTGCATTGTCTTCCCTTTCTTGCATCTTCCTGATTACTTGGACCCATTCGTCAGCGTGGATAGGCAACATACCCAGCGTACGTGCTGCTGCAATGAGCAGTTTGTGAAGTTGATAGGCACTGCCCCAAGGGTTGGTGTCTTCAAACTGTGTACGGTAATACTTTGCTGCGCCATTGGCGATGTGGATAAGAATCTCCATCGCTTCTTCACGCGGCACGTTGTTACCGAAAGCTTCGTTGATAGTTTCAACTTGGACTTTGTCAGCAATGTATTGCAACATTGCTTGCATTTCTTCGCTGAGGGGTTCTCCAGGATTACTCACGTGATTCTCCTTGGTGTTGTGTCAGAGACAGTTGTACAGGTCCGTCTCCGTCTGCTTTGCAGATTGTTTTAAACTGGCAGTAATCGCACGCCCAGTGCGAGCCGTTTTTGATGATAACACGTTTGCCGTTGTCATCAACCACTTCTTGCTCTGGCAGAACGCGAGCGTCAAGGTCTGCTTGGATGCTGTGAACACGAGCAACTTCTTCAAGCGCGTACGTTTCAAACTCTTCTTTGGGCACCCACCATTCGGCAGCGTATGCTTCGTGGATATCGGCAATGCCCATCTTTTGTCGTTTGTTATGCGACACGGATTCCTTGGCCAACGAAATCATTACTACAACGTCGGCACCAAGCGCAAGTGCGTTCATGCCGGCTTGAGCAATGGCACCCCATTTAGGACCTTCTGGTTCTGTGCGCTTCCACTGGCCAATGCCAGTTTCTTTTTGCCACGCATATTGACCACGAGTTTTGATTTCAATTAGCACTTTGGTGCCGTCTTCAAGTGTTAGGATTCCATCGCATGAACCTGAAAGTAAGTGGTCGATTTGGGATGCAACTTCAAACTGCGCATTGGGGTATTTCTCACCAATAGCAGCCTGAAATTGTTCGTGAATTATTTCACCGAGATGCGTTGCCCACGAACTGGCAACATCGAATGGTTCTGACGGTTGGACGCCGAGTGCGTTGTACGCTTGCTGGCGTGAGCAACTGCCGGCTGCTGAGTATCGGTATGGCGTGCCCATCGCAGTGGGCTTGGGACCTTTTGCGAGGTCTTCATCGTTCCATTTCTGGCCCAACAACTGCGCAAATAGCATGGTTTCTCCTAGTTAGTGGTGCAGTTACATCTTACACTGCCCCTGTGACAAATGCAAATCATGGTAAAATTGGGATGCGGTGGGGCGTCGGTGGTGTGGTTCCTCCTTCCCGCTCCCTAGAGCATGGTGCAGCTCCGCCCCGCCGCCACGTGAATTAATAAGTTTATGGAAACCATATTTGCCATTAATAGCTATATCGTAAAACATTTTTGCCATTAATAGCTATATTGGGAGTCAAACCCTTTTTACATAAATGAATAGAAGCCGAAGCCTCTATTCATTTGTTTACGCAGTGGCGATGTTTTCGAGCATTTCCATGTTCGTTAGAGCTTGTTCAAACTCTTCTTGAGTGACATCGCAACCACAAACAACCAAAGCCGACCAAATCGTCTTGACGATTTTGACAGCCATGACGCCTGGGTCAATTTCAGTCATTTCTTGTTTGCTCAATTCGTTGTCTTCTTCGACAACCATTTTCATGCTGCCTTCGATGTTGTGGTCTTTGAGAGCGTACGAAAGCGACCAGACTGTCTTACCCATGCTAAGCAGCGCCATGATGGCAGAAATCTTTTCGTTTTTGGTAAGAAGCTCTTTTATGAGTTCAAACTTTGCTTCTTCTGTGTCGACTTCAAAGTTCTCAAACATTTCTTTCAAAACTTCATCTTCTGACATTGTGCCTCCTAGGCGGTAGGTGTTTGATGTGAGCAGTTTCAATACTACGGTTCAGAAACGCAATTGCAAGTGCGCATCTTGGGAACGTTTATCGACCGGTTTTGTTGCTCAGGTACGGATACTTTTTTCCCGACAGTCCAAGTCTTTTGGGGTTGTTTTGAGAGACTACCCCGAGTCTACATCTACGCTGGTTTACTTTTTACGGTAAACCCTATGGCTGCCGTATAGCCAGCCCAGCACAACACATCCGACCCAGATTACGCAAGCGGAAACTGGATGGTCGACTGCCATTGGTACCGCCCCCGCATAAGTGGGCGATACCAACAGCGTTCCAACAAGCGAGCCCACAAAGCCGTAGAACAATCTGGTTGATTGCCCACGACGTTGTAAAAATGGCGTTCGCTTCTTGGCGTGTTTTGGCTTGTACATGTGACTCTCCTTTAGACCAGACTCTTGAGAGTCTTTCGTGCTGCCCATTGGAGCGAGTCAACCAACTTTGGCTTCAGAAGTGCGGTACGTGGACCACGAAGTGCCTGGATGGCCTCTTCGGTGTTCTCAACCATGTGAACACGGTTAGCAATAACCATGTTTGCGCATTCCTGTGCAAGTTCGTCGTGAGTGGCATCACCACGACCGGTAACGCCGCCGTCGCACACCCAAACGACTGGGTCGTGAGTCTTGCGGCTGCGGATTGCAAACGCCAATGCTGGTCCGTCGCATCCATTACCACCGTTGCCCGGATGCAACTCTGCAGTCCTGCGACCGTTCATAGCGTGCACCCAGATGTTCGGCTTTCCGTCGTTGCCGTGCGAGTAACCAAGCACAAGTGCGCCTGGTGCGGCTTCAATGATGGATTCAAGTTGCTCCATCGTGAACGACATAGACCCGCTTTGGTCGATGAGTACAACACCACCACGCTGACGCTTGGTAGTGGTGAACACACGCTTTTGCGGGTCAGTGTACAAACGACGTACGTCGCCCACACGCCGGCCAGTCACTGAAGCCTTACGCCGGGTTGAAAGCCGGCCTTTCTGGCTAACAGTCAACTTGTGGCTGTGGTCGAACTTGAGTGGCACCCATTTGCCACCACCAGGTACACGACCTGGAATGGGCTTACGCTCGCCATCGCCCCACTCACCTGATTCTTTGAGAACTTTGCGAAGTTCTTCGCTGATGCCTTCGGGAAGCGGGTCTTTGGGCTTGGCAGGCGAACGGTCGGTCATTCGGTTGATGATATTGATGATTTCAGTGGTGTACACCATGAAACCAAGCGGTTTGCCTTCCCATGCTGGTGGAGTGTCGTACTCGTCTTCCTTGGGCTTGGCAGGCGTGGTGTCCGAAACCGTGTATGCGCCGTACTGGTAATACCTGCGTCGGTCGGATGGCTGTCCGTATCCGTTTCTAGCGAGTGCTTTGCGCAAATCCTTGATGGGCTTCACCCACTCTTTGCGGTGCTTACTAACACCGTACAAGAACTTTTCAAAGCCAGCGGTTCCAATCAACGTGACGCTAAACATCATTGCGTTGTTGAATGCATCTACTGTGGCTGCGTTGGCAAGCATCGCACCCGTACGGCCTTCACCACCGTCAAACATGTTGGTAATGTCAAATCCTGCTTGCATAAGCAAGAAGTTGACACGGAACTCTTCAGCACAACGAATGATTTCTTCGTCAATGTACGTGTGAACGTCACGTGCAGCGTTCCATTGCTTGATGGATTCGATGAGGTCTTCGTCAACACCGTTGATTGGGCTGACCTTGGCATGCATCATCTCGTGTGCCTGAATGACACGGCTGAGTTCTGAGTCAGCCGTTGGCACGGTCATGCATTGCTCAGAAATCGACGTATGGGCTTCCCCACGGGCAGGACGACCTGACCGGATTTTCCAGCCAGGTCGGTCCTGCTCGTCAACATCCGTCCGAGACAACGCCTCTGGGATGGGATAGAAGGTCACTTGTTGATGGCCTCAATCTTCAGGGCGTCCGTGATTGCTGCAGCCTTGGCTTCACCGAACACAATCTCGGCGGCTTCGTTCGCAGTGGTGAACTTACGCAGGTGTGCGTACTCTTGGAACCCACGCACACTGACACGACGCTTGTGCTCAGCGGACGACATGGAAGCAGCGAGTGCTTGCAAGTCATCGGGCAGTGCAGCGATTGCAGCCGGGTGGGCGTGCGTGATGTTGATGCACGTGGTGAAGCGGTCGCGCAGTGCAGCCGGCAACTCATCCGGGTCCTCCATGTTCGTGGTGCAAACCACGCTGAAGTTCGGACCAGGCTTGACGATTTCGCCCGTCTCGGGGTGAACCATCTGTGCGGACTCGGCTGAGTCGGTCATTGCAAGCAACTGCGACAGAACGTCGCCTGACGCAAGGTCCACTTCGTCGATGACAAGGCGGGTGTCCTCAAGCCAAGCGGACAACGCAGCACCGTTGTGCCACGTGAATCCACCATCCTTGTTGGGCATGTGCATGCCAACAACATCGGCGGTGGACATGTCTTCCGTGCAGATGAGGCGGTACGCCCGCTTCTCAGCCGGGACTCCGACGTTCAGACCAGCGAACGTCTTTCCGGTGCCTGGCACGCCGTAAAACAGCACTCGCCTGGAATGCTTGAGTGCGAACTCAGCGCGTTCCCAACACTTCGGGTTGTATGACATGGGCCCTCCTAAAGGCGATAGGTAGCAAACAATATGGTTATTGAATGCGTAGTGCACACCAATGCCCGAACCAAGCATTGATGTACACTACGCAGCCAATCACCTACCGCCACCCCACCGGCAGATGGTCGTATACCGGTGGGGTGGGGCGATGTTTTGTTTACGAGCGTTCGACTACAGGTCGAAGTTGCGCTTTGCGTAAACGTCCATTTTCCCGTTGTTGCTGCGAACGGAAACTTTGTATGTCCTGCGTGGCAGGCGACGGTTCAGCATTTCAGTCAGCCAGTTGGTGTCACGAGCCGCTTGCTTGCGTTCAGTTCTGTCGATTGTGGCAATCTTGAACCATGTTTCAGGACTTGCGTTCAGAATGGTTCTGAGTTCCAAGAACTCGACTGGGATAGGCTGACGCTGTCCTCCAGTTGCTGTTCTGGTTGTTGGTACTTCGGGTACTGCAACTGGTGCTTCAAAGTGAAGCGTACTGCGGATGGTAGACATGGTGTCCTCCGGTAGGTACGAAGCAGCAATTTGCTCTTCGTGCGTCGTTTGCACAATCAAACGATTTTTTGTTGCTAACCCCGCTTCCGTGGGGAGGGGGCGCAAGCCCCCCCTCCCCACGGAGAGGGGAGTTCTGTTTGATGGATTGATTTGCCATCAACGGCTATATCGAAGATGCAGACCCTAAACCGGCCTGCAAACGGAAGCGCCTCACCCCCTGGGTGAGGCGCTTCCGGACTGCAGGGCGTGCGGTTACAACGTAACCGCAACGGCCTGCACTGGGCACGGCGGGACCACGAACGACTTGATGCCGAGCGCACCTGCGGTTTCGACTGCGTTCTTGATGGCCGGGTCCTTGCCTGGCTCGCCCACGAATGCGATGAGACCATCGGCTTGGGTGAGACACGTGTCATTGAACTCGTAGGCTGCAGCCATGTTGGTGGCCTTGCCATTGGCATCCGGGCGCCAGTTGAGCTGGACTTCCTGGACTTCGACGCCTGCGCTTTCTGCCCACGCACGGACGGCTGGATTGATGCCACGTCCCTGATCCGTGACGACGAGCATTGCATCCTCGCCCACGATGCTGAGCCACTTATCCATCTTTTCGATGACATAAGCGACATTCACGACGCCACGAGGACCAACAACAACAAACAACTGCTTCGCATCTGACATGCGCACCCCTTTCAAAGGTGAGTTCGGGTTCTGAGGGCCAGCCCCTCACAAGGGAGGGGCTGGCACTCGGGGCCTGTACTTACTAGAGCCAGACGGTGGAGTCGCTGGCGATTTGTTCGAAGTACACCGTGCTGTTGTGCTGAGGCACACCACGGGTGTTCGCCGACTCTTCGTCGTCGTCCTCGTAGTCGATGCCGTCGTCCAAGTCGCTGTTCTCCCAGTCGTTTTCCGGGTTCCAGTCGTCCCCGCTCACGTCCACGAAGTCCGGCTTGCTGTGCCAGGCGTCCTGGATGAACGACTGGTCAGACATCCAGCCGTCGATGCCCCAGACCCCGTCTTCTGGCTCCGGTGCGAACCACGGGTCCTCGCCTTGGATTTCCTTGTAGACCCAGGTGCCCGAGCGCATCTTGCGGCTCCTGAACCGGTAGTCCACGGTCTCGGTGATTTCCTTGTTGGTCTTCTTGCTCGTCCACTTGAAGGTGATTTGGTCCGCCACGTCCAGGTGGATTGCGCCTTGCTCGACCCACTCCCAGGTGAGGCTGGGACGCTGCACGCCGTCCGTGTCCTCCATGTCCTGGAGGTTCGGGATGACTGCTGGCGGTCGGGTCCACACCACGGGCTTCATTGGCACCCGCTGGGTGAAGACGTAGTTCGACTTCTCGCACTCGTGGACCGATTCGGTTGGGAACCAGATGCTGCAGTCCCGGCAGATGGTGCAGAGGGCCTTCATGGGCACTGCCTCGCCGTTGAGTCGTGCGACTGGCTTACGCTCCCAGTCCACCTGCTGCTCAAAGTCGGAGCGCCACCACTTGTCGGCTGTCTCCAGGATGCTGATGTCCCAGTCCGCTGGTGTGCGGTCGTACATCTTCAGCTGGTGGTTTGTGACTCCACCGCTGACTCCGAGCGTGGGACCGAATGCGGCCTTGATACGCTGCACCTCCGCCAAGCGGAAGTTCTCCTGCCAGTTGGTCATGCTGCCTCCTTGGGGCATGGGTTCGGGTTCGGGTGCGTTCCCTCCTGAGAACGGCTTGGGGTAGGAGCGAGTTGGGACACCCGCCTTGTTTGAGATGTCAAGCATCATTGCTGTGCCAGTCGATGGTGCGTTCGGGTCCGAGTAGAAGCCGATGACCAAGTGCGGCTTGCCCTCCTGGAGCATCTTGGTGTTGCGCAAGAACCCTGCGCGCTTGCCGTACTTGTCCCACTCAGCCGGGAACTCCTGGACCTGCTGGCCACGCTCACGTGCCCAGCGTCCTGCGAGTCCGTCTGCTCCACGTGCTGCTCCGTGGATGATTGTGACTGCGCCTGCCTCAGCAAGCAGTGCGTCCAAGACCTGGTTGAGCAACCCCCGGTCTGTGTAGTCACGGCTACCGCACACGATTACTTTCATGCTTGTCTCCTTGGTTCGAGCCACGGTGGGGGCTTCGGGAAGGGAGGCCCCACCGTGGCCATTGGCTAACTGCAACAACACGTCTGCGTGGCATGCACGTGGCGCACACCAGCACACAAGGTCTTTGCCCTTGAGTGTTGGGATTGCTTCACGCACTCGCTGCGCTGATGGGGACGTGTTCACCCACTCCTTGTACTGCTCGATGACCTTGGCTCGGTCAGCCTCGGTCCGCATCGGGAAGGGGTTCCCGAAGAGTCCGCTGCTTTGCGGAGCAGCCGGGTTTGGCCTCCCCACGTAGACAGCGTTGGTCCAGTCGATGTTCCGACTCAAGCGGAGAACTCGTGGTTGATACTGCATTAGTTACCTCCTTGGTTGATGTGGTTGTTGTCCCACTCGTTGGTCATGGTGTTGATTGCCCACCACTTGAACAGAGTGTCGTACTCGGCCTCCACGATTGGGCGGTTGTAGATCTCTTCCGCCTCGTCCCAGCCTTCGTCCTCGTCCCAGCCTTCGTCGTAGGAGTTTTGGTGGACGGTTGTGTACGCCTCTTCCCACATCTGCCAGCCGATTGCTGCCAGGAACAAGTCAAGTCCGGCCCCGTAGGTCCAGACGGCACTGCTGCACTGCTCGGGCATAAGCCCCTCCTTGGTTGGTTGTTTGGATGATGTTGCCATTTGCTGCCACATCGAAGGCATCTGCCTCCAACGAACGCACGGTCACCCTTCCCTCTACCTCAGGGGGCTACCTGCGTCGCTGAGACTCACCATTTCGCCGCTATGGAGGACTTGCGGATACCCGTGATTTGGGCGAAATGGTACAATGTCCAGCGTCGTAGGTAGACCCCAAGCCTGCTGCCCAAAACTTGCGGGCTCCTGCCTCTGGCTAGGAAGTGGGAAGCCTTAGCCCCATCGAACGGTTGCAAACGGGATTAGAACACTGCATTCCCTCTCAAACACCGGCTGCTCAACCCGGGATGTGCCGAGACGGTGTGCCTCCTTCAATATGTGTATGTGCTCATACACTTCCTGTCACTTTGCCTTCAACATGCATTCAACACAGGTTCAACCGGGTGCTGTGAAGGTGTGACCGCTCACTAGATAGAGCTTGCTTAGGTACCGTATGTACAGTTGCTATCTCGGTAGCTAATTAAACATGTTTTTAATTAAGTACTTTGTTTTTTATAAAGAACTTTTTTACTTACTCTTTACATACGGTTATTTGTTGTTCGACCCGTACAAGTTGCAACTAGCAATCCGGAGCGTCTTCTCTTGGGTAGAATGATTTCAGTCTAGTACGTATCACCCTATCAGGTAAAACGCGAGCGTGCACGACGGTCCGCCCGGTGGTAGTGTGCCCACGAAAGGAGTTTCTATGAGCAAAGCGTTCGACTACAAGAGGAAAATTATCCACAGCATCACGGTGACCAAGGACACCAAGGTGTGGGAGGGCAAGAAGGAAACCACGTACCACGCCGACGTTGTTTGCAGCGACGGGGACTACGAGTTTGTGTCCAACCCAAACCTCAACGACTTAGGCCGTGACGTTTGGAAAATCATCAGCGGCACGTACAAGAAACCGCTGTGATAAACGAAGACTTGCAAAAAGCAGTTCAAGCGGCGCTTGAACAACACATTTCGGCGTCAACGCCGGAAGGCATGAAATTGCCATATCCAATGCACTGGGTGCTAGCGTTTTCCGTCGCAGACGGTATGGATTCCCATGTTATCCATCTCCGCCTCGCCTGCCCAATGAACCAACCAAGTTACGTGACGGGCGGGTTGCTGGTAGAAGCAGCGGACATACTTGACAGAATGACTCAATACGAGTAGCATGTACAAGCCGGCAGGTCTTGAAGGGCCTGCCGGCACTAACTGAAGGAGGCAAGAATGAGTGCGACAGTGACACTTTTCGGAAACGTAACTCGTGACCCAGAACTCCGCTTCGCCGGCAGCACCGGCAACGCGTGGGCAACCTTTTCCGTTGCGGTAACCCACCGCAAGAAGAAGGGCGACGGCTACGAAGAAAAGACTTCGTTCTATGACGTTGTTTGCTTTGGCGCAATGGCTGAGAATGCTGCAGCATCGCTAAAGAAAGGCACCCGCGTCATGGTGGCCGGCACCCTGGACCTTGAGGAATATGAAGCCAAGGACGGCACCAAGAAAATTAGCGCACGTGTGACCGCCGACGAACTCGGCGCTTCCGTTCGCTTTGCAAACGTGGAATACCACAAGGTTGAGAAATGACCGAAACCTATACGGACGAAGTCCTTTATAGCCTTCGGAACACTTTTATGAATGTCGAAGAAGCATTCGTCGACAAAATTGAAGATAACACTGCTACAATGGAAGACGTTGCGCAGTGGGCAGCTGCCCGTAAGGCGGTAATGGAATACACCGCTGCGTATTTGCAATACATCCACACTACTATTGGTGCTACGGAAGGAGCAAACAATGGCAATTAACACCGGAATGAAAAGTACGTCGTTCCAAGTTTGGGGTGCTACGTTCATCAGTGGCCTGGCTGCGGAGGTCTATGCCTTCTCCAGCCACCACATTCCCAGCGCATTCGCCGGCATTGCGCTTCAGGCAGTTGCGGGTCTTATTAAGACCTTCCATGACCACGGCCTCAAGGCCACAGAAATCAAAGCGGCTGCTGACGTTCAGGAGGCTTTTTACTACGCATTGCCCAAGGGTGCCCTTGTGCAGACTAGCCCTGGGCCTGCCCCGGTGGTGCCACCGGTGAGTTAATGGCTCAAACGCCAGAGCAAGTTGCAAAGTATTTCCAACTTCGTGCAGACGGGTGGAGTCAGGCAAAGGCGGCTGAAAAAGCTGGCTTTTCTGTCTCCACCGCTGCGCGTCTGGAGAAAAAGTCACAGGCTTCCCAAACAACCAATCGGGAAGAGCTGGCGGCTATCAAAGCAAATGCAAAGCTTGGCGGACCAAAGCGTTACGACCAGTTAAGTCCCGAGGCCCAAAAAGCCCATGATGACTTTGGTTATTTTCAGCGCCGTTACTTTGGACGCATTGCCACGCCGTGGCAGGTCGAAGCAGCAGAGCAGATTGTTAAGTACCTAGAAACGCCTGACAAAGAGTACGTCGTTATCAATTGCCCGCCTGGTGCGGGAAAGACCACGACCTTCTCCCACGATATCCCCGTTTGGCTTACGTGCCGTAATCGTGCCATCCGTGGAATGATTGGCCACTCGGTGGCCAGAGAGGTAAAGAAAAACCTTGGACGCCTCAAGCGAACATTTGAATCGACTATCCCGTTTAAAGCAGACCCAGACGATATCGCCAAAGGACTCGCCGTGGACGCCGAATCCACTGTGGCCTTGGATTTCGGACGCTTCCGGCCCGTCGAAAAGGACGTGTGGAATCAAGAATCACTGTTGGTTATGCAATACGACGATGTCGGCACCACCGCAGAAAAGGAATACACCTGGCAGGCGTACGGTATCGACGCGGGTTTCATCGGTACTCGTGTCGACTTTGTCATTTGGGACGACCTTGTTGACCCTTCTAAGCTCCGCACAGCGGAAGCAAAAGAAAAACTAGAAGAGTTCTACGACGACGTTTGTGAAACACGACTAGAGCCGGGCGGTCTTTTGGTCCTCATGGGCCAGCGCATTTCGCCGGATGACCTTTACCGCTACAACCTTGAAAAGACAATGCCTCTTGATGACGAAGAGGAATTGCTTGAAACGTTGAGTGAAGCGGAAATTGAAGCAATGCGTACTCGCAAAAAGTACCATCACATTAAATTTAAAGCGCACTACGAAGACCGGTGCAAGCTTGAAAACCACAAGCGCAACGGGCCGTACTACCCAGAAGGTTGTTTGCTTGACCCTCGTCGCTTGACGTGGCGTGATTTGTCCGCACTCATGGCAAACCGTGGGGAAAAGTTTCAAATTCTTTTCCAGCAAGAGGATGTTGAAATTGACCAGTTTGTCAAAGAAGAATGGATTTTTGGCGGCGGCGGGCACATGGGATGTGTCGACCGCAATAGAGATTTTTGGGAAATCCCAAAGGGCCTTGTCAAACACGAATGTATTGTTGTTGCCACTGCTGACCCCTCACCAACAATGTGGTGGGCCGTGGAGTTGTGGATTTACCACCCAGAGTCGGAACAACGGTTCCTTATTGGCATTGAGCGCCGCAAAATGGAAGCGCCGGAGTTCCTTGACTGGAACTATAGGGAATCCAAATTCACTGGCATTATGGAGGATTGGCAATCCCGAATGACTCAAATGGGTTGGCCTATTCAAGCGTGGGTTATTGAACACAACGCCGCTCAGCGATTCCTGATGCAGTACGACCACTTTCAACGCTGGCGCCAAAAATGGGGTGTAAAGGTAATCCCTCACTCAACAAACACCAATAAAGCAGACCCTGAATACGGCGTATATACACTCGGTCCACATTATGAATATGGACGTGTTAGAATACCTTATACGGATTTGGCAAAAACAGACGCCATCAAACTTATCTCCGAGGTTAAAAACTATCCCCACGGCAGAACGGATGACACCGTTATGGCCCAATGGTTTTTGGAGTGGAATCTTCCTTCACTAAAGCTGTTGGTGACGCGTGTCAACCTTAAGCCACAGAAACGGCCTACATGGCTGGTTGGAGTGAAATGAGTCTACCTGCTGGCAACCGTGAGGCTGCTGAAGCTATTCACAACTTGTACCTGCAGCGCAAGCGTCATTATCATAAGCACATTAGTCAAATGAACGAAATTCGCGCTGTGTACCACAACACAGTGAATCTTCCGTTGCCCGAGCTTGACAAACTTGAACGACCCGAAATCCCCAACCTTGTAGCACAAGGCATTGACCAAACGGCAATGCGTATTGCGTCCGTTTTGCCGGACATTCAGTATCCTTCTATGCGCCCTGGTTTCCAGTGGGCCGACAACAAAGCGCACGATGCCCGCCTAGCCAACCTTGGTTGGTGGAAGATGAACCGCTACGACATGAAATTGCCGCGTCGTGCGCGCCACCTCATTGCTTACGGCGTTTCACCTATCAGCATTTCGCCGGTCAGTTCCAACGTCAACGACCACCGCAAGATTCCGCATTGGCGTGTGCGTAACCCTATGGGCACTTTCCCTGCCCCAATGGACGACCACGACGCAATTACGCCTACCGACTGCATCTTTTCGGACATGCGCTCGTATGAATGGCTAAAGAAGAATTATCCGGAGCAGGCGGCGGTTATTGAAAAACCCCAGAATGCTGCTGATTCTGATTTGTATTACGTGCTTGAGTACGTCGATGAAGACGAGACGGCCACCATTGTGCTTGGCGCAAAGCGGGAAACCGAACACGTGCCGTTTGGCCAAGAGGCGCGCCAGGCCGGCGCCCCGCACGCACTGCTCTCACGCGTGAAAAACCGTGCCGGTATTTGTCCGGTTGTGTTTCCCAAGCGTATTGCGCTGGACGGACTGCTTGGCCAGTTCGACTCTATGGTCGGCATGTACATGGCAAGTGCCCGTATTGCTTCACTTAACCGCATTGCCGTGGAACGTGACATCTTTAAAGACGAATGGATTATGGGCAACGTGCCCAACCAGGTGCCGGAGATTATCCAGCAGGCCGATGGCCGTATGGGCCAAATTGGTATTATCCACAACGGCCAGATCCAGGCACTCGGTACGCCGCCAGGCCCACTTACCCAGCAAGTTTCGGATGCACTTGAGCGTGCGCAGCGCATGACCGCTGGCATCCCCGCAGAACTCGGCGGGGAGTCCGGTTCCAACATCAGAACTGCCCGCCGTGGTGCAGCCGTCTTGGGTAGCGCAATTGATGGAATTATCCAAGAGGGACAAATTGTTCTTGCCAGCTCCATGGAAGCTGAAAACCGCATTGCCGTTGCAATTGCCAAGGCGTACTTTGGTAACCGAAAGGCTGTGTTTTTTGGCGAGCGGTACGACGGCAAAGAAGCTGAACACACGGATTACGTCGTCAAGGATGTTTTTGAGCGAGATGACTGCGAAGTTAAGTACGCAATCCCTGGGACTGACCTGCCAGGTCTTATCGTGGAAATTGGGCAGATGATTGGTGACGGTACCCTTTCGGTCACCACCGGACGAGAGATGAACCCATTAATTACTGACCCAACGCTTGAGGCTGACCGTGTTGAGATTGAGGGTCTACGCCGGGCTTTGCTCCAGTCTATGGAGACTGGAGCACAGAACGGCACAGTAGACCCGCACCAAATTGCGATGGTCGCCAAAATGAAATTTGAAAAGCACATCCCAATCGAGCAAGCCGTCATTGCAATCCACGAAGAAGAACAAAAAAAGCAAGCCGAAGCACAGCAAGCGCAGCAGCAGCAGGCCGGCATGCCAACGCCAGAGATGCAATCTGGTTTGGGTTCGCCCATGTCAAACGCCGGCCCTGGCATGATGCAGCCGCCTCCGGCTGTGCCCGAGCAACCGCAAGGTCAAATGAACCTGGAACAAATGCTTGCCGGCATTGGTGGCGCAAGCAAAGTTCCCCCAGCAGAACAACAGATGGGTGGTGGCCAAATGGGACCCGCAGCCGGAATGATGGCAGGTATGCCAGGTGCCTAGAGCCAGACAGCAAGGTGCTGTTGGCAAGGCATACAGCAACCGTACAGACCTCAACAAAGCCAGCACGCCTCGTACGGTCCCTGGCCAAGAATACGGCATGCAAACCGCACAGATGGCAGGAATGGCCAAAGCCCCTGTTGCCCAAAGCGGAGCGCCGTCTATGACGCCTAACAGCGCAGCACCATCTGCACCTGCGCAACCACCCGCCATGCCGCCCCGTCCGTCCGCTATGCCAGGACAACTTGGCTGGATGGACCCTGGGCACCCAAACACCAATATGGCTGACCCTGGGTACCAACCACCCAACTTTTACTCAATGCGAGTTAACGGCGTTGCCGATTTGCTTGACCAAATTGCACAAACGCCAGGAGCACCAAAAGAAGTACAGAAAATGGCAATTGTTGCCAGAGGACTAGCAAACAGGAGCAACAGTAATGCCTGAGCCGGGACAGCCTGGATTTAACCCGCAAGCAGCACAACAAGCAGCTTTGCCCCCAGTTGAAGCACAAGCACCGGTTATGCACTTTACTGACCGACTTGCTGACGTTGCCAAAATTGCTCCAAGTGCCCCGCCACACGTCGCTGTTGGCCTAGCAAGTCTGCCTAACCATGAAGAAGCTGCGCAGACTTACCACATGGTTCACACAATTGCTAACAGCCAGCCAACGTCTGTTGCACAGGTCAATGACTATTTTGGTGTCAAACCACCAACTAGCCACAATTGGAACCCGTTGGAATTTGGTCTTCATTTTGTTGAAGGGGTTGGTAAAGGACTGTGGGGTATTGTGCCTGGTACTTTGCACTGGGCCGAAAGCAGCGCAAAATCAATTGGCAAAGACGTTACGCAAGCGTGGCACGACCCATTTGGTGAAAATTTCACTGGTTTCTTTAAACAAGTTGGTCACGACCTTTGGAACGATGCCAACGCTGGATTTGACCTTATCCCTCACATCTACCGCTACACCATTGAATACGCACACAAGTACGGTTGGGGCGCAGCTCTTGGCCACCTAACTGGTTCAATTATTCCTGCGCTTATCCCATTTGCTGGTGAAGCTATAACGGGAGCTCGTTTTGCTGGCTTGGCAGCGGAAACCGCAGACGTTGGCGCTACAACCGCTGACGCTGGCGCTACGGCCACGGAAGGTGCTTCTGCTGAAGAAACAGCTGCTAGCGCAGCCAAAGGGGCGGAAACCGGCCCATCCATTACAACCGGTGCTTCTGCTGAAGATTTGATTAAGTCTGGTGAAGAAATTCAAGCTTCACGTTTGGCCCCTCTTAAAGAGGGTCTGCCAGAAGACATGCAGCGCGTCATAGAATCAATGCAAAAAACGCTTCGATTTGCTGGCAAGGTAGCAAGTCCAATTATCAAACCACTCAGAATTATGCAACGTGGTTTGATGAGCCCTACGTCTGTTGGCGCTCAAATGGCTACCGGACTCAGCGCAACGGGAACTCAAGCCGACAGGGCACTTTGGGAAAAAGCTTCCAATGGCGCCACTTGGGTTGACCCCATGATGGGCCGGCATGCAACTCTTGGTCAATCAATCTTTGGTTTGATTACCGGTCTTGGTGGTGGAGAGCCTGGCCAAGAGTGGCAAGGGCCTCAGTGGCTGCATGACCTTACTTCACCACTTCAAGGTTTGATATCAGGTGCTATCGATTTTGACACTCAGTTGGTTGCACCTGACCCGTTTGGTGCGGTTGGCGACGTGTGGAAGATGGCACACAGCGCAGAAGGCGCACCTGGTTTTATGAACCGCATCTTTAAGGGTCGCGGCATTGAGACTGACGAAAAAGTCCAAGACCTTTTTAACCGGTCAAAAGCATTCCGTAAAACTTGCGCACGCATTGCCAAGATGAATATCAAGCAAATTGGTGAAACGCTAAAAATTAGTGGTACTACTATCTCCCCGTTGTTGGCCAAGCAACTTGCTGAAGCAAAGACGGCAGACGACGTGTTAGCTGTTTTCCGCAACGCAGCTGGTAGCAACGACCTTATGAGTGCTACCGCACCAAGCCTTGGTTTTTACACCCGTTTCAAAATGAATTACCGAGAGGTTGTTGACAAGTTCAACAAGCTTGATGAAATGGCACAAAAAGAAGGTCGCATTCCTCTGACCGAAAGGCAGCACCACCGCATCCAAATGCGCCATGCGCTTTTGCACATGAATGCTGGCCGTCCATTTTGGCTTGACTCAAAGGCGCTCAAAGGTGCAGTACGTACTTTTGAAGTAAACGGGGATGACCCCAATGCAATCAAGGCTATCATTCGCATTTTCCGTCAGGCCGGCCACAACGAGCAAGAGCTCAACAACATCTACCACGACCTAAACGAAGCAGCGCTTAAAGGCGACCCGACTCTTTTTAAAAACGTTGCGCTAAAAGCTTATTTTGACATTATGTCAACGAACTTGCTTGTGCGTTGCGGAGAAATTGAAGACCCGCTCTGGGAGTTGTACATGAACCAGGGTTACATCACCATGCAAGAACAGATGCAAGCAATTTCGCTTGGTGAGGACAATACGTACACTAACTGGAATATCCCAGGCCAACCAAACAAATACGACGTTATGGTCGACCCACGGGAAACTGGCGACTACAGCAACCTGCATACTGCCGGCGAAAACGAAAATCAGCTCAACGCGTTGCGCCTTATGGACCCGCGAGACTTTAAGTCTTTTGTTCGCAAGTTTGCTTCCATTATTGAAGACCCCAACCCAACGCTTGATTTTCTTAATGCTAAAACAAACGTGCAGTCTTTTTACAGTTTGCGTCAAGCATGCGAACAAGCAATTATCCACGCCAGTGATGACATTTACAACGCTAAGCAATTCCAAGAATTTCTTGACACCCATGCCAAGCGAGGCGTAGCTGTTGGCGAAGGTCGCGATGCCAACAAAGACTTTGTCTTTGAAAACGCATCCAAAATGTTTAAAGACCTTCGACAAGAACATGGCGAAGTGCGTGCGTTTAGCTACATGATTAATTATTTGCAGGACACCCGTGACGCTATTGAAACTCGTCTTGAAGAAGCCAGGCATCTTGTAGCCAGCATGGCCCCTGGGGAGCGCAGTTCAGTTCACCGTGCTTTGATTGACGAATTGCAAACGTCAAGCTTTGGTGTCGAAACAATCATTAGCGAAATGGCCATGAAGCTTGGCAGGGTCCCGCAATGGCAAGAGTATTTTGACAAAGTTGTTGGATTCCGTGGAAGCGCAGAAGACATCAGGGCTAGGGGTTACAAGCTTGCTGATGAAAAAGTAGCCGCATTCAACAAAATTTCATACGAAGATTTGGTCCGCCATCGCGAAGCTGTTGCGACTATGACTAAAAAAGAAAAAGCCGAATTGGATTACGAACGTCGTCGGTTCAACAATGCAATGGACAAGTACAGGGACGACCAAAGTAAAGGCATCAAATCAGACAAGCCCAAACTTAAAGTGCCCCTTGCGCTGCAAGAAAAAGGTTACATCTTTGGGATTGTTGACAAAAAAGCAGCAGTGCCGGATTACGACGTTATTGCTCGTACCGCTTCTCGTACCATTGCTGAAGGCGAGCACTACGTCAAAGCACGCAGAGAATTTGAAGCCAAATTCAAGCAAATCTGTGGCATGGTCAAATCGCCCTCCGGATGGCGCACCAGGTCACAAATTGCCATTGACAGCGTTAACGACGTAGTCAACAACGTTTTCTTTAAAACCCTTGCCTTGTCTTCGCAAGCATGGGCGTGGCACGTTGGTATTTCCGAAGCAGTGCTCAACGCTTTTCGAAAAGGCATTGGCATTGACTTTGCCAACCGCTTTGCTGTGTCCTATCGCAAGAGCGTTATGAAATACAGTGCTTTTAACGAAGGGGCTCTTGGCGAAAACTGGATTCGCAACCACGTTGGTGGCATGATGATGGGCATTCGTGCAGAACTTGTACGTTTTCTTATGGGCACCGAGCGTGGTAACCGGTTGCTGGACAACGCCCTTGACCTTGCGTTGATTTTCCCCAACGGCATTCACCCTGCACTTTCTGCAGCCATTGGTGGCACCGACGCGCTTGTTGACATGCACCGTGCTGGCGTTGACTTGGGCCACATGGTGTTGGACAACGCTTACCTTGCCAACAAATTTAAAACCTACACGCATAACGACCCTGCGCTTGCAATGATGTTGCGCCACTACATTGGCCAGTTCATGCACACCGAACAACACAAATTCATTGCAAAGCAAGCAAAAAAATACATTGAAGAAGCACAGACAGAGTTTGCTGAAAAAAGATTTCCAACTAGTGGCCTAAGTGGTCCCGTTGACAAAGAAACCATTCGCACGCAGGAAGAACGTCGTGAAGCTTTGTTCAACGAACTTCGTGAAATTGGCGACAAGCAAAGAGAAATTGCTGAAGACCCTAACCTTACTGATGAAGAAAAACAACGAGAGCATCAACGGCTTGAGGATGCAAAACACAAAATTCTTATTGACGCTGGCAAAGAACAGCGGATAACTGAAAACACTTGGAAGATTGCTCAGTACTATGAAACGGCTCGTAACGAAGCAAGGCGTAATTCACGCACCGGCAATTTCTTTCTTGAGTCCAAGCTTCAAGAACTTACCGACGCTGAGCAACGTGCCATTGAGTTTGAGTCAAACCAGATTTCCGATTACAAATGGCAAGAAATTCGCAGCAAACTTGAAAAAGACATGGTCGATTGGCTGCACGCACAGCCCAAAGCATGGCGTGACCAGTTCAGCGCAAGCCGACGCATCAGTATGGATGCCAAAGAAAAGAACGACCTTATCCCAGACGTGAACCATCACATTACGCCAATTGAAGACTGGGCCCGGCGTTCTGTACGTACAAACATGGCCACCTGGTTGGGCGTTGCTGCTCCCGACAACTTTGAAAAAGCTTGCTACCACCCTTGGATTCTTGACCAAATTATTAACCCAGACAAATTGGCAACCATTAAAGAATTTGCAGATTACCGCAAAGCTGCTGACAAGTGGGGCCAGTTTGTTGGCACCGGGCGTGAAAGCGCCTTCCCCAGCCACATCATGGGACCAGAACTTGCCAACGCTACCGCCATGCGCAAAATGGGTTCCAAGATTCAAGCAGTTGCTGAGTACGGACACAAGAAATTCTTTGGCCCGTTCATTGACTGGATTAGTCGTGACCCCAACTTTTTGTGGGAATACCACTCGGAGATGGAATTGCTTCGTGGCCGCATCATTGGCAACGCCATCAAACAAGAAGAACTTAGTAACCACATTGCCATGAGCGTTGAAGAGTTGATGTCCAAAATGAGCGAGCATCAGCGTGAAACGTACGACAGGGCCAAAGAGTTCTTCTTAGCGCACCCTGACCACGCTGTGCGTATGTACGTGCCGCCAACGGAGCACGAAACCAGCATCATGCATCCGTTTGACTATGCGCAATATTTGCACATGAAACGGTACCCGTTTGCTACGGCAAAGTCTGAAATCCCACCGTTGCTTGACGAAGAGTTTAAGAATCCAGAAAACTGGACGCATGCCGTCATGGAGGATTCTGCACGCATAAACGGGAAGTGGGACTTCCGTAGCATTTTCCCGCATATGCATGAAGAGGACGTTGCAGCAGCCAACGAATACGGGCAGCGTTACTTTGAACATGCAAACTCTTACGACGCTTCGTTTGCAGAGCAGCATGATTTCTTGGCAAGCCAACCAGCTGCTCTTCAAGATTTCCATTACGAGCACGGACGGTTTAACCCTATGACCGTGCCCGAGGGCATGGGAGATACGCACGTACGTGGAGTTATCGATGACGTACGCAATGCTGTAGCTGGCAACCATGCGCTTCTTTACGCTGTTGACCGTCGTGGGCATGTAACTGCCACGATTGCTTTTGCCTACAGCGACGGCACCAAGATTGACAAAAACTTCTTTAGCAAAGAAATGCCGTACGCAGACTTTAAAGCAAAAGTTGACCAAGCAATGGAGCAAAACCCATCATGGGTCATTGACTTGGTTATGGGGCGTTTGAGAAATGTGCCTGCATTGCGAGAAGATGCAATGCAGGATTATTTGGACAGGGGCGCTAGAGACTACCCTACAAATTCTAATTACATTTACAACCCACAAAAAGGACACACCTTAGAGGAATTTTTGGACGTCGTTAGAAGAGACATTATGGACTCTGAAAAAACTGGCGTTACTCCTTTAATTGGTGGACAAAACTTTAACGAAGCTAGTGATGCATTTAGAACAGTCCAAAACTTTTTTGGTGCTCTTGATAAAGCTTTGCTTGAAGACGTAAAATTTTTTATGCCCGATGCATTGGCTGGCGCAGAAAGAATACGTCTTGGTGCGTATTACCATAAAACAAGTGCTGTAAGCTTGTATCGTTTCATTGGTTTTCGTGGAACTTTGGAACCAACAATTTTTCACGAAATTTGGCACAGTATGTCCAACCACATGTCCGATGGTGCTTTAAAGGCACTAAATCACGAATTGGAACTTGCACGTCAAGAATTTCTTAACCAATATGAACACCTTGGCATTGGTCAACTGCTTAAAGCCGATGATTACAATTGGCAAGATTTTTACTTTAGGCAAGACGAAGTACAAGATGCATATTTGTCTACTTCTCACGGCTACACATCAATGATGGCTGACCCGGATGCTGCGCTTGATGAAATGATGAAGCATTGGGCATCAATAACAAATCCAGATTTCCCCAATGAAAAAGATTGGGTGCAATTTGTTGGCGATCAGCGTGGTAGCGGAATAATTGAAGGTACCCATATTCAACACCGTCGTCCGCATTATCGACTTGTAAACCTTGATGAATTTATTGCTGAACAAATGACTGACCGCACACTTGCGGCTTTTATTAAAGAAGGTTTGTTGCCAGCAACGTATGCGCAAGGCATGCAGGACCCAATTATTAAAGAAGTCTTTAACGACCTTGGCCGTACGTTGATGACAAAAAGTTTTACTCGCAACGAGCTGGCCCAGCACATTCGTGCTTCGTTGAAACTTGACGCAGCACGCAAACAATACGGTCGTGACATTACTCACGAAGAAATTGATGCTGTCATCAAAAAATACTTTGCTCTTGATGCTAACGCAGGCCCCGGTTTTGGGGGACAAATGGACAAAAAAGCTTCCAAATCTGGTGCAGAAGTTTTTGTTTCAGGAACGGAACGATATCGCTACCGTGCAAACAGCGGCAACGCCCTAAGCGACCTTGCTACTTCTGAACGGTTTATGTCTACCAAGATGCATTCTTCTTGGGAGCCAACACCTTCGCCTGCGGAATATCACATGCCAGATGAAATGGTAGAAGAATTCCAAAAGCGTTACAACGCTGCAACTACTGCCGAAGAGCGAAGAGAAGTTATTGCAGACAAACGCGAGGCCGAAAAGAAAGGTCTTCAAGAGGCCAAGACGATGGTTGTTAAACAAAACCGTCGTAGCGCAATTGCATTTGGTACTGAAAACGTTCCACGCGGTGTTGATGAAGAAGGCCGTCCATTAAAAGACGTTGACGTTCGTAGTTGGGTTGACAACGAAGTGGCTGGCATGAAGACTCAAGTTGGTCAAGAGTTCATGCGTTATTTCAACGACATGGTTGCAAAGCGTGCAATTCAAACTGCCAAAGTTGCATATGGCGAAGGCCCACTAAGCGAAATCTTTTCTGATTTCTGGCGGAAAAACTATTCAACTGGTTCAGTTGACAACAACCCACTTGAACAAAGTCTTCGTAAAGACCCAGGTGTGTACGGAATTGTTACCAAGCCAGGTCAAAGCAACAAGAAAGCTTGGGACCGTACAGTTTGGGTTGGCAGGCCCAAGGGTTCTGTGCCTGACGGTGTCATTGGAGCGCGAGGTGAACTTGTGTTGCCATTTAAGTTTTCAAAAAACTATGCAGACATGGTTCCTTCACCAGAAATGTTTGATGAACTGGAAAAAGAAACGGAAAAAATTAAGCACAATTTCAAACATTGGTTGTTGAACTCTAATGAAAGTAACGCAGAAAAAATGCGAGCACTATTGCCACAAATCAAAGGCAAAAACATTGCTATGAGCGACCATGACCTTCATGCGCAATTTACGTCTTCTCAACGCATTCAGGCTGAAGTGTTGATGGAAGTTGCTAATGCGCTTGAAGAAGCTGCGCCTGTTGGTTCTACAACTCGTGCAGCAATTGCTTCCAAATGGCAGTTGCCAACACCTGTTCGAAAATCCGCCAGAGAGCGTCTATGGAACGTTTTAACATCTCCTACGTCAAACGACGAAGATGTGTTTGCTGCGCCTGCCGACAGGATGTTACAGCAACGGCGTAGACTGCATATGAGTGGTTCTAACGGATTCTCACAAGGCTTCCCGTTTGCCCACACGCATGCACACATGCCTGACGTGCGAGTGCTTAGCACTAACTCACGTGCACTTACGCCTGGTGCTGTTGATGCGTTGAACTACGAGTTAGCTCGTCGTGCGCAAATCCAAGGTGTCAACGTTGAGTCAACGGAAAACCTGCCAAACACCACTGGTTACTACAGAACTGTTGGTACCAACGGTACCGATTACTCAGTCCGTTCAACGGTTGGTACGCAAGCAGAACGTCAGTACGACAACCATGCAACGTGGTTTAAGCACACGCTGACGCACGATTTTAGCGTGGACCCACGTAACCCATCGGCTTCTGTGTACGCTGCTGCGCTGCGCTACAACAAAGAACGTTCGCACGCTATGAGCGAGTTTGGTGACTTGACTGGCGAGCAGGCACGGTTGATTGCAACTATTCGTGCCGCTGAACGCATGTTGGGTTTTGTCCACAACCCCCTTGAAAAAATGGCACTTGAAAACAGCCTGCGTGTTGCAGCACCGTTCTACTTTGCGCAAAACCAGTCATGGCGTCGTGCCATGCGTGTATTTGCAACTGACCCTGGCGCATTTGAGCGTTACCTTAAAGCCAACTTGAAGATGGCTAACTTTGCAAGCGAGCATGACAACAACGGTATTTCTATGGTTGCAATGCCTGGAAGTCAGTTGATGATGATGGGCTTGCTGAAGTTGATGCACGGCAACAACCTGCCGTTTGAAATGACTGGTGACCTTTCCAGCATGCGCACAATGCTGCTTGGTGGCTTTGGTAGTCAAGACAACGGTTCGTTGTTTAGGGACTTGTTGCCGCAGTTGGGCCCAGTCGCCACCGTGCCAACCAAAGTTGCTGCTGGTGGAATGGTTGCGCTTGAGGATTGGATGAAACTTCCAAAGTCTTGGGCTAAGAGGACCATTGGTGTTGAAAACCAAATCCTTGGTCCGTTCTCTGCCAACAAACCTTTCTGGGTTGATTTGTTGCCAAGCACCCTGGTGCGTAACGTGCTGGAAGGGTTCTTGTCGTACACCAACATCCATAGCGCCGGCACAACGCTTGGTAGCTCGTACGTGTCTACACGTAATCAAGTTATGGCTGAGCTTGCTCAAAGCATGTTTGATGAGATTTCCCAAAGATTGCTTAACCAGGGTGGAAGCGGTCAAAGTGCTGAATACTGGCGTTTGTTAAAATCTGACCCTAACACTGCGCCACGGTTCTTTTCTGAAGTAATGACGCAGTTTGCAACCAAGTTTACTGACGTTCACGAAATGCAAGTGTTGATGGACCGAGCCAACAACATGACGGCAGCCATGTGGGTTATTAAAACCCTTGGTTCGTTTACGTCACCGCTTTCAATATCACTTGAAAAAACGACCTACAAATTTACTGAAATTATGATGAAATACGTCAACAAATACGGTGCAACTGAAGGTTATGCAAAATACGCAAAGGACTACCCGTACCACACGTTGGACACGGTGTTTATGAGTACTAGCCCTTCTGGCGATTCATATCCAGAAACAAAACCTGCATATGATTTCATCAATCAACACCAAGATTTTACTAACAAGTACAAAAGCATTGCGGCGTATTTGATTGACCGGCCAAAAGATGCGCCGTTGTACCATCCTGCGTATTCAATGGAACAGCAGATGGGCCTTCGTGCTCGTGCGCAACTTGAAAGCATGAGCAACTGGAACAACCTTGGTATTTACGAAACGCTTGCTATTGATGCCGGGAATTCTTGGTACTACAACGACTTGTTGTGGAAAGTGCAAGTTGCACAAGGCGTTAATCCAATGAACCCAAGTGATCCCAACGTGGACCAAGCAACCATTTACAAACTTGAACAAGCCACTGGCGTACAATGGAACTGTGCTCCAAAAAGCAATGCACAAGCAACTAATGCATTGAACAATTGGGAAAAAGACCAAATCAGTCAGTACTCACGGTTTCGCAACGGCATTTGGGGCAAGTATCACGCATACAACCAACAGCAAGAAAATGCTGTCAACCAATTGACTGCGTTCCACAAATTGTATGCTGACAAAAACTACGTCAGCATTTACGAGACCATGAACGAACAACAGCAAATGATTTTGAACAACGTCAAAACTTTGATTAACTCATACAACTACATTGTTCAAACCCACAAACAGATGCAACAAGCAGGGCAGGGTACAAGTCAGCTCGATACTGATTGGTACAATTATTGTATTAATACTGCACTGGAAGCGCCATCGTTGGCTCCAGTAATCAATTCCTTGTTTAAGCATCTTCCTATGAGCGGAGTGAACAATGACACCCCAGTTGCCTGAAACTGAACACGTCGAAAATCCAAGCGGCGGTCCTGTGACCGGTGCTGAAACCATGCCGCAAGGTGGTGAAGAAAAACCAGCAGTTACTGCTGGCGCTGAGCAACGTGTTCATTACAACGATGTATTAAAACAAATTGCGCAATATCACGTGCCGTATGACCATTCGCACCTTGCAGAGATGGTTGACGAAAATTGGACCATTGACAAAGCTAGTGCCGACGCTTTTGAAGACCATTACAAAAATATGGCGTTGGGGTTGTATCCAACGTTTGCTCCGCAAATTAAAGCAGGCATTAAACCCAACGCGTTGTTTGACCCGTACCGTCAAGTAGCAAAGCAAGTGCTACATGACCCAAACATTGAACCAGATTGGCTTGGTCAAGCGCATTGGAGCGCCGCCCTTGATGGCAACATTGACCCCAAAACTCAAATGAAAACTCCAATGAGTTTGGGGCAGTGGAAAGAATATGTAATGACTGAACCAAAGTTTGGTTACGCAGCCACGGACGAAGGCCGTGCAAAAATTGAGAAAGCCACGCAAGCGTGGCGTGAGATTGTAGGTAAGGCATAGTTATGGCTACACCCCCAGCGTTGCAACCGTCAGTTGATGCAGCAATTAAATACATGCAGAATCCTTCTGCGCAAACTTCTCCAGCAGTAAAACGTTTTGCAATTTTGTTGCAGCAGCAAGTTGTTTCAGCAATTAGTCAAGGTAAAGACCCTGCTTTGCTTACACAAATTAAAGGCGAATTGGCAGCGCCTGCTGTTGCTCTTTTCTGGGACAAAATTGCACAAAAAGGTTTAAAGGTCCAACTGCTTTCTAATAATTTTGTTCCTGACCAATCAGTTCCTGAATCAAAAACAGGAATTTTTTGGCCAAGTTATGCCAGCTGGATGGGGCCAACCAATGAATTAACAAACGGTTCAGAAATTTTGAAACAAGTCGCAAGTCTTAAAACTGGTGGAGATTTTTTTAGTCAAATCAAACCAATTTATAATTCAGCAGCTAATGATTTTTTAGCTTGGTATAACCAAGGAAACAATTCGCAAACTTACAGCAGCAACCAAACTTTAATTGTTGCCGCAACAAACGTTTTGAATCAAGGTGTTACTGGCGGTACAGAAGCCACTGGCCAAGCTGGTAGTGGACTTCTTGGCATTAATGGAATTACTGGAATTGGTGGTGGTATAGGTAATTACAAAGCATCGACTTCATATGCTTGGAATCTTGGCGTTCCTGCAAGCGTTGCGTTAATTACTATTGGTGGCAAAACTTACAACCTTAACGCAATTACTCTTGCTGACAATATTAATGCTAACGAATTAATTAAAGGCATCTACCTCGCTGCAGGTTCTGGTGGCAACAGCGCTTTGAAATATTTGCAAAGCACGTATCCAAGTTTAGTGCCCAAAGTTTCTGCAAACGCAAGCGACACTACCAAACAAAATGATTTGTATAAATCTATGCACAATTTGTTGGACACCTATATTACTACTCAATATAATTCTAGCCAAAACTACCAAGTTATTGGTAGCGGTTCAAACGCAATTATTACCATGACGCCAATGGCTGGCGGTAGAAACAATGGGCATGGTTCAATTCCAGGTACTATTGATTTTGCTACAACTACTGTTGGCAATGCTGTAAAAGTTGTTACTGGCGCCCCACCGCTTCCAGGCTTTAAACACAACCCACTTAGTCAGTTGGAAATTGGAAAAATTACAACGACTATGGCTGCAGCCATCAGCGCCTACCAAGGGCTTGAAGCAGAAGTTATGGACACTTGGGAAGGTTCAACGCTTACTGGTGCGCCAGCAGCGGTATTGAATGATTTCTTCCTTGCTTTGCAAAAACAAGTGACAAGCAACGTCACTTATTCCAAAGCCGACATGATTCAAATGTTGAAAACGTATCAAGACCCCAAGCACCCTGGCATCAACGTTTACGACACCATGTTTCCTGGTTTGCAGCAAGCAAACAAGGACAACCAAACCAACCTTACGGAAGCGCAGTACCAAGCAAACTGGCACACCGTTAGTGCGCTTGCGGGTGCTTACGGCATTCCAAACGCTGTGTTCAACAAGAGCACGTACGGCGATTTGGTTAAACTCAACGTCAACGTCAATCAAATTCAAGACCGTTTGGTCAAGGGTTACGAAGGCGTTATGAGTATGGGGCCGGTAGCTATTCAAGCATTCCAAAACTTTTTTGGCATTAAGCCAGGCGACCTTGCTGCGTACTTTCTTGACCCTGAAAAAACCAAACCATACCTTCACGCTGTCGCACAACAACATCAACAAGAAGCCAAAACCGGCAAGACCCAAGCGTTGGGTTACAACCCGCCAGGCACTGCTGAAATTCTTCGTCAATCCACCGCTGCTCAGTTGGCTGCGTATGCCCAACAGGTTGGCCTTGGTTCGCTTGCGCAAGACAAAGCTATGGCATTGCAGTTGGCTGACCAAGCCAAGAGCAGTGCAATTAACATGACGCCAGGTGCTGTGTACGACAGCATTGCCCAAGAAAAAGCAGGAATCTTGGCTTCCGCCAAAGATGCCAATTTGTACCAAAAAACTATTAATGGCGGCATTGGCACTACGGTCAGTCAGGACACGGCCCTTGCTGCGCAAATTCCTGGACTCAAACCAAGTCCCGGCGAAACCACCGTGCAAGCACAACGAGAAGTACAGTATGCTGAGCAGGCAAGACTTGCACCCTTCCAAAAGGGTGGTGGTTTTGAAGCAACCACAAAAGGCGTTACTGGTCTGGGTTACGCCAAGGAATAAGAAAGGAACAACATGGCAAAGTACAATGTACAAATTGCAGGGGATGAAAGCCCAATTGTTGTTGAAGCAGACGGTTTTAAAACCGCAGAAAATGGCAGTCTCATTTTTTACGTAAGCGATGAGAACGGCAAGAACAGCACGGTCTTTGTCGCCGGCCCAACTCGTTGGGACTACTTTGAACCGTATTCGTAAAAAACGGTATCAAAACTAAAGAACTTTGCCGCCTGCGGGCGGCATTGTTTTTTTTATGCTATTATGAAGTCAGAGTTCTTTCGGCCCTATATCGATATGGGTGAGCTGTGGGAACCGTTCCAAGTGGCAAATATGCACGCCGCTTGCGTAAAAGTGCGATAGCGCAGTACAAGCAGTACAAATTCCTATCCGCATCGGTTCCTCCTACCGATACGCGTACCCCCGAAACGGAGCGATTATGTCTGACGAATTCTACGATGAATTTGGTGAGCCCATCCGCGATGAGAACATTCGCAAGCAGATGAAGGCTCTTAGAGCACAAGCGGAACGAGCAGCAGAGTTGGAAGCCAAATTGGCAGACCGTGACCGAGAGGTTGCATTTGCTAAGGCAGGTATCCCTGAGACGGGCCTTGGAGCGTTGCTCCGTGATTCGTACAAGGGCGACCCAAACCCTGAGGCTATTCGTGCCAAGGCTGCAGAGTATGGCCTTCCAGGCTTTGCAGAGCCGACCAGTGCTCCAAATACAACGGACGATGAATTGTCTGAATTGCGCAGGGCCCAAGGCGTGACCGCCAGTGGTGGAGAATCCATTACTGACCCGGACCAAGCTTTTAGGACTGCACTTGCATCAGCCAATTCACCGGAAGAAGTCGCTGACGTAATCGAAAGATTCTCGGCACAAACGGGACTCTACGTGGACCGGGGTATGTAACTACCCGAAAGGTTAAGCCAAAATGGCTAACGTTGGCTCTTACGCCGGTGGACCTACTCAAATCAGTACGTCCACAAACCTCGTACAAAATGCGTATGACCGCATGGCGTACTTTTACCTCCGCCCTGAGTTGTACTTCGACCAGGTTGCGGATGTGCGAGCAACGAACCAGGCAATGCCTGGTAAGCAGGTTATTTTCACGATTGTGAACGACCTTGCTGTTGCTCCTAACGCACTTACTTCCGAGCAATATGACATCAACCCTGTGTCGCTTTCTGACTCGCAGGTTGCTGTGACCCTGGCTGAATACGGTAACGCCGTTGTGACCTCCGCAAAACTGCGTGGCACTGCGTACGTTGACGTTGACCCTGTTGTTGCCAACGTGATTGGTTACAACGCTGGTGTCTCGCTTGACTCCATTGCCCGTGGCGTTCTTAGCTCTGGTTACCAGGCTGCTTACTCCAACAGCGGTGCTCTTGCCAGCGGTGGTAGTGCTGGTACCGCTACCAGCCGTTCAAGTCTAAGCCAGACTGCCACGTCAGGTACTCCTGCAAACCTTCAGAACGCAATTTCGTCCGTTGACATTCGTACTGCTCGTGCTCGTTTGCGTGCGCAGAACGTGCCGACGTTTGGTGGTGCGTACATGGGCTTTATCCACCCGGACATTGTGGTTGACTTGCAGAGCAACGACACCACGCTTGCCGGCTGGCGTGCCCCGCACACCTACTCGGCGCCTTCCGAAATCTGGACTGGTGACCTTGGTATGTACGAAGGTGTTCGTTGGATTGAAACGCCTCGTGCCCCTGAGTTCATTAACTCTGGTGCTGCGTCCAGTTTCAACGCTGCTACTGACACGATGCAGGCCAACATGGTCACTGGTGTTGCAGACGAAATGAACGGTATCATTACCGGTACCAACCCAATTGCATACCCTGAAGTTGGTGCTGTTGTTCTTACCAACGGTACTGCAGTGTTCAGCGACCTGACTAGCGGTACTGCTGTTACCTTTAACTCAACTGCTGCGGCTCCGACGCTTGTCGTGACGGCTGTTGACGGCCCAAACTTTACCGTTCAATACATTGGTAACATTCCTGGTTCCACGCAGCCTGGTCGTGCAATTAGTTGCACTACTACTGGTACGGTTGGTGTTACTTCTAACGGTACGTACACTGTTACGACTGGTGCGAACCCGTCTGGTACGTACACCGGTACTGCTCCGTTTGTCGGTGCTTCGCTTGCTGCGCTTGGTGCTGGAACTATTACCGGTTCGTTGACGGTCTTGGCGGTGAACACTTCTGCTGGTACGTTTACGACCACTGGTGGTGGTTCGTTTGCTTCTGCTGGTACGGTTACGATTTCCGCTAGCCAGACCAACGCAAACGTTTACGGAACCCTTATCCTTGGTCGCCAGTCGCTTGCAAAAGCACACGCCCTTGCGGATGGTAACGGCCCGCTTCCGAGCATTGTTCCTGGTCCAGTGACTGACTTGCTCCGTCGTTTTGTGCCGCTGGGTTGGTACTGGCTGGGTGGTTACTCCATCTTTCGTCAGGCTTCTGTGTACCGTCTTGAGTCGGTTTCTTCGCTCAACGACCAGAACACGAACATCGACCTCGGCTGAGCCGACTAACTGAAAGGGGCACAACATGTGGAACCGTTATTGTGAAGCGTGTGGTAGTGGTAACACGCAAAGTGGAGTTCACGAAATTCATTGTCTGGATTGTGGACGCTTGACTCGTGCAGACGGCACTGTTGTGCCCCTTTTGGAGCAGGTCCATTCGGATGACCACTACAAGGACTTTCTCCTTGGGAAGGTGAGTGAGTAATGGAAGTTACTGGTAAAGGCGGCACCAAAGGTTTTGAAGGTGCTCCTAGCCAGCCTACGTTTAATGGTCCTCGGCAAGAATGGGCGAAAAGCGCAAGCAAGCGTTTGGGGCACGTCTCCGAGGGTCATTACAACGGCGAAATTAATCTTGTCCGGGACTGGATGTCCAACAACGAGTTGGCAATTAACCCTGACCAGTTTTGCCGTGCCGGAAGTACGTGGGATGGCAGCATCAAGTATGGGAAGTTTCCTGTATGAGTAAAGACCAAGCCGCTATGAAGCGGCAAGCAAGCCGTCAGGAGCTGTCTGGTGGCCGTACGCACGAAGGCGTTGTGCCTAGCTCGTGGAAGACTGGCAACAGCGTTAACCACAGTTTGCACGAAGAGCGCACTAGCCCCAAGCGGGGCGGTGAAGCACCCATGATTAGTGGGGTTGTGCATCTTGAGTATGCGTCGGCTAGTCAGTTTCCTGAAGTGATTCCTTTTAAAGTTAAGGAAGATGTCTAATGCGTGATAGCCAAACTGACACTCGTGGGCATTCCGCCGTTTCATACACGATGGATTTTTCTCCCACTACGCTTGCTGAGCAGGCTGCGCACAACGGCGTTGACCGTGTGAATGCTCCTGTTGGAGCTATGCGTGAGGATGAATACACAAACCCATTTACTGCGCTTCGTGCTGCTGATGAAATCCCGGCTGCTAAAGGATTGACGAAGAAATCTCGGTGGTAAATGCCGTTCAATATTCAGAACGCTGTTAACCTTGATTTCCCAAATCCTGGCAATAACTATGTAGATTCTGGCGCCAATCTTTGGTACGACCCAACGGCTACGTATTTCTTTTCACCGCCGCTGATTAATTCTGTTCCTCGCTACTCTGCGGATTCAACAAACCAACAAAAGGGTTTGTTTAAGTTTTATTCTCCGTTCGCTTCGTACGTACAAGTTTTTGTATTAAGCGATGGCAGCTGCGTTCAAAACTTTTCTACGCCTGAAAATACTAAGACTGCAATTCCGTACCCTTGGAATCCTGACGACCCTAACGGTCCGTTTATGTGGGGTACGGCTATTGACTACACCAAAGTTCCTCCGCAGCCGTATTACTTTTCAAGCTCCCACGACATTTACATTGTAAAAATGTACGACCGTCCACAAACAATTACTGGCAACGAAGCAAACCTGTTGTACCAAGCGTCTGCTGGATATGCTGGTGGTGCAGGTTTTAGCGCGAGCATTGAGTGAGGAATGATGGTTAAGACACATTTTGGGCAGCATGGAGACGAATGTTTTGCATGCAAAATTCAGTTTATTAATGTTTCCGGAGCGGCAATGCCGACCCGGAAAGCAAACCTTGTAAGTCAATTGGATTACTCCGCAAAGCGTGAGAAAGACATTGACGCATACAAACGGCTTCGTAAAGAAGGCAACAAAGTTAAAAGCACTACGGACGCCCGCATGCTTGAACGGGAAGCCCGTACGACGTTTGAGTTGGAGTCAGGCATGGTTGCGCCTACGCCATCCATGTCCCGCAGAGTTGAACAAGCGCAGTCAGAAGCACAAGAAGTTATGACTGCTTTGGCCAAGGAAGATGCATGAGTTACACGCTTTCAGGGATTGTCCAAGGCCCCACTGGGGTTATTGAAAACGTCACTGTTTCTGCGTACCTTGTTTCGCGTTTTTCTGCGCCTCCATCGCAAGGACAATTGCCACCTACTGGTCCAGCTGACGCTGGCCCAATTTCTCCTAGTGCTATTTTTGGTGGGCCTGGCCAATGGCAACTACAAGTTTCTACGGCTGCTGCGTATTACATTCACGTTCAATATCCAGTAGCAGGATTTACTGACATTCAGCAGGCACACTCGTGGGCATACGATGGCTCACTTATTGCTAGTGGTGCAACTGGCCCACAAGGTGCAACTGGTGCCACTGGTGCCACTGGTGCAACTGGCCCACAAGGTGCTACAGGCGCCACAGGCGCCACAGGTCCCATTGGTCTTACTGGTGCCACAGGTCCTACTGGTCTGACTGGTGCTACAGGTGCAACTGGCCCACAAGGTCCTACTGGTCTGACTGGTGCTACAGGTGCAACTGGCCCACAAGGTGCAACTGGCCTTACCGGTGCAACTGGTCCCATTGGTGCAACTGGCCCACAAGGTGCA